>Ga0307982_1002431_pt1 | contig 15033 bp, 11 predicted proteins | sample OrgLakmetagen989_FD_201847 | JGI IMG/M metagenome (GOLD analysis project Ga0307982, IMG submission 201847) | Saline water microbial communities from Organic Lake, Antarctica - #989 | ecosystem: Environmental > Aquatic > Non-marine Saline and Alkaline > Saline | place: Antarctica: Organic Lake...
GGCTATAGAGGGCTGATGAGGATGAGCAAAGGAGAAAGGAGCATAGGCCAGCCGGCGCCCGGCCGCTCTGGCCCCAAAATCTTTGCGTACCCGCCTTCGAATTATAAGGTGACCCAACTGGAATCCAAGTAATCTCTTTTGGGTTTCGCTTAACTTATAAGAACACAGGCCATGGCCTCATATAAATATTTGCTAGATTAACCTGGGTGGGGATAGTGCGCCTCTTGAAACAAAAATGGAATTATAATTATCATCAGACACGAGATACTCCGATTTGGTACAGTCAAAGGAAGGATTAATTGAATTTGAGGTCAATCGCTTCAATTTTCGTGTTGCTCTGCTGCTCTTTTCCACGCCCTGTTGATAGGCCGGCCGTGGCTAAAAGTCATCACTATGTCTGCCCCAGCGAAGCGCGAAGGAGCATGAATGAAAGCGGCGTGGTGCGCCCAGTGCGGTTGTGAATACCGAACCGTGTCCACACTGCCACCACCTGATGCAGCAACACTGTCGGGCAAGCATTCTGTACCGTCGCGCTGAAGCTCGCTCCCTGCCAGTGTTGCGGTGAGGTCAACCGCATTCCAGCCTTCGCGCAGCATCAAGTAGTACGCGTACGGCAAGTAATCGAAGTCCCCTTTAGAGGTGGGCGTTGTAGTGACCTTGAATTCACGGAGGAAGCGCTTCGTGCTCGCGCTCTCGAACACGGGTAAATCGTTCCACCATACATTGAGCTGGCCGTCGTTGGTCTTTTGCATTAGGATGTCAACTTCGCGAGGCGAAAAACGCCACATGCTTTTGGTTTGAGGTCCTTCGCGACAGCCTTCTACGCCAAAGAACACTTTGCGAGACATTATGGCTTCAGAAACGGCGTACAGATCAGAATACTTGACAAACTCCGCATCTGCATCTATGGCGATAAGGTAGTCGTAGGTGTCAACCAACTGCTCAACCATCCACCACTTTTTGAAAAAAGACGGATGCGTCAGAAGCAGAGCTTTATCGCCGTCATATGTCCGTACGTGCACGCTGTTCCCATTATTCAACTGTACGCAACTCGAGGCGAGATGCTCAAGGAAGAGCCGAGCATCGGCATTCGAGCTCATCACAAAGTGCACGTCAGTGGTCGCGTTCATTTTGTACTCGTTATGAGTAAGGAGCAGCCTTTCCCCATAGACAAAATTCGGTTCATGAATCGGCACTACAACAGCAACGCGGGCTGGTGGTAGACGTGTCTTATGCTCCGCTAAATCAGATAAGTGGCGATACCGGTACACAGAGTTCGCGCAGTAGCCGCCGCATTGTTCTGATGCGTTGCCCGCACAGGCGTACTCGCACTCGGACGACTCACCTTGCGAACCATGGTTGTGCCCACAATGGCATTCGCTTGCGTCTTGGGTCGCAAAAAAAGGGAAGTTGGCGCATGCTGACGCGCACATGGCCGTAGTTAAGTTGCTGCTCCGAAATGCGAGTACCGTCATGTCCCGCCTCTTTCCGCAGCAGTCGCGCTCACAACCTATTGGTTCGAAAGGGGTGCCCGTGTAAGGCAGAATTGGTTCAAGCACAAGTGCATCGTTCCAGGTCTTCGGACGCACTGTTGGAAGTGGCGTCGGTGGATCTGCTGGTGCGGTACCACTTAGCTGGTACACAGAGTTTGCGCACACGCCACCACATGTGGCAGCTGGCTGGTGGGCACGAAGTTCTTTCTGTTCCTCAGAGCACGGAGAAGTGCAGTTGTTCGATGGGCCCTGTCTGCCATAAGCGTTGCCGCACCGGCACTCAATGCCCCGCTGCATAGCGAAGTATCGGTAATTGAAGGAAGCGCATCCATCAGCACAAGTCTGAGCGGTCATATGATGACTTCTTAGTGCAAGCACCGGGAAGTCTCGCACGCCAGATTCACAGTCCGCGTAGCATCCTAAGTAAGAGTGCGGTAAATCTCCCGTCAGAAATCGGACCTTGGTGGGAATCGATCCGCTATCTGAGAATGCTTTATCTGACCTAGAGACGTTGAGAAGGACTAGGAAGAGTGCTAGGCTGACTGAATTGTGGTGCGTCATTCCAATGCTTCTGATGCTTCTCATCGTTCGAACAAACGGACGCTCCCTAATAACGGCCGTGGAAAGAGAGCATATTCATATTCACTAGCATCATGTGTAATAGGCTAAATAAAGACACGTTCTAAAAGCTTAGATGAGACTTCTTTAGACGGCCATGGGGCGTAGGGCTGGGAAGGTTGCTGTCTACTACTGAATTGATAGCTTCGATGAACCTTCGTCAAAATTACTTCTTCATGACTTCGTCACTCACTTCGTCCAAGCTCGTCACTCTTCTTTTCGCTGCGTCTTCGTCAACCAAAATCTTCCCAGCAGGGTGCATTCTCCCCTGTATTTAGGCACAAACCGTACAGAATTCAGAACTGAGAACTGTGAACTGCAGAACTGAGGACTAACAGAACTCCAGCGGCGCGCGCATGCGGCACCGTGATCATCGAGGGGTTCTCCAAGACGAAATCATGATCTCGATGCACCACAGAGCCACGTACGGACAGATACAAGTCGCTGGTACTGACTTTCTGATCCCACATCCAAAAGTATTGTAGTATTGGCTGCCATTGGCTGCCTTGAATTTTCTGTTTGCCTGTTAGCCCTCTAATTCGGGCCCCTCAATTGAAAGACCAACAATTCGCTCTTCGTTGATCTATTCACTTTCGAAACAGCTGCTGGCTTTGGGTTTGATTCTTTTACCGAGGAGTGATTAATGGCATGTTTATGGAAGGGCCCCAGGCTGCTCTGATGAAGGAATCAAAGATAAGCTCGGAATCCAGATGCCCCTACTGTGGCATGTGGAGTACACATAATGCAAAGACCACGGGATGTCGAGGCAATCAAAATCCGTATTGCGGGAACCGTCGTCCTGCTTACTTCCCATTCGATTAGAGCTCACTTCCACTCCCTTGGGATTCGCTGCCTTCAAACCGCACATGCATTTTTCCGTCCAAGAAGCTCTTCATTTCACGACGCGAGTCGCACGTGAACCAGAAACTGCCCGCCAAGAAGAGGATTGAAAGAGAAGCACGAGGAAGAAGAGATTTAAATGACCTGAGTGAACCTACAGGTGTATACGCGAAAAACTGAAGAAAAAAAAACACCACCACCCCCTTGTTTTTTGCGCACGCAAATTTGCCACCCCCACCTGCACTTGCAGAAGCGAGAGAACCTATTGTTTTACCTGAGAACATAACGGGTGCCGTCGGTGACTCGTGTCACGCGGTGGGGGTTTTCGCGCCCGCTGCCAAAGACTATGGCTCGGCCAGCGCGCGGGCCGAGTGCTAAAGCAGGGTCACCCACGGGCACACAGGGGCCGGGGTTGTCTTCGTCCATGAACGGGGAGCAGTCTGGAGTGCCACGCAGCGCCGCACATGGCATACATGAATGACGCAACAGTGCACGCGAGTTCAACACATGCGCACAAGCAAACGTCCGAGCCAGTATTGTTATCATTGGGGATGTGCAGAGAACTCGAGCATCAACGATAGGCAAAGAGCACGAGAATGTATTGTGCACTGTGTAGTCAACTCTTAACTACACTATTAAAGACGACTTCACGCACCGAGGTTTTCTGCGTCATAGAATTCGAGTGTGCCGCCTTCGAAATCAGCTCCTTGCGTAGATAAATACACTAAGCCGCTGTAGTCGTAATGGGCGGTGTTGTTTTTGTCCACGTGAGGATGCCTATAGCAAGTGCAAACGTGGGTGAAAGAAAAAATCAAAGAGTGGGAGAAGTAAATGGTTTCGCTCATGTAGAGAGGCAGCATATAAAAGCATACACTTATCTCTTCAAAATGAAAAAAAATAGTAGTCACTTCTCACCAATATTCGTCGTGCATTGTCGTGGGCTCCCAGCCGCCGCCTCCTTTCCCTGCTGCTTCCCGAGTAATGAACGTGGGCGCCGTGAAGAACAAACTACTGAGCTCATATTCAGCTTCAATGAGTTTTTTCAGCCTCTGCGTAATGCGCCCGTAGGCCTCAAACTCTTCTTCGGTGAACAAAGGCCCATGCGCGTAAATGGCCGACGGCTGGTGCGCGCCGCTCGGGAGCACCCACCCAGAATTCACGTCCATGATCGTAGGGCCCAAAGGAACCGCAGCAGCGCTTGCCCCCTTCTTTGAGGTGGTGGTGCTCATGCCTTTCTCAGCGATGCGCACTAGAATAGCCACCTAGATATATCATAGACACATTCTTTAAAAAAAGAAGCCATATTCGCATCAGTACACGAACATGTACGTGTGCATCACTCCTGAAAAAAAATGGTTATTTTGGCTTGTAGACTTATAAAATGAAAGTTTTCAATTTACTCTAGCTTGAGGTACAGACTTATGATTTGTTGCACTTCATGGTATGAGTTATGTATGAAGCTACTGCCTTCTAAGCATGCTGAGCAAGTTTACCTCTTGAGGGTTCAAAAAAGAATCGACGACTACGCGATCGCATGCGCCGCCTGGCAGAGGGCTGCAGCCACGCTTTCGCTGCACCGTGGGATCTTCTCCATACTGCGCCGAGCACGGCACTTTCCATCGCCGCTCCATTGTCTCCTCAGGTCCAAGCGTAAAGGTGGCTGAGGTGCTAGCGACTAACCATGTTAGAAAGCTAGCCAAAAGAACTGGACTTGATCTATGACGAGCCATTGCTCGCAAATTGCTGATAGGTTATTGAAGGTGCTAGTTAGCTCGCTAGGCTGCGAGTTCCTCAGATAACACGCGATGCAGAAGTCGACAGATTCGATCACCAAACGCTAGCAGTAGGACTTTGAAACAAAGGTAGCAAGCCTACAGGCCGACAAATGATAAAATATTCGACCTTTCTACTTTAGGAGATGAACAGATTATACCCTTTCGCCTTTTGCCCTACTTCTGGATAGGGCGATAGGGCTGTTGGCGCGTTGCTTGCTCTCTTGCTCTATCTCTATTTCTATAGTTGCTGGGCTGAGATGTTGAAATTATTTGCCCCAATGTGGTATCGAGCTACTAATTACGTGGTATGAACGGTTGCTTTGTTGTTGTGTGAATTGAAGGCAGTAAATGGCAGCAGAGGCCACAATGACTGGCTACTCTAGCCTAGCTAGACAGTATACTCGCAATTCGATTACCTTCAATGAAGCCTAGCTAAATTGAATATCGTTTGAGGCCTACCAGCTCTTCGTCGTAGCTTAATCGAGCTAGACTTTGTGGCCACCCTACTGTAGAGGATTATGGCACCTGTCAACGCTCGTGAGCTTCGCATCCAGGAAAAATGCCTCAATGTGGGAATCTAACATGAGAACAAATTTAGATTTTTCTTCTATGAATCCATCCTAATGCATTGCCTTATGTAACTTATCGCAGGTGACTTTAGATGGATATGCTGGGGAATCTCGAGGTGGCGAAGACACCTCTGAATTTGATGACGAGGCTTTGCGAAAGGTAATACACTGACCTGTAGATGCAAAATAGGCAAAAGCCATGAGTTTACAAGCAAGCCTAAATACCTTGCATTTCCCAGGAGTTTTCAGTCTATGGAGCCTTGGAAGAGGTGGCAGTTGACAGCAACAACGCTTTGTTGACCTTCGTTCAAAGCTCGGTAAGTGACTTTCCGTTAGTCTGCTGCCTTGCTTGCGATTCGCCGATAATCAACTTCCTTACTCGCCCATTGTTCTCTACAGTCCATTGATGCTATACTGAAGAAATGCAAGCTCCCAGCAAATGGGAACGCGCCACCAGAGGTGTGGATCAAATACCGCGCTGACGACCAGGGCAAGTATTGTGTGATGCTCTCGGTGACGCGGCCATCACCACTTGGCCCTCTTGCGTCGAAGCTAAGCGAAGATGTAAAATGGAGCATTCGTGAAGCATTTGAAAAAGCATCTAAGTCAGACGATAACTCAAATGATACATTGAGTGTCGCTGAGTGCCTTGACCTCGTAAAAGAGTTTTTGAAAGAATCGGAAAATAAGCTACCCGAGGGTGAAGTCGCCCGCATCGTTGAAGAAGCCGAACTCACTAAAGGCGGCAAGCAAGTCAATTTCTTCTCTTTTTTGGAGGTGTTTTGCATAATCCAGGAGGCTGCTGACTTATCTGCAGTCGAATCCGATGAGGGCAATGTTGATCACAACAAGGTTGAGGCGCCGGATGAGTCGGCTGTAGCTTCAACGCCTGGTAGCACATCCACAGCTGTCAAAGACACTCCTGACATCTCTTTAGGGAACAAGACTCATGAACGCGATTCCAGTACAGTCTTAGAGGCAGACGTGGGGGTAGGCGCAGCGCACAATTTAGCTTCTGAAAGCATTGACAATGCTACTCCAGCAGCTGGAATAGATCCTGTGCACACCTCTCTCACGGCCAGCGACTTCGCCCTGGCTAAAAAAGCATTTACGGAAGCAACCAGCGCAGGCTCAGTATCGTCAGTTGGTGCAATTGGAATCGATGCATTCAAGAAGGCAATATTGAAATTGGTGAAGGAGATCAATGAGTCTGCTGTAGCGGCTGGTGAAAAGAAAACAACTGCTCCAGCTGAAAAAGATTTAGCGGCAGCTTTCAAGCAAATAGATACCAACAGAAGTGGTACCTTGAACGAAGCGGAATTCATTCACCTGGTAGATAAAGTCAAAATAGGTGAAGTTAAGGGAATGGGTGGAGGCATGTTGTCTTCGATGTTCTCATCAAGAAGGAAGCCTGTTCAGAAGAACGAAACTGAGGTGTCGTACTCGGCGGTCCCCTCTGTAGCAACCAAAGACAGATCCAGGAATGCATCGAGCGATGAAGGTACAAGTGGAGGGTTCCTGTCTTCTATGTTCTCCTCAAAAAGGAAGCCTGCGATGGTACCCGATGTAGCACAAGCTGAAAACCTCCCGAAAAATCGTGAAGTCGTTGGCAATGAGAATGAGCTCAACGACGTTGAACGAAAAAACGTAAAGGGTGCTTTCGACTTGGCTTCGGAGAAGTCCGCTTACAATAAGGATGTGCTGATGAGTAAAGAAGCCTTTGAAATGTATATCAATGATCAATACAAGAGAAGTTCTGTTGCCAAGCCCACTGATAACGAAATTGAAGCAGCATATTCGTCGATGGGCATTAGCAATGGTGAAGGACTTTCCGACGGAGATTTCGTGCAATTTGCTGCGCTTGTTAAAGGGGGCAAACTGACCGGTTTAAGATACGAAATACTATTTCCCACCGCAGAACCAGCGGAGGATGATGCGAAAGCATCATTTATTGCTCTCGATGATATGGGTCGTATTCAGGCTCTTCAAGATCTTTCTATTTCCAAGCAAGTAGCATATATCTCAAAGCTGGAATCACCTCAAGATCGCGCAAATGTTATCATTGGCCTACCTACGGAAGCGGCCGCCGTTTTATTAGTTGAACTTCGTTTGCATGGCGATTTCGCAGATTTGTTCGCTGTCATGCCTGGCAAGGCTGCCAAGGAGGCCGTGCAAGCCGTGCTGGAGTCTGGTGGACGTGCGAAAACAGGACTGTTGGCATTGCGTAAGGGAATTCAAAAAAACATTGGCTCTCAATTGGTATCTTGCAACAGCACGCAAGACGTTTCTAAACTCCTTTGTAGCCTCCCAACTGCACATGCTGGTAGCCTTCTTCTTGAGTTCCACTCAAGAGGCACCGCTGGCCCTGTGTTTGATGGCATGGTATCATTGGCAAGCGCAGGAGCGGCAGCACTGTTAGCTCAAGTGCCACTTGTAGAAAAGCCGAGCCTAATTGCACTTTTGGAAGTTGCTAATCGAGCCACCATTTTAGGGTATTTAACTGACGAAGACAAGGAAGCAATCGTGCAAAGAATGCGAGGAACAGACAAGGACGAAACACTGGTAGCCGTGTACCCACCGAGAGATGAATATATCGTGACATTCAGCGTGACCTTGCAAGAGGAAACTATTGAGTCTTTCGGGTCTGGAAAGCAAATTGCATTTGCAGCGGCGACTTCAACAGCTCTCGAAGTAGGCATCAGCCAGGTCATAATTGACAGTGTACGAGCTGGGAGCGCAGTCGTATCTGTTCAAGTGAGAGGTCTCCAAAGTGAAGATGATGCAAATTGTATTGTCTCTAAAGCATCAGAACGTGCTTCGTTGGTAGCCCATCTTGCAAGTGCTGGACTTGGCAGTTGCAGCATCTCAGATTTTAACGTGTCGAAAACCAATTCGTCGCCTGGCCTTGCTCAAAATGGTCGAGACATTGATGCAGATATCGATGGTGAAGATGTGCGTGTAGCAGAAAAGAGCATCAGCCATAACGACGGCAGTATTACTGGTGATGAAGATGACTCTGAAGTGCTTGAGCCCCAAGCTAAATCAGAACTAGTGGAAGATAATAGATCTGCTCAAGTCGTTCCGGACGAGAAGTCTAATCTAAGCAATAATAATGTTGGTGAGGTGCTCGAACCGCATTTGCACGAGTCTCACGACGTGGATTATAATGATGAAAACGCTCTTGTGACCAACTTTCAAGAAGACACTGAAGCTGATCAACTTGTTAATAGCGCCAATTTACCGGTTGACTTGAGTAGGGGTGAAGTGCTGCTGTCGCCTGCTCAGAAAGAAGAAATGTCATCTGAAGAAGAAGGCGATGGTTTGTCTAAAAATACGGCCTCCACGAGGATCGAGGGCAAAGAAGGCAAAGAGCAAATATCGCCTGGAAAAATAGAGGAAATGTCATCTGAAGAAGACGAGGTTAAGGTTTTGCCTAATAAAGCAGCATTAGCGAGGAATGAGGTGCGTGTATCAGAATTAAGGTCGAGTCAAGGTCGTGATGATATGACGAGCCCATCTGATGAAGTGGAAGAACTCGACCAGTCTTTGAATAAGCAAAACAAGGCACAGACAACTTCAACATCAAAGGTGCTCGAGGTATCCGAAGAAGATGATGATGAGGAACAACAATACGGAACTGCCTTAAAAACTAAGGCTTCAAATCCTACTGATGGAGAAATTGAGCGTAATCATACAACGCAGATTTCTGCGCAAAAGCCTTTTCAAGGACTTGAAGTATCCTCTGAAGAAGAAGAAGAAGATGGTGTTCAAAAGCGCGCGGAAAAGACTATTGCTTCGAAGCTAGAAGAAAAAGAAGCAGTGGATGAAGGTGTAGACGAAGACGCAAGCATGGATAGAGACGGAAGCGAAGCAAACGATGGTTCGATCGATTTTGACGAGAGCGAGTCGGACCCTCGTCTGAATGAACTCTCAGTGCAGTCACAAGCAAGAAATGAGAATGCGTCCATGTCCGACATGTGTGGTCCAAGTGTCGCCAATATTCCTTCTCTGACTGCGCCCTCACCCCTCGCACGTGAGTCTGTACAAAACGACGACGACCTTTGCATCAGTCCCCAAAAAGGCCCAAATGGAGTGTCCGAATCTTCCACCCAAGAGGTACTACCAATGTCACCTGCTGGGCTTTCTGTTTCAGCCATTCAGTGCAACGAAGCGCCGTCAATGGACGAACCTGCAAGGAGCGGCGCCTTGGACATGAGTTCACTGGCGATGGATGATGAAACCTTGAAAAGTCCCGTCAAGAAGACTGCCAATGAGGAATGCGAGCCGATTGCAGAAAGTGTTAAAGATTTTGATGATGAGAGCCAAACTATTCAAGAGCCAGATTTAGTGAGCAGACCTGCAGGTTTTGCTCCTGGGCTTGTGGTGGAGAGTCGTTTTGGAGGAAAAGCGAAGTATTACGGGGCGAAGATTGTCCAGCAAAACCGTGATGGCACTTATGAAGTACACTACGACGATGGCGACATTGAGAAAGCTGTACATGCAGACTATATATGTGCTTTTGCAAAACCCAAACAATTTTCAGTTGGGCTAAGAGTTGAAGCGCGATTTGGCGGTAAGAATACCTGGTATTCTGGCAAAGTGGCAAGAGATAACGGTGACGGATCGTACGAAGTGCACTATGACGATGGAGACGAAGAAACGGACGTACAATTTCTTCGCGCTATAGACATCGCTGACGAGTTGCACGATCCCAATATAAATGGCGAGAAGGAGGAGTCAGCCAAAGGTTCAAATGAAGATTTGGGCGAGCAGATCAACAACACCTTGGGAGGCGAAAGTGGGTTCGAGCTTGCTACTGAGTTGATCGAAGAGGCGGAATTAGAGCTTGAAATCACGTTTCCGGAGTGGACATTGGCGGAATTTCGTAAGCCAGCGCGGGAAGCCCTTCAAACAGACCTTGAGAAGTGCTTGCCATTACGACAAGGACAAGCGGTACGCGTGGTGAACCTGCGAGCAGGCAGCGTTGTGGCAGACCTTCACATTACAGGTTTTGGGACGCCCGTTGAGTTGGAGGCGTTTGTAGCTCAAGCAGTGTCCGGTTCATTTGTCCTGGATCCAGCAATATACGGGCAAGGCGTTGTGTGGGCTCCGAAGAAGGAGACTTTCGAAAACACTTCGGCCGTGGTGAATAAGGTGAATCCGACGGCAGGCGAAAGCATTGTCAATGAGGAAGAAGCAGCAACATTTTTCAACAAAGCTATAGAAGACGAAGAAGCTGTTATTGCAGTGAATGATTCTGAAAGTCCGACTGAAAGTCAACTCGACGCAGTAGAAGATTCTACTCCTGCTCAACTCCAAGATGAAAATGGTGTTCCAGTTGCTGAACAAGATGAGGGAGAAGGAGCAGTTGCAACAAAATCTGAAGAAAACGATGTTACTTTCGCTAAGTGTGAGAAAGAAATTGTGCCTTCTGCTGCTATGAGGGAACAAGACGAAGCATCCCTGTCAGTAATTGCAATGGATGCTGAAGCGCAACCCACCCAGACGAAAAAAGAAGAAGATGAAGAAGAAGAAGAAGTGGTAGCAGCAGTCAAAGTCGAAGCAACTAACGAAGGACAAGTCGAAATTGAATATCATGATGAACTTCCGGAACAACCTATGAACAACGGCCACGCTAGAAGTTCTACTGACCAAAGTGAAGATAATGGTGCTGTTGCTGCTGATGATCCGGTTTCTCCTACTGATGAGCATGGAGAGGGCGGGGTTAGGGTTATGAACAAACAAGAGGATGGTGATGATGCTGATGCTGCTTCCAGTCCCAAGAAAGAGGAGGAAAACATCGATGTGAGCTCACAAGATGCTGTCGTTGCAAGTTTGAAGACTGAAGAACTTCCTTCAGCAGAAGGATCGAGTGCACCGACGACTGATGGTGAAGCACAAAATCAAGAGCCGGTTGTCGCCGTTGCCACCACTTCTGGACCTGAGTTTAGTAATGAAAGTACACCTGCTGCTCCAGATCGTGATGACGAAGCAACCGAACCACAGCTTGAGAGAGGTGCTGATGTTGAGGGCGTCAACAAAGAGGCGGATGCCAATTTGAAGATAACGTCTACGACAACTTGTACTTCTACCGTGGTTAACATTGCACCAGCGGCTTCCACCATTGGTGCAGTTGCTGCCTTACCTCCTGCAGTTGATGCACCGCCGTCAACCAGTACATCAACCCCAATCGAATTTGCTGCATCCCTTCAACCATCGACGACTGAAATCACGGAGCCTCCTGAGGTGGCAGCAGCAGGAATGTCTTCAGATTCCCCAGCTGCTGCAGTGTCTGCTGCTGCAGTGTCTGCTGCTGCAGCAGCTGCGACCGAAAGCCGTGCTGTTGCTGCTGAACAAGCACTTGAATCTGAAAGGGCGGCATCTGCACAAGCAGCTCTTGATGCCAAAGTGGCGACAGAACTTGCAATCGAAGAAGCAGTTCGTCAAGCTACTGAAGACATAGAAGCACGTGCTAGTGCTGATCTTGAATCCGAACGAGCGCAGGCAAAGGAAGAGCACGAAGTAATGGTAGAAGAAGTTGCTGCATTAAGAAGAGAAGTAGCGGAAACAACTGAAGCACTGACTAAAGCGCAAAGTCACGCTGACTTCACGAGCGAGGAATTGGCCAAGAAGGACAACGCTCTGAGTGAGGTAACAATAATAATGCAGTCAATCATCAAACTCATTTATATGTGGCCCTAGACTATCTGTACTTCTCAGTGTCATCGCCCTCATTAGGATTAAGCATTGATGTTGTTTTTGTTTGTGTTATTCTTCTCCTTCATACTTTGCAGTTGGGGGCCAAACTTGCAAGGGAGCAAACGGCGAAGGACGACTTGCAGCAACGCGTGACTTTAGCGGAGTCCGAGCTCCAGATCCAACTTGAGCGAGTGCGAGCTGCCGATAGCGAACTCGACGATTTGAGAAGAAAGCTTGATGGCAGCCATCTCCTCGAGGTGTTTGTTTTGAGAAGCAGCGTTTAAGCATAGTTTTGATGTGGCTACTATAATTGCATATGTGCAATCAAACCCTTGATTTAAGTGCGAGCAGCAAGTGGCACTGTTGTATTTCCCTTTCCTTTTCATTGCAACTTACTTAAATTCAGTATATATTACATTTGTTTTGACCTTTGAATCTGTTTTGTTCTGTTGATGTGTGTTCGTGCGTCTCCTCATTGTGTAAAAGGAAAAATTGGCTGAGCGTGACGCAGAAGTTGTGGACTTCAAAGAACAATTACGAGTGCAGAACGAGGAGGTAAGATTAGATAAGTCTCACATGATTTAAGTACGCCACACTTTCCTTGATACAGTGGATAATATTCTAATTTCGCTGACAAACGTTTTCTTATTTCATGGGTTCTGTTGCCGTTTCCTTTAAGTTTACTTCTGATACTTCATACTTCTTTTATTACTTTTTCGTGTTTCATCTTTCAATTTCTTCTCAGGTGTCTCGACTTTCAGCGCTGTTGGATGAACAGGAATTGCATCCGATTGCTGCGCAGAGTTCAAATGAAGCACGAGAGGAAGACAACGGTCAGGAAGAAGTTATTCAAGGTCTCAAGGAGGAACTCGCAAGCGCTGCTGCAGCTCAGGTTCGTAAGATACCCTATGTGCGCTCTGCTCTGATTTAAAAGTCAAGTACGTGAGATGTCATTCCATTCGCTGACCTCAATATCCCTTCTTTTACTTCTTCTTGTAGCAACAAAGTGTCTTTCGTTTGTGCCTTCTTGTTGTGTGCACTCACCATTCTGCATCTCATATTTCGATGTGTCTGTCGTGGTACTTTTTGTCAAAAATGCCTGCTTTGCCGTCCTCAGGAACGTCTAGAGGAGGAGGAACGTCAGCTCCAAGCCGATTGTGCCACTCTTCGAGAACAAGCGCTTCGCTGGGTAGAGCGCGCCAACAGCGCTGAGGCTGGGGTGCGTTTCTATCGGCTCCCGTGCTCTTTCAACTTTGCTTACTATGGCTTTAAGACCATTCCAATTCTAATCTTTTTTTTTTAAACTACGTTTACTTATATATATCTCATTACAGGTGCAGCGACTGAACGCTCAACACAGAGAAGGTGGCTCTAACAATGGAAACAATGCAATGTTTGAGATGTTTGAGACAGCAGCTGTGGTGGAGGGTGCAGCAGCAGCAGCAGCCTCCTCTCAGAGTCCCAGCCAAAATGGTGATGCAGTGACGAGCGCAGCTAACACTGTCTCTTCAACTGCAGCAGTACCACTCGAGGAAGCTGATAATAATGCACCAGAATCAAGTACTGGTGCTAATGGTGCTTCTACTGCTACTACTCTTGATTCTGCTCCTGAATCTAAGGGACCTGCTGCTGCTGCTGCTGCTGCTACTGACGGACCCTCACCCACTACACCTGCAGCTGCAGCACCTTCAATTTCGAATGCAATAGGAGGACAAGCAGAGCCAACAGCGATGCAATCGCGGGAAATGCTGGAAGGCATCCTGCAGCAACGCACCCTGCAATGGCAGAACGAAATGACAGAACGGCTGGAGTCGGAGGTAAACGCGTGAATATCATTACATATTTCAACACGCTGTTGCTTTTCTAACCTTTACGATGATACGCGCCTTTGTTTACTGTTTTTATGATTGCCTTCGCGATTCTTTTCTTTCAGTTCATGTGCTCTTCTCATTCTAACTTATGATCTGATGTAAATGTGCCCGCCCTCTGCTACCGTATAGGTCCGATTAGTGCACGCTCAGCTCGTAACTTTACGAGACCATTATTCCTCAACAACTGCAAATGCTGAGTCAGCGGCTGCATCAGCAGCTGGCGCAGGTACCCCGTCATCATATTCGCCAGAAGCCTCGCCTTTGCCTCCATTGCCGCTGCCACCTCCTTCCCCGCTCGCGGTTGGCGATTGGCACACTTTGCTCTCGCAGACGGGGAGATCCGCTGCTGCCAACGCCGCTGCGTGGGAAGCCCGAGTGGCTCACCTGGGGTCAACATCGTCTCGTCGTAGTGCTACACATGCACATGCTTCTGCTGCTGGTAGTGCTGTTTCTGGTGCTTCTCACACTGCTGCTGCTGCTGCTGCTGCTGTTGGTGGCGACAAAGGTAACAATGGTAACAGCGGCAACCCCTTTCATTCGACCGGCAGCCTCTATGCGTCCCGGCCATCTCTTGTGCTAGACGGCGGTGGCACCTCCTTTCGTGCGCACCCGGCTCTCAGCACCGCGCATGCAAGTGGGATGGCTCGCCGTCTGGCTGCTGCTGCTCCTCATTCTTCTTCGTATTATATTAGTTCGCCGACCAAGCGCGCTAGCTCTCTTCCTTCGCCTCCTCATTTTTCTTCTTTTTTGCCATACCACCACCGCCCATATAGTAGCGCATACTCGTCTACAGCCATCGGCGCGGCTGCTGCAGCACACGGCAACAACAGCCGCAGAGCTTGCTCGTCTACAGCCATCGGCGCGGCTGCTGCAGCACACGGCAACAACAGCAGCAGAGCTTGCTCGTGCGCTAGCTCTCGAGGCCTGCGATCCCCGCCGTCATCGCCGCCCTCTGCACCTGCCTCATACAATCGTAGCGGGACCTACAGCAGCGGCTACGGGTCAACGGCTGTCGGCACGGGCACTGCGTATGCCAGCACCTTGGATCTGGGACCAAACCCTGTTGTGCTGTCAGGCCATTACTCAAAGTCCCCCGTGAGCAGTTCTTTGCCGCACCAGCAAGCAACGAAAGCGCAACCCAATTGGCACTCCTCAAGATAACCCAATT
>Ga0307982_1002432_pt1 | contig 15031 bp, 19 predicted proteins | sample OrgLakmetagen989_FD_201847 | JGI IMG/M metagenome (GOLD analysis project Ga0307982, IMG submission 201847) | Saline water microbial communities from Organic Lake, Antarctica - #989 | ecosystem: Environmental > Aquatic > Non-marine Saline and Alkaline > Saline | place: Antarctica: Organic Lake...
CGGTGCATGGGTCAACATGTGCGCGGGCTTGGCTTGCGAAGGGCCGTTGAGCATCGCGTCTTTGGGGCCTCGCAGTTTGGACAGGTCCGCGCCCTCGGCCTTCAGCTTGTAGAGACCCGTGGACTGGGTCAGGGAGTAGTCCCCGTTGCTCAGGCGGGCTTTGGCGGTGCGGGCGTTCTCGGTGGCAGCGGCCTGCTTCTCCTTGGCGTAGTGGGCCTCCCAGGGCTTGCTTCCCCCCTTGGGGGCCACCCAATCCGCGGCCGCGTCGCCGAAGCCCCCACCCCCCGCTGTAAGCTGCGCGCGACGCTCCACCCGCGCGTCCGATTCAAATGCAGGGCCGTTGGCGATGGTTTGGAGGCCGTTCGCCCCGCTGGACCGAGCGCGAAACGCCTCCACTGCCGCCTTGTTCTCGCTCGCCATGTTGCCGCGCAAAGAACTGTTGAACTTGTCCATCGCTTCCTGCCCCGTCAAGCCAAAGTCGAGCCCCGATGGCTCCAGCTCCTTGAGCCGAAATTGCGCCCGGCGCTCGGTCTCAAAAGTGGGCCCGTGCGCTTCGGTAGCGAGTTTGTTGCCGGACTCGTCATTCGCGCGAAGCCTGTACACTTCCGTGGCTTTCGCGGTCGCCTGGTAGGCGTGGGCCCGTAAATTACGGTTGTAATGGGCCATGTCTTCGCTGGAAATGCTGTAGGCCTCCCGAGGAATTGCGCTGTCGTCGCCCTTCATCGACGCCCGGATCGCCGCACGCCGCGTGGTGGCCTCAAACTTGTACTCAATGGGCACCGTAGGCGTGGACGTGTCGCGCAGCAAGAACTTCTCAGTCTCCTTGACCAAGGTCTGGGAGGTGATTTTCCGCAAGTTGTTGTTGTAGTTCTTCATGTCTTCGTCAGTGATGTGAAAGTTGGGGGTCGCCTCTTCATCTCCTTTCGAGGCTGCCCGAATCGCTGCACGCCTCTCCGTGGCTTCGAAGAGGAAAGCTTTCGGCACAGTAGGGGTGGAGGTGTCACGCAACAAGTATTGTTCTTTCGACTTGCGCAAGTCGCGGCTCGTGATTTGCCGCAAATTGTCTTGGTAGTTCTTCATGTCCCACGCGCCAATGCTGTAGTGGTCCGACTTCTCCAGCTGCGGGCGCGTCGCAGCCCTCGCTTCCGTGAACTTGAAGGTCGGCGCCATTGGCACCGTCACCTTGTCTCGCTTTTCAAACGCCTCCGCGGCCTGCGCCAGTTCTTGTGACATGTGCTTGCGGCCGTGCACTTGAAAGTCCAAAATCGCCTCCTGCGACGGCACAAAGTCCTTAGAGGTGGCTTGGTAAGCCTCAAACTGCTCTTGCACACGAGCAAAGAACGAGTCTTCAATGCGGGCCGCTGCTCGCACTTTACGGGCCTCCACCTCAGCTTCAATCTGCTGCCGACGCACGCGGTCCGCCTCAGCCTTCGCGCGAATCTTCGCCACTTCCGGGTGAATCACTTTGCCCGGGCTCGTAGGGTGAGCCAGCATAGCTCGGTACCCCGGGCTCATGGGCGACAGTGGCGACGCAGGGGAGGTCGGCAGGCTGGTTGAGGACCCATTGTAGCGCTGTGTGTATGAGGGGATGGAGTCGGTGGAGAGCCGCAGGCCGGAAGCTCCACTGATGGAAGTGCTGCGCTTCACAAAGCCTCGCTTGGCAATCGTAGGCGTGCTCGTTGCCCCGGTAGTCTCAGGACCGCCGGCCGCTGCTTAAAGGGGTGCCGCGAAGATGAAGAAAAAAGGCAAAACATTGGTCGGCACACATACGGTGGTCACGACGCATCAGCGGAGGGCGCGGAATGGGGTTATTGACACGCACAGATTCGCCAACAATATTCAAAGGCATATTTTAAGCAGGCGAGAATCAAAAGAAGACATGTGAGTGTGAGTTTAAGCTTGTTGATCACGCAACGATTGGGAACCGGTCCTCCATAGAAATGTTTCGAGCCTTCTATTCATAAATGCTGCACAACCCTCACGACACTCGCTCGGGGCGATCTTGAAGGAGGAAACACTAATGTGTACAAAGCATTTCTGAAACACTCACCAGGCATGGTGGTCAATTTCGGCGCACAACCTCAGGGAGAGCGGCACGTCCGGCAGCGCCACACCAGGTCAATGAGGAAACTTACGTACAAAAAGCACAACAGGTCGCTGATTGGTCACAAAAATTAAGTCCTAATCCCGACGTCGTCGTCCAGTCGTCTGTCTAACGGGTATATTGGGATCGTAAACCTACGACAGAGCACCAATCTTTGTATTTTGCTCGTGATGTATTAGAGCTGTTGTCATCATGTGAACGTGAACAACTCCATCATCACGCTGCAGGTTGTGTTAAGTACAGATTATGTAGTTGTGTTTGTTTGTCGTCGTCTCGTCTGGATCTTCGACTTCATTAGCCACCTCCAAGTCGAGTCGTGAATAGCGGGGGAAGCACAATCAGATTGCTATATTTAGATAATGGTACCGGAAGAGTTCCAGGAGCTCATAGGCTCAGCAGTGGAACTGCACTCGCTGCAGGCCAAACCTGAGCTCAATGGTTCATCAGGGGTCATCGTCGGGTCAGCAATCATCTCTTCCCCTTTTAAAACATTTTTCATGCCTAGTCTAAGCCTGTTTCCTTCGACTCTTCACATATTTCATTTCAATTTTTCCTTGCAATTTGTTTACTTCACTTTTGCGATCACTCTGCCCGGGGGTGTGCTCGTGTACTTTTCACTGCCGTGAATATCGCATGAAGCTATGATCCGGAGTCCGAGCGATTCGCAGTTCGGCTGCGCGGGTTCGAGGACGCTGACTCGACGGTCGCATTGAAGCTGAGCAACCTCAAGCCTGGCTTGCCGGAAGCTGCTGAGGCGGGGTGGGAGAACATGGGGCCCTTAGAGGATGGGAGCAGCTCCCCGATCGCAACTGCTATGCCCCTGCCGCCTGGCAACATGGGCCTCGCTGGGCTGGACCCCCTCGGTAATGCAGTGCGATATCGAACAGTTCAAGAATTTCCTTAGATAGAAGCCGCTTATAGTGGCATTTAAATTTACAGCTTACCGTGCTCATTTGTACCACTGATTTGTGTTTGTTGCAGACGCAGATGCCCACTACAACTTCGGGTTAATGCTGATGCAGATTCACGACGACGACCAGGGGGCGGAGATGATGTACCGCCATTGCGTGAAGGTGAACCCTCGCCACGCTTCGGCCTTCTATAACCTCGCCAACTTGCTGTACATCATTCGGGGCAACTTTTTAGAAGCCGAAATCATGTACCGCCGGGCGATTGACTTGGACAACGCCCATTTGGCTGCCATTTGCAACTACGGCACTCTGCTCAAAGTAAGTCTATAAGCGCGGGGGCTGATTTGTGGTAGTGATATGCTCATGGCCATTCATAATCAAATTCCTTCAGCTTAACTCTCATGCCCATACGTACTCCCTCCCGCATCATACTTACCCATAAATCATATCTCTTGCCACCTCCCTGCTTATTCCGGCAGAATGAACTCGACGACCTCGAGGGCGCCATCTTGCTCTACGGCTTGGCGAACAAGCTCGATCCCTCCGACAGCACAGTGAGCGGCAACTGCCACGCAGCCCGAGCGATGGAAGCCGAGCGACGCGGCAACTGGGCCGAAGCCGCGCACTTGTTCCGCACCGCCGTCAAGGCCTGGCAGTCGGGGAGCGCAGCCGAGGACGACCCGGATGTGGTGGAGTCTCTGGGTAAGGCCAAGGAGCTGGAGCAGCGGGCGGCCGAAGCAGAGGCGCAGAGGTTAGCGGCGGCTGAGGAAGAAGAGGACTTGGAGGATGCGTACGCGGACCCAGCAGACGCGAGCGTGCGGAGGTCGAGGACCATCGTGCCCGGAGTGTCCTTCAGTGAGGAGGCGCGAGTCGACGACGTGCTCTCCAAACAGCGCTCCAAGAACCCCTCCACGAGCCAGTCGGCGCACACCATCTTGTCCAAAGTCTTTTCTTCGGTGTTTAAAGGGCGGAACAAGGGCAAGAAGGAGAGCAGCCAAGAAGAAGTGGCCATTGGCACCATGTTCGATGGTTCCGTCAGCCGCGGCCGCGACCGCACTGTGAGTTTGTGATTATCACGAAAGAGTGGGCGATTCTTGATAATTCTTTTTAATGTTTGATTTCGCATACCACGACTCTCTGATACATGTGCGCGCGCGTCTTCACTTTACACAGGAAGAATTCGTGGAGCAAGGTCTGCATCCGACGTTGCGCGACCCTTCTCGCAGCCCTCCACCCATTGAAAACGATGAGCACGCTCCGCCAATCATCGACCGCGCCCGCAGCAGCCCTGCTCCTAAAACCAACCCCTCGTCTCCCCTTTTCGGGAGGTTGCGGCCCTCAAGCACGCATCAGCTCCCCCCTGCTATCGACACGACTCTAGCTCCCGCGAGCCCCGAGGACGAGCTTGCGGCCCTGGCTCGAGGAGGAGGCGACGTCAGCGCGTCTCGCGGGCGCACTGGAGGGCGGCAACACACGACGCACGTCGAAGGGCAACACGGCGACGAGGTCGAGGAGGACGAGGACGAGGCGATCGATGATTTCGCCGGAGCGGGTCTATTGGACGAGCACGCAGCGGCGTCAGAAGCGCTAGCGGTGCCCCGGCAACTAGTGACCACGGCCAACGGTCTAGTGGCCAACCGGAAGTACAGCAGTGCGCTGGTCCATTACTACGACGCCCTTGAGGTGATGATGAGAGTAATGGGGGGGTTATCACACGCGCTTGCATGTTACTTGCTGTGCAGGAGGTAATGCGATATACGACTGCTGTCAAGGGAGATGGTGTCTCAATATTTGCATGTATTGACTAATTGTATTCTTCTTCCGCCTCCATCCTGCAGCTTTACGATGCTTTATTGGCAAAGATTAGCGAAGAAACGCGGTCGAAAGGCGGCGGGATTTCTGAGGGAATGAGCCGTGATTTGATGCGAGACATGGCCAAGGTATTGTCCATCTTTTCCTTTGTGCCTTTGTATTTCTTGTTCCGTTGTGCTACTTTTTTGTCGCTCGTATACTTTACTGGGCTCACTTGGCTTTGGATATCTGTGCCATTAGACTCTCAACAACTTGGCAGCGGTGCTGCACCAGCTGCGCAAGTTCGATGATGCGATTCAGGCCTACGGGCGGGCTCTGGCCATCAAGAAGGCCTCGGACGGAGAGCACCACTTTAGCGTGGGCCACACCCTGTACAACATGGCCTGCCTGCACATGGACCACGGCAAGCACGCCGCGTCGGCAGACCTCATGCGCCAAGCCCTCGCCATTTACGAGCTCAGCTTCGGCGCGGAGCACCAGCTCACCGTCGACGTCGATCAGCAATTGCGCGGCCTCATGCAAAACTTAGAGGTTGACGGTGATGCCGAGACTAATCAAGGAGAAGAAAAAGGAGAAGAAGGAGGAGAGGTCAAGGGAGATGCAGATGGCGGCAGCACACATGGTACTGCTGGTCAATCGTCGAACGAAGTTGAAGGAGATCTGGTTCAGAACTTCGATGCCATGTTTCACGCAGAGGAAGGTCCAGACCAGGAATTCGCATCTGGCGGAAGTTCGATGGGTGCCCACAGTAATGTTTCAGGCGACGAGAACAGCAACGATAATGCCAGCAGTAGCAACAGCCGTAGCCGCGGCGTGAACAACAGCGGCCGTGGCATCAACGGTGGTCCCGTGCCTCGAGCCAAGAATCGCCCCACCCCTGTGAATGCGCGCAACGCTCAGCAACAGCAAGCGCAGCAGCGAAGCAGCAGCCTCAATGTAGCCCATGCCCGTGTGGCGCGCGCAACAATGCCGCACATCAGCTTCGGAACCGCCATTTGATGTATTTGTGAGTGGGAGTGAACACCGCCAAAGTAAATGTTACTGTACTGTTTTTGTTCGGCGGATCAACCTATCCATGTTAAATGTTACATCTCTGTGATGTGCGGGCTGTGGGCTGCGGGGTTGATGGCACGTGGCGATTCGAGGCTCCTTGTGATAATTATTTGTGTGGACTCCTCAAGGACAGGGGAGTGCTGCTTCTGGAGCGGAGAAGCAACTCCAGGTGCTAGTAGGCCTTTCATTCGTGTTCGCACTGCCAACGGCATTGCAACCACGTGATCCATACTTCCTTAGCAAGAAAGAGGACAGGCGCTGGCGCCTGAGAATGAGAAAAACGTTGGGGCGATGCCCTGCTGGGGCAAAACATGGCCCGGAGAAATGCCTCGTGGACCTGGGACGTGATACACGAACGAGCACTCAGTCCCGCCGACTTGTTCGGAGGAAAGACGCCAGTTGGGGCCTGAATTGGCCTTCTGGAGCAAATTTGCTAGCGCACAAGCAGCACAAGTGTATTCCTCTTGTGCCTCTCTGTGTGTTGATCTGGAAAGACTGGGCAGTGACCACGTATCATTAACGAGGTAGGAGACAAGCATCGCCAACAACAGGAACCCTCCTTGTATAGCTCTGCAGCTCCCAAAGGAGCCTGCAAACCCCACTGCTCACATATCGACATCAAGGGCACACAGCATCCTAAAAACATGGGGTTTCGCAGTACTCGAAACTTGGTCATCAATTCACAGCCCCGCTGGCTGAACTCTCCAGGACTTCACGGAGCCATTCCACCGTCCTGAGAAGAGGTTAATCTGCTACTCAGAGAAAGCCGACCCGAACCGCGCTGCCGTCGTGGCGAAGACAGTACCGGGGCACTCAACTATGGAGTCACACCTCAGCGTGCCACCATTTTTGCACTTAATTTGCCCATATTCACCACACAATAATCTCAGACTGCGACGCGAAGTCGCGTTCACTAGGGCCCACCCTGTCGATTGTCCGGTAATAACGTATCGCCCACATTCTTATCTCGTATTAACGGTGGGAAGACCCCCCCCGTAAAGGGGAAGATTCCTCAATAACTTCACAACTCCCACATACATCAACACTGTGACTACTGTACACTTGTTTTTCTTTGTTATTGGGAGAGTATCAACTAGACTAGACTAGAAAGGGGAGTAGAGCATTCCAGGCGTAGAGTTCTGAGTTGAATACTGAAAGAAGGAAGAGAAAAAGGGAGGTGGTGTTGAGCCGGAAAGCCGGAACAGGGGCCTTTTCGCCTAGCACGGACAGCGCGGAGCCAGAGCCACAAAGGCACGGCGCACCACGGCACCACACACCACACTCGAACTCGAACTCGAACTAACTCCACGGCACAACGGTTAGCCGGTTCCCACGAGGAAATAAAGCCAAATGAGGAGAGTAACCTAAGCCGCTTCCTGCGCGGCTTGAAGCCTTCACCAGAAATCAGAGTTGAGGATCTGTGTCGAGGCAGCGACTGAGTATATCCAGGACAACACACAATGAACCCCCTGTAACCAATTTTATTTTTCATCATCTCTGCGAGTGCCCTTTTCAGGAGTTCATTCATGAGCTCTCATACTCTCATAAAGTCATGAAGTCATAAATGCTCTACTCTCGTTCCCTTATCTTTTTAGGGCTGAAGGCGTGCGTCCTAGAAGAGGCTACAGACCTGTAGTCCCTAGAATTTAGAGCACAGAGAGTTTGTGACCGAGACTACCATAATGAACACCGATCTGGTATAGCGCACTATTGTTATGTCACCACCCATGCTAGAACTGCCTGCATGATGAGATTCGCAGCCCTCGAAAGAAGTTCCCGATCTTGTGTTCGCACACCTTAGCAATTGTTTAGTAAACAACACGAATGACCTGAGATGTCATACCTTTGATATATGATGCGACTGACTTAGCATTCTTCTCATGCCTCGCGCTGCTACTCTGTCAATTTGTGGCTAGGTGGCAATCGCATTGATTGAGCTTGATGCCTCGACGCGGCAATGCGTGTGGAGCTACCCCTCGATTGACAATGGCACCGAGCAACAGCTCATTACTCGCGCTTCTCAGCTTGACGAGCGCACCAACGTGTTCTTTTTCTCCAAACACAAGCAAGTGTGGCAGTATTATCTCGCAGTCCCAGGCCCCTCTGAAGGCCCAGCCAAAGTAGTCACTCTCTGCTTGCTCTCAGCCCAATTTGCGCCCGAGAAATGCGAAGCTCTGTTGCGAGTGCTGGCAGCACAGTACGTCGGTTCCAGCTGCAACCCTCAGGTGGTGCTAGCATTGTACCTGGAAGTGTTTACACAAAAGCAAGTGGGCAAGGCCTCTCCGTCATGGCGTGCCGCAGATTTTGATGAAAAGACCCCTCTCCTTGGAGGCTCCCTAAGCGATGTGAGTAAAATTAAAGTGATATTCGGCGTTACTTATACCATTAAAACACACGCTTTTCGATATCTTCTTACAGTGGCGATTAGGTGCTCGCTGCGATGTATTATGGTATCCCTAATGTTTACCTGTGCGGATTAGGTGGTGGGGGCCTTCGGGATTCACAGCGTGCTCATCTGGACCGCCATGTTATTGAAGAAGCGCATCGTAGTCGTGGGGGAAACGGTAGAGCAGGTGGTGCCAGTGGTGCGCGTCCTCCCGCAAATGGTCTGGGCGCGTCAGAATTGGTCCATTCTCCGACCCCTCGTCACTGCCTCCGACACAGAGTAAGCGCACGTGCACTTTCCTCCACTTCACATTCATTATAGACTATTTTGCTTTGAGAGCATTCACCACTTTCCCATTATTTTTCTGTCGTTTCTGCTTTTGTCTTTTCACTTCTTCCAGGTTAGCGGACCTGGCGTCAGCAGGCGTGTTTGCGGCGGGCTTCCTCGAGTCCTCGGGCATTAAGAGCCGCGGCAACGACAACCTCTTCGACTTGCTCGTCGACGTGGGCTCTCGAGACGTGGTGGTGTCGGAGCACGCCAAGGAGGTACTAATACAATATAGCCATCTGACTTATGCACTCATACACGCTCACCCATGTGAAAGACTGTCTTTTTGGTTTTTTTATATCTCGCATTGTTTCGTGGATCTCTGCTCGAAGGGACGGCCGTGTGTGCGTGTTGGAATGGACAGCACTGCGTTTTGACAATCTCCCCATGAAAGACTTTTACTTGAGCTCACTCATTTGGATTTGTTTTATGAAATATTCTGTGTAGCTATAGATATTGATATTCGCCTCCTCTTGCCAATCTCGTGCTTAAAATCATGTTGCGCAGGACTTCCGCATGGGCGAGTTGCACAAAGAAGTGGCGACCTTCATGGTGGAGGCGTCTGAAGCCAGCTCCGCTGACGCCGACTTCATCAAAGGCCTCCTGTCGCGCACCAACAAGATTGTAAGCGCCACCAAGCAGCTGTGCGAGTCCGACCCCTCCTTAAGCCAGGCCACCCTGGATAATGCCAAAGTCCCCAAAGCCACCCAGCGGTTCATGGTGAATGTGGCACTCGCAGAGGGACTCCTAAGCAACCAATCTGAGGAGTCGGTGTAATAATAAGAAGAAGAAGTGCATGACCAGCGCCCCGTGTGTGCTTCATCTTGAATTGTCATGGGCTGTCAGGAGACCGGAAGCCACGCATGTGTGCGTGCTGCGGGTACTTTTGCTTCTTGATAGTTGTTATAGCAAAGGCAATTGATTGCCCATTCATTTCTACATTTCTACGAACTGCGGCTACGGCGAACTCAACAACAAAATTCCCAAGGTCTTCAAATAAAAAGTATCTTAGCAAGGGCAAGGGCCCATGGGGCTTCTGTCTTTTGAAGAGCTCAGTTTTGAGTCAAGTCTTGAGTTGTCTCTAGATCTACTCCAATTCGCGGTCTCTCCAATTATCAATTCTCCTGCTATAATTCATAACTTATATTTTATGAATCAAATCTAATGGCTAATTGCTGGATTATTTAAGGTCTATACCGAAATCGAAATGGGACATGGGAATACACCCGTTCATAAGTCCAAGATCTGGGCCCTATTTCTGTGATGTGCGGGCTCTTGAGCCCATTGTTGTGGAACTCGGCTCGATCTCACCACGGAGGCCCCTCTTGTGGGCCCCGCTTCTTTTGTTGCTCCCACTGCTGCTTCTACGGCTGCGCTCATTCTTTTGAGACATGCCTCCACTCCGAGGAGCAACCGAAGAAGCGTTAGGAGGAGTTGTCGTCAAGCCCTCTGTGTTCGCACCCGCTGCATCAGCTCCTGAAGGCACCAAGTGCGCGATCTTCCTCGACCACGATGAAAGTTTGGACGAGAGTGAAGGTTCAGAGTCTGCTTCACCATTGTTTTCTTGCATTTCAACTTCTAAGAGTCGTCGCCTTCTCATGGTCGTCTCCCCAGGCTTGGCTTTCAACAGTTTGTCCTTGTGGAAGAGGGCAACGTTCAGCAAATAATCCGCTCGATTTACGGTGCGGTGATGCCTCGAGGCGTGCGCATGGCCGGCTAGCCCAATCCTCCTCGCTTCATCGGGCCGATCCAAGTAGTACTTGAGGAGCTTCAAGAAGCCCTCCTTGTCCGTGGGGTCGTAATACACCACATGCACCTTGTCGAGCAGGGGGTAGGGCAGCGGGCAGGCTAGGGTGTCCACCATGACTAGCGCCCCCGACGCGAGAGCTTCCCAGGTGCGGCTGTCTCCCTCCCACCCCGTAGGATTGGAGGTGACCACGATGCGCGCTTCCCGCATGGTCTGCAAGTAGTTCTTGTTCTGAATCTCCCTTCGCCCCCCGTGGTCCACCTCCCCCACCACCGAGCCCCTCAAGCTCCAATCGTCCACCGCTTCCCGCACCCACCCCAGCACTTGCTTCCGCACGTCGGTGTTGCCTCGCCCTGCCGGTCGCAGCGTGCAGACCACGGGGCGGGTGCGGGCGACATGTACTACGTCAGCCACTTGCTTGGTGGAAGAGTCCAGCAGGAACTCCTCGGCCATCGAGTAGGACATGGGGAAGTAGCCCCGTTTCTTGGCGTAAGCGGGGACTCCCACTGACCTGGACTTTCCGCCACCCGGGTACTTGCGAGTCACCCACGATCGCTTGAAGTACAGGCCGTACTGGGTCGGGTCGCTCGCGATGCCGATGGGCTGAAAGCCGTCGCCGAAGTCCACCACCACTAGCTTCCGCGCAGGCACCAGGGCTGGCTTGGGGGGGTGCTTGGTGGACCCCGGCATCCAGACTACGAGGTCAGCGGTGGACACCTCCGCTAGCGGTACCATGGTCACGTTGGGGTGCTTCTGAATGCCTTGGCCAATCAACGCGTAAGCTCGCACCCCGCCCTAGTATAGCAATGCAACGTAGTAGAGTGAATGGTTAGAACAGCACAAAACGAAGGCGACGCGAAAATCGAGCGAGAGCAAACAAGACAGTAGCAAAGAGGGAAAATGATGGAGGAAAATGAAGATGACCCTGATGAATACGTCGTCCTTCGAGTTGACGGCTAAAAGGGAGGACAAGAAAATATCACAATAAAAGATAAAAGAAGAGGTCGAGGAGTGGACGTACACCCACGTTTTCTGTCTTGGGCATGAGGGTAACGCGCCATTTCCTGCCCCCAGGAGGTGCCGAGAGCACGGGCGGTTGCCCCAGCATTGCTTGGCAGGCGCCCAGCGACCCGCAGGGCTGCTCGTGCGGCATCCCTACCACTCCGTGCGTTAAGGTGTCCAAGGTCTCCTGAGTCACGTAGCCCTTCGAGGACAGGTCCGGCCATGGAGCACTACTGCTGGCAGCTCCTTTTGCTACGGTTGGGCTCTGTGGGCTGCTTTCCTTCGCTGCAGATGTTGCCCCAGTCACTGCTGCTGTAGCCTCGGTGGGATTGATAGCTGGTGCATCAGACTTCGGAACCGCCACTACATCAGTGGTGGCGGCGGCTGGCGTGTCTGCAGGCGCTTCAAATGACTTTCGAAAGACCTTTGCCGCAGCCTTCTTTGCCTCATCGTTGTCGAGTGCGACCTTCGCTAGTGCTTGAGTAGTCGCTTTTGCGGCTTCAGCTGCTGGGTCAGACAACACTGGACTGACTGCTACTTCTTCTTTAGATGCTGCAGTCTCCGCAGCCTGCGTGACACCCGTACTAGCAGCCGGCTTTGGTGTACTTGTAACAGGCTCGGCCGCTGCAGGAGAGGTCGGCACCTCTGTAATAGGAGGAGCTTCCTCCGGCGCGACAAGAGGAGTAGTGTTATTGTGAGGTGGTGATGGAGCATCCGAAATTTCTTGTTGCAAAGCTGTTGAAGGTTCAAAGGTCTTGCTAATGAGCGAACCCGCTGGGAATGGTGACACCGCAGCTAGGCCATCTTTGACTTGGTTCAGCCATGACCATCCCCCGCTTTCACCCTCGTCCGCCCCGTCCTTTTCTGCGCCCTCGCCTCCTCTTTGCTCCGTGCTGCCTTCCTCTTCCTCGTCATCACCACTTCCAAACCACGTCGACCACAAGCTACCCGAGGTCTCTTCAGGCTCTGGTGAGTCCCTCTCGGTATCCACGTTATCATCCTGGGGCCCGTTCTCATCGCCCCCGAACCATGACCAAGGCTCCGACCATGGAGCCAGCCGCGAGGACTCCGATGACGCACGCGCAGCAGCAGCAGCCTCGTCAGCTTTAGTAGCCGCTTGCTCGGCAGCATATAATGCTTGCACCAGTTGCTGGCTGCGCTGCCGCTCTGCCGCTAAGGCCGCCTGTAGCTGCGACACATCATTGCTACCGGAGCTACTGCCACCGACTGCTGTAGCACTATCGCCCCCTGCTCCTGCGCTCGACGTAGGCGTAGCTGATCCTTGAAGTGAGTGCGCGCCTTTGGCTAGAAGATCATGATACATGCGACGGTAGTCGGTTTGAGTAGAACCCGCTGCTACCTCTCCACTAACAGATCCGCGGGCTCCTGCAAATAGGTGTCGTGGAGGCGGTGGCGGTGAGCGAGCGCCAAGTAATGTGTTGCCGAGCGATGCCCATGCCACGAGAACGACAACTGCTACTGCCAAACCTGAAGAAAGAGTCAACAAGGGACGCATTTATAAGATGCTGGCTTTTTTCTCAGCGCCTCGCCTTCTCTTAATCTGTTCTTCCTCATACTTTCGTCGGCCTCAATTCTTGCGCTCTATTTCCAGGACATCTATCATAATACGACACTTTTGGTTAGCCCTAACAATGAACACACAGCACACTTGCACCTTTAACGCGAGTTGAGGACCCTTGACGCCTTGGGTCCCTCATCTTGTAGGAATGGGTCGACTGGTGAGCCGACAATGCGCAATCCACAATCCACAATGGATAATGATTCGCCCCGGAGTTTCTCTGCTTTCATGCTTTCATTTCCAGCTCTTTATCAAAAATGATTACTATATTAGTGCAGTAGGAGCTTCTCTGCTTTTTGTTGAGACGAGCACGATACGAGCAGTGCGTTATTACGTGATAACGTGATAACCATGGCGCACGAGAGCTTGATAAAGTACGATAATCCGATTGGTATTAGCACCAATACGGTTGGGAAGAAGAAGGGCAAAGCTGAGAAGAAAGAGGTAGGCGCTCCTGTCTCGAAATCGCATTAAAGTAAGGTACGAAAATCGTTCAACATCATGGTGTTGTTATGCGCGCAGGCGTTACCACCGTTGGAAGGCTCCACACCCACTGAGGACATTCTGAACTCCATCCTGCCTCCACGGTAATATCTAGATGAATATCGAGCCTTAATTTGTATATTCAAGCTCTCAGCTGCACCGCTGTCACGCTCGGCGATTTCTCCGTGGAGCCACTCACTATGTTTGGATGTGATCATATGCTGGATGCAGGGAATGGACCGAGGACAATCAAATGTGGGTGCAGTACGTTAGCTCAACGCCAGCGACGCGGCTAGATGTGGTAAACTTACAGGAGCACTTGGACCGTAAGCTGCAGCAACGGCAAGCTCGTGAGACGGGGATATGCCCAGTGCGAGAGGAACTCTACGCCCAAACCTTCGACGAACTCATCCGCCAGGTTGAAGGGATGGGGCTCAAGGGAAACGATGGAATGTTATGCTTATGCCATTTGCTTATGATTACCTTAGGCTAAGTAGATGTGCGCGCTAGTAGTTTTCTATCCGTGTTCCTTTACATACCTTTGCCTCACTCACTAACCTCTTTCAAATAGCGTGCTCTCAATGAATCCCCTCTCAGTCTATCTCCTTGTTTCAACGCGCAGGTGACAATCAATTGTGCTGAAAGAGGGTTGCTGCTCCTCCGAGTGCGCGATGAGGCGCGCATGACGGTTGCAGCCTACCAGACCCTGTACGAGTCGAGCATTGCGTTCGGGATGCGTAAGGCTCTGATGGCGGAGTACTCCCGCGCGGAGGCCGAGGAGAAGAAAGAGCGACTCGCGAGTGAAAACGAGGACTTGACCCGTGTGGCTGCTGACCTGGTGGCGAAGTGCGACGCAGCGGTGGCGGCCGAAGCGACGCGACGAGCCGCCGAAGAAGCGAAGCATGCGGAGGACGTGGAGAAGCTGAAGAACGTGAACGCGCAACTGAAAGCGAACCTCGAAGCTATGCTGAGTGCGCCTCAGCGCAAGTAATGCAATTCGTGCTGGTTGTTCGCGGAAGTCTTCAGATAGGCTGGACCAGGCCACAATGCGGGTAAGAAGAAATAGTTTCCCGCGTCACCGAAATTAGCGGCCAACGCAGAACACATTTTGAGCCCTCTCGGCTCTCGGCCCTCTGGCCTTCTTGCTGTTGAGGCATCTGAAGCAGCAGTGCAGACGATCGACGTGTACAACTCTGAATTGTTCTCATTGAGGGCCGGCGTCTACAGTATGCTCCTCGATGTGCAACGCATCACAAAACACGTGCCTTTTTGGTCTTTTTAATCCTTCTAGTCATTGATCGGTTGGTCGTGCTTGGGAGCGGGGAGTTAAAAATATTTTAATGAAAGATTACGGCAATAGAACAAATGGATCGGGCCTTAATGGCTGGAAAGAACTGAGTGGCGTGATTATATATAATATATAAACAAAAGCTAATGGCTAATGGGAATTGAATCCGATTCTAGATAAATAGCTCATAGCCTAGTGTTGTTGGAATCCGGTTAGTCGGGAGTCTGGTAGTCTCAGGCCTGAGGATGGCAGTCGAAATGAACTCGAACTCGAACTAATACAAACCCAAATGACACAGAAGCCAATGCTGCGGGCAGAAGTGTACGCGCATGCGATGCG
>Ga0307982_1002433_pt1 | contig 15027 bp, 17 predicted proteins | sample OrgLakmetagen989_FD_201847 | JGI IMG/M metagenome (GOLD analysis project Ga0307982, IMG submission 201847) | Saline water microbial communities from Organic Lake, Antarctica - #989 | ecosystem: Environmental > Aquatic > Non-marine Saline and Alkaline > Saline | place: Antarctica: Organic Lake...
AACGCTAAGCTTTACGTGTTATCACGCAGTAACGTTACGTGCAAGTGTTATGGAGCGGTAAAATTAAATTATTTGTAAGTCTACAGGGCGGTAACGCTTAACTTCACCCGTTACGGGTTTTATTTGGGGGGCGCCGACCGACAACACAGCTGAGCTGCTGAGCTGGAATTGGCGGAAGATGCTGCATGCTGCTATGCTGGGATGTAGGCTACTCGGCTTACTATTAGCTACATAGCTACTTGGGGACTGAAAAATGGGATAATGATGAGCTGATTTGTCACGCTTTAAGACGATCTCTGTGTAGCCTAGCTGCCCATCGCAGCTGCGTTCACCTACCTGATTTCTGATCTTCATTGCGCCCACCGGTGATCTACGCGCCAAACTTTAAACTCCGCTGAGCCTAGCTCCACCGAGTCCTTCATAGGTAGCTACAGCTTACTTTTCTCCCCTCGTCTTCACGTGTATTAGTAGGATGATCACCACCTCCATCGCAAATTTTGTGCTGTTCCTGGTCGTGAGCTGCCCTGCTCCGGGAACGGGCGTCACCATCGTACCTCCAGACAAATCGAAGAATGAAACTCGCTCTTGTCGCCTTGAGCTAGAATCGCTGCGGCCTTCGATCGTGCCTCGCGATCTGAAGGCGACATCATGGGAAGAACTCGCTACGAGACACTTGATTGAATGGCTCCCTGAGCAAAAGACTACCACTACCCGCAGTGGCTTCACATTCACTGGCGCTAACATGTGCACTCCCATCAAGTTCGGAACCGAACGCCAGCCAGTCAAGAGCCGACTCCTTTGGGTGAGAATATGGTCGGCTGATTATTCGCCGTTTCATTCCATTTGTTGTCAGCGTGCTTGTCTTCTCACTTCTTAGGTGACTGCCATCACTGCCGCTGAACAACAAGACGCTCATTCGGCGCGCTCTGAAAATTACCTCGCTGGTGTCCGGGTGATGGTGCTCTCAGCTTTGAGGTGAGGAATGAGTTTACATGTAGATGCATGCGTGCGCTGGAGCTACAGCTACCGCTTATTCGATCTTTCATTCGTTTCTGGCAGGAACTCTCCTTCCTTGGTGCCGCTGGTGATTTATTTGGGTGGCAAAAAAGACGATTGCTTCGTCTCGTGGTAAGTACTTATTCAAATATCAGCTCCTACGTGCATTCTTTCGCGGACCTTTTGCGCGCGCTAGCGTAAACCCCAACATGCATGCATGTGTGATTGGCGCAGGTTAACGAGTCGCGGTGCCTACGTGATGGTGGTGAACAAGCTCTCGTTCATGGCGTCGCTGCCGGACCACGCCACCGACCACAGCTCGGCTTCAATGGCCAACTATGGCGCCTTTGCCATTTTGGACATGCCACGCTTTTGGCTCAAGATATGGCGCGACTTCGGGAGCACGCTGGACCAGCTACGAGTGGACAGGGCGCACGCGCTGTTTACCGACGCGGGTTCGTAGCCTATGAAGTGGGCGGCAAATGTTGACAAATTCTTTCGTCTGAGATGCGCGATTGAATTTCTCCAAACGTTCCAATGAATTGTTGGTATTGGGCGGCCGGTGGTTTAGTGGCACTTTTGCGACAAGATATGAGTGAAGTATCGTCGCTTTCTTTTGTTTCACTCGTGTGAGTGTGTTTTTTCTTCTCCTTTCCGCGCAGACATGCTCTTCACCGGCGACGTGACCCCTGCGATCAACATGGCGGTGAAGCCGGAGCACTTCCCTCCGCGCCTCATGCTGGTGCTCTCCGAGAGATGGTACCCCCACGTCGTCCGCGAGGGATTCAACACCGCCGCCTACTACCTCAACATGTAAAAGCGCGCCCTCCTCTTTCTTTAAAAGACACTGCGCCAGTCACAAAGAGAGAAATGGAAAATGCACTTCAAAATTGACTCGAGACGATTGTGTCCATTTTGCTGTCTTTTTTTTTTTTCATTCAGGAGTGCCTTTGCGGAAATTGTGCCTTCGCTGCTGCGGTATGCCATTGACAAGGAGTGGCGTTTCAGTGAAGGTCTGCGAGACCAAGGCCTCTTCAACGACTTCTTTCGAGCTTATTCCAACAGCCCCGGCCCTCATCGGTGGGCTAATAATAAGTTGGTCTTACCTCCTCTTTTGGTCTCCTAATTTTTTTCCATTGAGCAAATTGAACCTTCCTTCGTGATGTCTTTTCGCAGGCACGAACTCGAAGACAAGACTATCCGGCCCGCAGAGTTGCACCCTTACTTCGGGTGGCGGCCTTACGGGGCTTCCGCCTTGATCCCCCGGATCGGCGAGTCCGGGAAGTCCCAGGATTCGATGCGCCTGCAGGAGCTCTATGACGGAAGCATCGGGCGATTCGGAGAGGACACGCCGCGCATCACGCACTTTCACGGTACTCCCATCTTTCTTCGTCTTCTTTTTCCTTCAGCCCTTCCTTCCACTGAGCAATACCCTCACCTATTTGGTAATTGTATAAGCATGCTTTTCTTCACGTCCTCCTCGTGTGTTTTTGGCTCCATCTCACCAGGCGGTAAGATCTGGGAGATGCGGTGCTACCTTGCCGAGCACGCGATGACCTGGGAGCAAGGGATTGCTATCAGCGCAGCTGGCACTGCCCATTGCCACGGCATTAAAATCACTTCCCACAAAGGCTTCATGGTCTCGTCCCTCTCCAACCCGCACATCTACATCTCGCCCTGCGCGCTCTTGAACTACGCCCGCCTCTTAGACTATTTCGACCAATCACTCGCCGAAACATTGCCAGCCTGGAGCCAGGAGGGAAAGGAGCGGCAATCAATGTCGCCTTTGCAGCTCAAACCCCCGGATGAGGAGGACAAAGAAGTGTATCTGTGGGCGATTGACCGCCTCCGGAAACAGATCATTGAGCTTGGGGCGAAGCCTGATATAAGCTTACCTGAGTAGGCTCATAAGGGAGGTGCAGCTCACAGGAGCACAGCTCACTGCGCATGCCATAATGCGTAATGCGCGGGCTGTCTATAGTTGAAAATGAGTTTTTGCACAATTGACAGTTGTTGGCGCTTTTTGTGCTGCGTGCAGACTCACTAGTGACTCACGGGTGCAGGTGTCAGGAGAAGTAGGAAAACGAAATCGGAGAAATCTACGGCAGAGTTCCTGGTCAGACATTCTAAGTAGAATTGCCAGGCACATCTCCTGTGTTATAATTACAAAATGAGCTATGTGGGATGTGGGCCAATTCTCGGAATTAGTCATAGACATAGGCACAGGCTCCGAATACGCCCGCGTCCACGATCGCCACTCCGGCCTGTCCCCTGCTATGGCACGCCATTAGGCCTTGATATCTGGAATAAATAGTTCTTAATTCCCTTATAAGTTATTAATTTAATTATGGTTTTTTGCAGTGCGGTAATTAGGACAATTGAATAATTGACAAAATTGTTGGCCCCTCTTGTGCTGAGTGCAGACTCACAATTGAAATAGGAGACCGACAAGGGAACGAGCTGCGTGGCTTGTAATAGTTGTAGCGATCAACCGCGCGGCTGCTCGAATAACATCGGCTGCACACGAAAAATTTGGAATTATTTAGTTCACAGTCGCGCGCATCAACGCTAGCGGCCTAGCTAGGCGTTGTGCTCCTGAATCCGGCGTTGGATGTCTACTTCTCCTTTCGATGAGCCCCGAACATGCGGAGCTGCTGCTGTTGTGCTCACTTTTCTCGAAACAACGCCTTCGTGCTTACTTGGCCTGCAGTGTCAATCGCAGATGGGAGGCATGTTAGGCAACAAACTGAGAAAGCTACCTGCATTTAAAGAATAATTTTGAGCTTACTTCGAGTCAGAAGTCGCCTTAGAATCTACCCGCGATCGTTTCGACGAAGGGCAACTTGACTTCGATGCCTTTTCCGCAGCTTTTTGTGCCTTGAAAACAGCTAGCTTTGCCATTCGTTCCTCCGCTGCAGTTGACGAGGTGGCAGCCCTTGGAGAAGATGCCGATGCCTTCGCTACTCCTTTTCCTGATTTTGCAGCTGAAAGAGCCCGATCTTCTTGCCTAGAATCGGCGGCGCTATCGTTCTCCTTATTTTGTGGCGCAACCGAGCGCCTCTTTGCGCCGTTTCTTAACGGTTGCCTCGAGAGCTCTGGGTGGGCTACTGCGAACCATGGGTCTACGAATGGTGCACTAGACGAATCGCTCAAGCTCGTGAGGTCATAGTAATGCAGAACAGATGGTTCGACATCGAAATCGGAAAATGCATCCATCTAGTCTCCGGAAGTTGGAGTGGCGTAGTTGAGAGAACTCGGCAGTCTTTACGCCAATCTGTCTTGTTCGAATGCTGAATTTCGAATCGATGGTGGCAAAAGCGGCCAAACAATCCGATTCCTATTTACAACTCTACGATTAAATCCAAAGTTGATTGAGGTTCGGTTTTCTTTGACGGCGAAGCCTTCTAATCACCTAAAAGCTAGAGATGATCTAGGCCAGTGGACTGTCAAACTGTCAAACCGTCAGAGTGAGTGACATTTTCGAGGAGAGGAACTGTGGAGTCACATCCAAATCCGGAATTTCGTTCGCTAAATCCTGAAGTGGGACACGCATGTCTGTACATTCTACTAGTCTACTGTACTACAGTAGCTTACATACATCTTTCTTGTTGGCCACGAACGAGCTTGTGGGCTGCCTGCCGTGCCGTGGACTGTGGACTGTGGAGCTGTGGGCAGACTCCCAGAGCTAAGCTAGGCGGGTGCGCTGATGTAGAGCACGATGACCTCAGAAACTCCACGATCTTGAATCCTTCATGCAGCCTGAGTCTCTAGTTTGCGGAGGCACTCCTTCCTAAAATACATTCTTTCTACCTAGCGCTTACTGTTTTGACATTCTTACATCCTCCCCTTTCAAAATTTCATCTTGCACAGCCTGAGCTCGACATTATGCCTCCGAAAAAGGGAAAGCCGACCCCTCGGCAGATTGCTGAAAGGTTTGTAGAACGCACGCTTGCCACTTCCACGCACAGTCTGTCCTAGCAATCACTTTCTCGACTCTTGCCTATTTCCCACGCCACTCTTTCTCCGCGTGTGTCTCTCAGTTTCGTAAAGCAGTACTACAAAACGCTCGAGGGCGACCGTGGCCGCCTGTTCAACTATTACAACAACAACAGTCAATTCTTGCATCAAGTTGGTGCAGCGGTGAGTTGAACGCGTATCTAGCGTGATGATCGTGATGTTCTGAAGTTTGCCTTTCATCCACTCAGGAGGGCACGTCGGTCGTGGGCAAAGAGGAAATCAAGACTGCTGCGTTCACGCTCTTCGAGAAAGACACGCCCCTCAAGGTGCGAAATGATTTCGTATATGCCATATTTATTTGAAAGGTTTCTCTCTAAATTGATCATCAAAATCGGTGCCAGGTGGACTATTCTTGCGGGACCTTGGATGCGCAGCAAGGCAGCGACGGGGGCGTTGTTCTCCTGGTGACGGGAACCATCACCACCAACCCAGGCGAAGGGAAAGAGCGCATTCAAACTTTCGTGCAGACTTTTTACCTAGCTCCCGCTTTGGCTACCGAGAAATCAGGTCGGCATTCCATTGCTGTTCCTTCAAACTCAGGCCATTAGCTCACTTCGCCTCACTCTTCTGTCCCTACAGCGAGTTACTACGTCCTGAACGACACCTTTCGTCTTTTGGATGCACCCAAGGCTGCTTCAGCGGTTCGTCCTTTCTCTCTATCTTTTAAGTACCACCGTGACCTTCTCTGCTCACGCGCTGTCACCTTCTGTCCTTGCAGCCCAAGGCTGCAGCCAAACCTGCCCTTCCTAAGGAAACAGCTGCCAAGGCGGCGGCCCCACCGGTTGTCAAGGAATCCCCCAAGGAGCCCCCCAAGGCTGAGCCCACTGGCCCGCTCACTTGGGCTCAGCGAGCTGCCAAGGACGCCAACCGGTCGAAAGCCACCGAGGAAGTTGCCAAGCGAGCACCTGCTGCTCCAGCGGTTGCGGCGGTCTCTAAAGTTGAGGCCAAAGCCCCACCACATGGGAAGGCTGAGCCTGTGGCCAAGGCCTCCAAAGCGGAAAGCGGCAAAGCAGTGATGGATCCCTTGTCCCTGTACGTGAAGGGCCTGCCTGAGGGCACCACTGAGAGCCAATTGCGGGCCGTGTTTGGCGGCTACGGCGAGATCAAGAGCGTCAGGTGAGGCCCAAGCATGCATTGAGCGCCTAGACCTACTGGAGGCCTAGTTCACACTTTAGCCCAGTCATGATAATTTCCAAGGCCCGTATTAACCTCTTTTTACAATTTTGGTCTTCTGCGTCAACTAGCATCAAGGAAGACCGTGGCTATGCGTTCGTGGATTTCAAAGCACCCGAATCAATGCAGGCAGCGCTGGCGGGTGGTGTTGCGAAAATGGGCGAGGTCGAGGTCTCGGTGGAGCCTCGGATGGCGAACAAGTCAACGAACGGCTCGAGGTCCGGGGCCAAGGGAAGCAAGGGGAAGGGCCCTGGAAAGGGAAAGGGCAAGGGAAAGGGGGCCGCGTAAAGACCGTGTGCAAAGGACAATAAAAGTCGAATGGAAGACCTGCCCGTGATCATTTGAGACGAGGTGGCGAGTTGCAGCAACTAGTTATACCAGAGAGCTCAGTTCGAGGATTATCCCGCTTTCCAACTGATTACATTCGCTGAAAGAAAAGGAGCGAGGCGCCACAGTGATGTGCTAAGGGGAAATAGGCCAATGAAAAAAGTGGCACGCAGTGGGGGCCTGATGCCTAAGTCTAGTCTAGTCTAGTCTATTTAATAAGTTAACACTCTCCCAAAAACAAAAACACAGAAAAGCAAGTACACAGCAGTCACAAAGGCACATAAAGCACTCAACTGAGCTGCATATCGCGCCAGCAAATTCGCTCTACAAGCCAGAAGGCACAAGGCCAATTAAGGCTCCAACTAGCGACTTTCCTCCTCCGAACACCGAACAAGTCGGCAGGACTGAGACTTCTTAGTGCTCCTTCATGCTTCATGTGTCACAGTGCCACGTCCCATGTCCACGAGGCAATTCTCTGCGCTATTTTTGCCCCAGCAGGGCGTCGCCTTAATGTTTTTCTCAGGGGTCGGGCCAGCCGATGTCAGCATCGCCTGACCTTTTTTTTGCAAACGAGGTATGGGTCACGTGGCTGTAACATTACAGGCTGCGCAAACACGGATTTTCACAGGCCTATGCACATCGGGATGCTTCTCCGCTCCATAAGCCGCACTTAGCGAGGTCGAACAAAGATTCGATTGTCTTGCTATCTGAGTCTGGTGGTGGGGTTCTCACCGCTCATCCTGAACCGAATTCCTCTCCTCCAAGTCCGAGGTCAAACCCACTCCACTGATAGGATGCTTTCACCCATCGAGGAGCTGCGAGCCTAGGCCCACTAGGATGAACAGAGACAAGGAAATCGCCACAAAGCCACAAAGCAGGGAAAACGTAGTGGATAGTTTCTTCGAAATCATGAATAAGTTCAGTGGCTGCGCGGGCGACGGAACACTCACCGCCAGCTCCCGCGAGCATGGCTAACGCCAGCGTTAATAATGTGTTATGTCATATGTTATGCGAGCTCGATTGCTGGCTAACCATTTATGTTTATAGTTTATAGCGACTGTACACGAGTATGTGGTGTATTTGATACTCGGGCATCTTCTTAAATTTTTGAGCAACGAATAAAGAAGTGGAAGCAGCTGCATTCCAGTAAAATAAATTAGAATGCGTGTTGTGACGTGTAAGTATTAAGTCCAAAAGCGGTAATACTCAACTCCAACACTCCAACTCCAACCCGGCGGTTCTAATTCTCCTTGTAGCTATTAGGCAGTTATGATTTATCAATTTGGTAGTTTTTTTTGTGATATCGCCATTAACCTCGACACGGCAATTAAAGAAGACCGCCTTCGCACAAGGCAAGCTCAAGTTTGAGGCATGCCAGCGAACTAAACCCCACGTTGGCACTCTACACGGTGAGGCTCACAGACACGCCGAGGTTGCCCGGGCCCACGCCACGTGTGAATCCGTTGGGGCCGAGCAGCGGCGACGACTCGTCAGGCACGCACGAGAGCTGCACGTTGGTCCGCCCTTGCTGATGGCCGAGGCTAAGGTTGATGTTGGTGTCGGGGACCCGGTACGCGAGGCCGAGGTTGAGGGGGCTCGCGGTGCCGTAGGCCATCTGCTGCAGCTGCTGGATCTGCGCGTGCTGCACCTGAAGCAGCTTCATCACCTCCTGCTGAGACTTCGCTGCCGCTAGCTTCGTGTCGGCCAAGCGCTTTTTGGACCGCGCAATTTCGTTCATGGTGTTTTGCAGGCTAGACCGCTCCTCTGTGAAGGACCATCCTTCGCGCGTGCTTGCTTCCGCTTCCGCCCTAGAATGGGTTGGGTGCTGAATTGAGGCACAAGCTCTACATTAAAGGCGCCACGCTAGGAAAATTAAAGCACTCACCCAAAGAAGGCATCAGCGGCCACCATGGCTTCGTAGTCCGACGATTCGTTGTCTTTGGAAGCAGCTTTGTAGCGGGCTAGTGCCTTGTCGCGGAGCAGAGTGAGCTGCTTCAGGTACAGGACTCGCAACGATGCATCGAGGCGAGACTCCAGCTCGGAAGCCTGCAGAAAATGAAAAGAATTAAAATCGCCGTCTTTCAAGCCATATTCTATGAATGCGTGAGCTGGATAAGTAGAGCGCACCTTGGCGGTTCGGATCTTCTGTTCGCCTGCATCCTTGGGAGCAGGTGTCTTATCGCCATACACCTGCGCAGCGGCGCCGCAGAGCGCATCACTCTTCGCTCCAAAGTCTACGACGCAGCTCCCACTCTCGATGTCAGCAGCATATTTCTTTAATTCGGAGGAAGTCTCCTTGATAGCCTCCGTGTATGCCTGCTCAGATGAGGCAGCAGTGAAATAGGAAAATTCACAACATCCAAAGGAGCTCGCTTATTCGCACCTTGTCGCATTCAAAATTGTAGGCGTCAGCTGCCGATAGTTCTCCGCCTCGAACCCAAAGTCCGCTGCTGTGAGGAAACCTCGTCGCGGACGCAGAACATGGGAGCGATAGCAGGAAAAGGACGGAGGGCTTCATGGTTGGTTGTAGTTGGCTTCAACTTCCTCCTTCCATGACAACTGGGTACTATCTATCTACAGGGAGGGTACAGTACATATATTTCCATCCTTTCTATTAAATGGAATTTCGTTCGTGGTTCGTTCGTTCGTTCGTTCGTTCGTTGGTTGGTGTCCGCCCTTTCTTTTTGTACTGTACTACTGCACAGTTCTGTTGTACGTACATGTGCTGTAGATAAGAAAGCGGACCACGGGCACAAAAAGGGCCACGCGCCACATGCACTACTCGGGGCACTCATCCACGGGCACCACAAGGCCGCGAACAAAGGGGCACGGTGCTCCGCACCAAACTAACTACACCTGAACCGCGCATCGCGCGGGCACCAGACTTGTAATTTTTATCGACAAGTCGACAAGGAAGTCGTTACGGTGACCTAACGACAGGAGCTCTAATCCGCCCCAACAGGATCGTGGTGGGTGGCTAATCAGCGTCTCTTGCTATAATTCCTGTAGCTAGTCATACAATTTAACTTTTCTAAGACATTTACCTATTTACGAGGCTCCAAGGGAATCATGAGTGAAGCTGCATTTAACACCAACGTGCCGGACAAAGATGAGCGCAAGAGCATCCGTCGGGTAATCTAACAATTTCCCATCAATATGCTTCGAGTTCTATTGGAGGCTGTTAGCTTTCATTGGATAATAGCTGTAGGCGTACATTTCTATTTTTATTTATTGGAGAAGGCGCTGTCACCATGTCTGTCTATGTATACTGACCCTCGCTTTCTCTGTCATGTCTCATGCTTCTTATTTTGTATTGCGCGATCAGCAACGCATCGAAGCGCGAACTACCGAAGTCGACCCAAGCACTACTGTCAAATCAATGGCGAGCGATGGCGACGATTCTTCCAAGTTTCAGGGGCAGCAGCAAATTGCGACCTCTCTCACCCATTTGGACAAGAAAAAGGCGACGGGGATCGACAACACTACTATGGTGCGCGTTAATGCCGACCTACGAGAGAATCAGAGGCGAATGGCTGAGGAGACTGCTGCGACCGAACGAATCAATGCTATGGAAGCCGAGGCAGCCCGCTCCGCTGCTGACAACAAAGACATTGAGGCTCGGTGGACTGAACTGAAGGACAAAAACATCCCGCACGAACTCCATCTGGCCATTGAGGAGCAAAAGGAACGGTGCAGCGCAGTGCTCGCATCGAAGGATGCTGTCATTGCAGAATTTCATTTGGAGCTGAAAAGCAAAGACGAAGAGTATGTTCGTACTTTGAAACTCCAGGCAGCTGACGTGGAGGAGCTCCTTGGACGCATGCGCCGTGAGTTTAAGGAATTGTCGGAAGAGTACGAGGTCGAGCTGGAGTCGGTGGAGGATGCCTTTTTGAGCGAGCGCACGGAACTACTGAAGAAGAACAAAGCTGAAGTGGATGGTCGATTTGAGGCTCGGAGGCAGGCCGAAGTCGACTATGCAGCTGCGAAGCAGCGGCGAGAAGCGAGTCAGCATGCGGAGATCGAGGATTTGATGGTGCACGACCACGAAGAGTACAGCAAGCTCAAGATCAAGCTGGAGAGCGACATTCAGACCTTGGAGCAGCAACTCGAGGAAATGGCAGCGACCTACCAGCTCAACACTGAGAAGCTGGAGTACAACTACCGTGTTTTGACGGAGCGCGACAGCGAGAACTCGGCCACTCTGCAGCAGCTGAAGCGCAAGCAAGCCAAGCTCAAGGAGACGCTCTCGAGTCTAGTGGCGCGATACAAAGAGACCGATGCCCGAGACCGCAAACGCAACGACGATTTGACCGAGGGCTACCGCACCATCACCAAGCAGTACAAGGACCTCCAGAACAAGTTTCGGCATTTCGAGGTGGCGGACAACAAGCGCTTCGACGAGCTTTGGGCGATGCACGAGGAGGAGGTGGCTGCCTGCATCTCCAAGGTGCTCCAGGCCGACGAGCTCATCACCACCCAGCAGCTCGGCTTCGAGTGGGAAAAACCCGACCTCAGCGGCTTGAGGTTCCGGACGGCCAATGGCGAGGCCACCGACGACGCTGCCAGCGGAGATGGTGGTGGTGAGGTGGTTGTAGGGGAAGTGGCGTACAACAGTCAGACAGCAGGCCTCGAGAGCCCTAACGGCGACCGCGCAGTCAGCGGAGCGAAGATGTCAGCCATGATGCGGTTATTGGTCGACGAAGCGCAGTTTTTAGTGGACGGGCGGGTGAAGGAGGCGCTGAGCACCATGTCAAGCGAAGAAGGCCACCTCGCGCAGGCGGAGTCCATGCTGAGAGCGCTGGGCGTCGAGAGCGACTCTGAAATTGCGTCATTGTTGGCGTATTTCTTCCCCGAAGGAGAAAACGAAGAGGACGCTGACGTTGACGGCGACTCCATCGATGAATTGCCCCCGATGGTCAAGGAGCTCCGCAAGCTCATCCAGCCAGAGCATGTGGTCAAAGCCATCGCCGCGTTCGTTGAGATGCGAAAGTTGCAGCGGGCCGCCGGTGCCGACGCAGTGGCTGCGGGCGCGCGAGCCGCCGCGAGTGGGGCGAGCACAGTGGGCGCCAACTCGGTCGCAGCGGTCTCGGTGAGCGACGGCGCTGTGTCGGGGCGGCGGGAAGAGAAGGTGTACTGGGCGCGGGCAGCCGATGTGGTTCGGGAAGAGAAGCTTCAGGTGTGGGCCTCCCTCGAGGCGGCGCTCGTGAAGTACAACGGTGTCTTGACCGAACGAAGTGACGCCATCGAGGAAGTCGAATCCTTACAACAGAAAAACGATGCGCTGAAGGAACTGCTGCACACTTACCTCGGTGCGCGCGTGAACGAGGAGCTCATCATTCCACCCAACCACACAATCCAACTGGGTGGACCTTGAGAACGAACGATTTACGTATGCAGTTCCCTCATCACATGGCTGATGGACTGATCGTTGATAGGCCTTTTTCGATGGCGTTAACCCCCGCGCCTGCGCTTGCCTTTGTTATGTGAATATTCTAGTTTTGGGCATCGGGGGCATCAAGTTTACGAAAAAAGCGCCACTTCACTTCCATTATATGGCCCTCGAAATCATAAAGCCGTTTGTGGTTGTGGCCTCACATTTATCTCCTATACTTATTAATTGTAGTTTATAGCCACTGCAGCGCAAACTTCCAACTACGAGCTAGAGTCTAGAATGTATAACTGTATAACGCCACTCAGCGAACTCATATATCTCCCGCTCGCCGCTTTAGCCCGAAGAAAAAAGAAGCAAGAAGACAGAGGTCACGTCCCGCAGTCCGTTGCGCTCTACTGCGCCCAAATGTGGGGCTAGTAGCTAGTAGCTAGTGGGCTAAGGCTAAGGTATTGCGTATTGGATATTAATCCTACATCACACAAGCAAATACTTAGACAGCACATTACAAATGAATTCATCCCCTCTTTAGTACAATATAAATCCATTCGGCTTTAATGGAGTAAACGCACGGAATTTCGGGACTTCCAGGGTATGCACCGGCTGCGGACTGCCATTCTGAATCATTCTGTATCATCTCCATTAGCTGAATGAAGTGATAACGGTCATGCCCAGTGGTGAGCCATGGTCCATGTCATGCAATGCCTGGCAGCCCTCTGCAAGGCTAACTTCCTTCTCGACCAGTGCGCTTGGATTCAGTTTACCCGCTGCCACCATCTCAAGAATGGCAGGGAAGTCTCGGGCGTCGCAGCCATGAGACCCTATCAGCTCCAGCTCCCAATTCGCGACGCGTGCCATGGGAATTTGAGGTGCATTCGAGTGGCCGAGCGGCAATCCAATTTGCACCATCCTCCCGCCGCGGCCAGTGCAATAGACGGCATTCTCGCAAGAATCTTGGAAACCAGCCGCGTCCACACTCAGGTCAGCCCCGCTGCGGCTACAGCAGAGCTCCTGCACTTGTTTCCGCACCTCGAGAGGCGGTAAGCTACCGTCCACTGCGGCTACAGCGCCTAAAGCCAAGGCCTTGGACCGCGCTGCTTCATTGACATCCACGGCAATCACTTTGGCTCCGTGAGCAACTCCTATCATGATGCAAGAAAGCCCAACCCCACCGGCGCCAAACACCACGCAAGTTTCACCCGCGGTAAGGCGCCCCTGTTGAAGGGTAGCCCGGTAGGCCGTGGTGGTCCGACAGCCAAGCGCAGCTGCTGCCACGAATGACACGGCGTCGGGCAGGGGGCTCAAGTTCCTATCAGCTCGCGGCAATGCCACGAATTGAGCAAAAGACCCGAACATGGTGAAGCCAGGCTGCTGCTGCTTCTCACACACCGTAGGCCGAGCACGGCTGCACTGCACGCACGCGCCACACGAGAGAATGAAGGGCACAGCGACCCGATCCCCCACTGCAAAGCGCGTGACACCGTCACCAACTTCAGATACAACGCCACTCAACTCGTGCCCTGGCACAAAGGGCAGCCCATGGTCGTGAATGTCAGAATCGTGCCCTTTCCACCCATGCCAGTCGGAGCGACACACCCCCGTGGCCTTTACCTCCACTACGACGCCTCCTGGCTCTGCTACAGGTTTACGGAGGTCCTCGACCGCAATTGGCCCGTCAAATGCTCGGTATACAGCCGCTTTCATCGTTGCCATCTCAATGTAATGAGTAGCTCTGTCGTAGAAATTGAGATGCCCTAGCTAGCCCGTGCGGTAGGTATTATTGAAGGAGTCGCAGGATTCACCTATTTTCAAGACCTCCGATATGCAAGTGAAATAAAATATAGCGTCTTTAGCGATACAGCAACTGAAATACGTAGCTTAGCTGCCTCCTAACAAGCTGCAGCTCGGCCCTACCCCGAAGCTCTTGAGCTCTTGAGGAGACGAATGATGATGCGACTTCCCACAAATAAGTAATCTTTTTGACCTGAATAAGCATTTCAATAAACTGCAGCGGCGCGCGCACCGCCACGCCACGATCAACGTAGTTGATGTCAGTGACGTGTGAACGTGTCAGGACATGGTTGATGTCAGTGACGTGACATCGTGTCAGAACATACGTAAGGTGTCAGAACATATGTACCCAGATAAAAATGTGATGTGACACACAGACAGACAGACATTTTTCTTTGGTAGGCACTTTTTGGTCGTGGCGACATAAGACATCAAACTACATTGATCTATTTCCCACAAATAAGTAATATTTTTGACCTGAATAAGCATTTCAATAAATTCAATCGAAATCAATTATTTTGAGACAGGCCCCGATGGGCCGGAATTAGAAGGCTAACAGGTATTTTGACATATTGACTTATGGCTTGTCCTTGTCTTTATCAGGCCTCATGACCTTTTCGATATCAGAGTTCGTCTATGTATATCTGAAACTAACTGCTAAGCGGGAGTAAAGGCCTTTACTGGCCTCTTGGGGCCTCCCATTCGGCCTTTGGATAGTGCGTTGTGCGATTTAGATGTGCTACACACTAATTCCCTGAGATGATATGGGGCCGGACATTAGAGAAGGCTCTAAAGTGCAAAGGGCTACCGGCCGATTTCAAGGAATGGCGTGCCATAGCAGAAGATAGGTCGGATGTCGCTATGTGACCGACAGTTGCAACGAGGCTCGCTGTAGCTTTATAATATGATAGCGTGACGAGTGATCGTTGCTTAGGAAGGCTACGCTTATAAGCTGATGACGCTGATGACTACAATACTCGCTGACGATTGGCACGGTACACTGATTTTCTTGGGGCCGCAATTCGTCAAAATGTCTTATATAATTACGAATTGCGGTCCCGGATATGAAGACGAGGTTCTAGCAAATGTATTGAATGATGAGCCCCCATGGTGCTTAATCCTCTCATTATTGTAGCAGAAGTATTGTGTTTGTGGGGCCCCGAGGGGCCCCTGGTATTAGAGGTAGATGCAAGTAAGAGGCAAGGGTGTTTGGTGTCCTTTTGTGTCTTTGTTCTCTTGTGATCAAGGTTGTGTTGCCTCTGAGTCATCTGATTCATGGTTCATGTCTCTGACTCATATTCTATTCTAACTCTGGGATGTTCCTCAAACACTGA
>Ga0307982_1002435_pt1 | contig 15013 bp, 16 predicted proteins | sample OrgLakmetagen989_FD_201847 | JGI IMG/M metagenome (GOLD analysis project Ga0307982, IMG submission 201847) | Saline water microbial communities from Organic Lake, Antarctica - #989 | ecosystem: Environmental > Aquatic > Non-marine Saline and Alkaline > Saline | place: Antarctica: Organic Lake...
CTGGACGGCACATCGTTACAGTACTACAGTACGGTTCTGTATTCTTGCCACCACTACAGGGGAGGTTTTTTTGGTCGTTTCGGTCCCAGTTAAAGTAATCCCCTTGCTACTACTGAACGCACTGAAACTGAACACCTTACTATCTAAACAGTAACTTACTGCCCTTCAGCAGCTGGGCTAGCCTAAAACATTACCACAGCTCGCCTACAATAGCTCTGTAGTCACCAAAGAGCTTGCTCAGGACTGAATGTCAAGCGCCAAGAAGAAACTGGTACAGTCTAGATAGCAAGAAATGGAAGTCGGGTCCAAGATGGAAAAGGTTGAATAGCTGCTCTCTATTACATGTATCCTTACCAGTTAAATCCTTGCATGCCAGGTCATCAAGCCATTCAGAGAGAAGCCAAAGTTGCCGGCGAATTACGAAGATGACACGTGGTCTAAATTGCAGGTTTGACTTTTGCCTAGCTAGTAATTCTTCTAGACCTCGCTGGTGGGGTTGTCCTTCATGTTTCATGCACGAAGCAGCTACTGATGCACGACACAATCTATATTGACTTCTGGAGCTCCTTCCCTAAAGGGCTTGCATGACCTTATCAGTTTTACTCCTGATGATATTTCTATTCCCGCTCCCCCTATGCATGGCACTACACAGCTCGCCATTGACGCGATATTTGCGCAGCGAACAGTGGCGACGGGCTACGAAGAACTCTACCAGGCAGTGGACAACTTGTGCTTGCACAAACTTGGAGCTAGGCTTCACGGCCGGCTTTTTGACGAGGTATACTTTTTAGTTTTAGCCCTTTTGTAACTACAAACTCACTTGAAGACTATGCATTCTACCAGGAAGACTATTATGCGTTTCGATTCAAGATCATGCATTTCGTGTTAAACGTTGTAATGCCTTTGTAGTAATTGCCGGTGTGTCGATTTCTGTGCCGCTGCACAGCTTGACAAGCACTCTGGCAGCTTGGTGGCCTCGCTCGCTCAGCTAGGGCCCTCGCCTGATGCTTTCCTAGCCTTCGTTGCGCGAGCGTGGGCCGAGTTTGAGCAGGCCATTGCCACTGTACGGGCAGTGTTTCTGGTGCTGGACCGCACTCACGTGGCTTCTACGCCAGGTTTGAGTGTGCTGTATTATCTTTGCGCGTGTGCGAGTTGGTAGGTAATCGCGAGCGCGTACGAGTATTCGTTCATGCCTTCCCTGTTTAGAACCAGTTTCGCAAAGTCTGGGCAAACTCATTTCTGTGCGGACCAAGAAGACAATAAATGCACCTTCTTCTTTCGATCGTTGGATTGTATTGCTTCTTCTTTCTCAAAAGGCGCTCGCAACGTGCTCGAGTTGAGCTTAGAATCTTTGCGAAAGCACTTCCTTCTCGAAAACACTCGAGTCCTCGGAAGGCTTTCGGAAGGCTTACTCGCCCAAGTGCACCGCGACCGGCAGGGGGAAACCGTGGATGGGCCCATGCTGAGGAGCTTGCTCCGGTGTTTAGACGCCACCTCCCTGTACGAGCCCCACTTTCAGGTGCCGCTCCTCGAGGCGTCGCAGGGGTTCTTTGGCGCCGAGGGAGCCAGAATGGTGGGGGGTGCTGGCGTTGGCGCTAGTGGAGGAGGTGGTGGTGGCAGTGGCGCTATGAGCTCGAGCAGCAGCAGCAGCGTTGGTGGAGGCAGCAGCAGTGGTGCTGTGGAAGAAAGTGGGCGCCGAGCAGCGCAGTTTTTGAGCCATGTAGAGCGCAGAATTGCGCAAGTGAGTCAGCAGTGCGAGTCGTACCTGGCCCCTAGCTCGAAGCGCCCGCTGCTGCACTGCGTGGACCAGACCCTCTTTGCCCCGTATCTGCCTTTGCTCCTGGATCCTATCGGCGGTGGCGGTGGAGGGTTTGACGCTCTGCTGCACCAGGTCGCTATTTGAAGATAGTAAAGAGTAGATAGAAAAGCCGTATCTGAGAATTGAGAAGGGCTGAATGCTCGTTTCCTCTTCCTGTTATTCCCATGGAATATGTTGTTGCTTTTGTTGTGCACTTCTTGAATGCATGTTGATTGATGGGGTCATCTAAACTCTTTAATGCTTTGAAGAGTAACCTTGTCCTCTCTTTTTCGCACCACATTAGGACAAGCGCCGGGACCTGAAGCGCTTGCTCGAGCTGGCCTCCCGCTTGGGCACCGACAGCGTGAGCATGGTGCGGCAGGCCTGGGCCCGGCACGCGCGGGTGGAGGGAAGCCTGCTGGCGTGCGACGAAGCGCGGGACAAAGACCTGGTGATACGTGTGATATATGTGTATATATTAGGGCATGGGAGGGTTGAAGGAGAATGGTGGTGCTTTGGTGGAGTGAATGAAGGATTGTTTGTGAAGGGTAGTGGGAGACATCCAAGAAGGTTGGGATGGAAAATAGTAGGGTTATCCCTGTGATGATGATTACCTTCAACTCATTTCCCTCGTTTGACTTATACACTTGAATTTTGTTATTACAGGTGAGCCTGATGTTGGCGTTCAAGGACAAATTAGACTTGATTTTACGGGATTCCTTTGGGTGGGGCGGGCACTTGGAGGCTTTCAAGACGGCCCTCAAGGACAGTTTGGAAGTTGCAGCCAACAGCCGGACCACCAACAAGACCCAACAGCAAGGGAAATCAATCCCTGAACTCATGGGTACGTTGCTTAGGGATACATATATCCTTCTTCGCAGTCTTTCGATTGGTTGTTTTCCCTTTTCTGCGCACCTCTATTTTCACCTACTGCACGGTTTCATCCACCTTTTCCCTCTTCTCCTCTTCACGTCCCTTGTGGTCTTTCGCGCGGTCTGCCGGACAGCCATTTACTGTGACGGCGTGTTGCGCGGGGAAAAAGGCGTTGGCGAAGACGAGGCCACGGGCAAATTGACGGCTCTCATGGCGCTCTTTCGCTTGGTGGCGGCCAAAGACGTGTTTGAAGCGTTCTATAAGGCGAGCTTGGCGAAGAGGCTCCTCAGCAACAAGTCTCAGTCCTTTGATTTGGAGGTGAGTGCGTGTGAATGGGTGTCTTTTCTTGAGGCTTTCAAAGTCTTGCAAGAAAATGAAATTGACACATGGATAAGCATCTACGTGGTGCGTTGAGCTACTCTATCTCTCTTTTGATGATCTGACGGCTGATTCTTTCTTGAGAATGACATTCTTGCCGTCTCTTGAAACGAATGCTTGTGGGGATGCACATGTATGCCTATCTCATGCGTGTGCCAGTTGGTGATGTTGAGCAAGCTGAAAGCGGAGTGCGGGTCTCAATTCACGGCCAAGCTCGATGGCATGCTCAAGGACCTCGCCTTGAGTGACGCCACCGCGCAGCATTACCGCAACCACTGCGCCGCTGCTACTGCTTCTGGTGCTACCAATTCTGCAACTACTACATCAGCAGGATTGCCTTCTGGCAGTGCTATGGTACCAGCTCAGAGTCACGACAGCAGCAGCAGCAGCAGTGGCAGAGACACCGAAGGAGGAGGAGGAGGAGGCAGTGATGGCCTGGAGTTGAACATCAAAGTGCTTACGGTGGGGTTTTGGCCTGCGAATCGACCCATCGAGCATGTACAATTGCCGTCGCCTTTATTGGCGGCCCAGAAGCACTTTGAGAGCTTCTACGCCCAGCACTACCAGGGGCGGCGCCTAGCGTGGGTGCACCCGCTGAGTTCGTGCGTGCTGCGCGCTCAGTTGAACCCTTCTTCTTCCTCCAGCAGTGGGCGGAAAGAGCTGGACTGCCCGTTCTTCATGGCCTTATGTTTGCTTGCTTTCAATGGCCCGAGCAATGCAACCCTGCCGGAGTCTTCTTCCGCTCAGAAAGAAGAGGGAAGCAGCAGCAGTAGTGCTGCAACCCCTGGCCTTCCGACTGTGCGCCGAAGTCTCAACGAAGTAAGTGCTTGGAATCGTTCTTGTCGCGAAAACAGAGTAAGGAGAGGAAAATTATCTCGTTTCAATCAATACATCTAAAGCATTTCTTACTTCGTTGCTGTGTTGAGTACTCGCTGCGCGCTCTATGAACTGATCGTCTTTTCCTGCTTTCGTCGTACGCGCTGATTGCTTGTTGATTCTCTTCCTTTGGTTACAGATGCGGTCGATCGTAGGCTTGTCCGACGAAGGTGAACTCTTTCGTGCGCTCCAAGCGCTTTCGAGCGGAAAAGTGCGGCTGCTGGTGAAAGAAAGCCCAAACAGCGCATCCTCTTCCATAGCTGCTGCTAGCAGCGGCAAGAGCAGCGAAGTGTGCGAAGGTGACGTGTTTTACTTGGACACGAAGTTCAAGCACAAGCTCTTTCGGGTCAAGCTCAGTGCGTTGCAGCTCAAAGCGGACCCAGCGGCTCAAGCGGCCGTGCTAGAATCCGTTGACCGAGATCGCGCGTGAGTCAAAACCCTTGAATTATTCTCGCTTCCTTGCATTGTTTGATATTGCGCATGCTTTAGCCCTTCTCTTGACCTTGCGCTTTCCTTGTTCTTGTGACAATAATTGCACTTTTCTCAATTATTTTTCGCGCGATCATGGTCATGCTATCTTCCTACCCTGTTGCGCCCTGCCAATCTCAACTCTTTGGCAGTTATGCCTTGGACGCGTGCATTGTGCGCACGATGAAAGCGCGCAAAACCCTGAGCCACGCGGCGCTCGTGGCGGAAGTGATTGGACAGCTCAAGTTTCCCGCCGCGGGGGCCGATGTGAAGCGAAGGATTGAGTCGCTGCTGGAGCGGGAATACCTGGAACGAGACGACGACAAGCCAAACACCTACAACTACCTCGCTTAACGATTTTGTTGAAGGACTTTGTAACTAACGTGGAAAGCAAGCCCATAGAACTGAGCGCCCATGTATTTGCGATTAGGACAACGTTGCTGTGTTGCTTCCGAAGTCTTTTATTCGGTACCTAAGTCCTTTGACTTTTACAAACCAACTTCTTATAGAGGTCCCCATCATTATTCATAGAAATATGTGTATGTTCTTCTGAAGTCAGAAATCAAATCTCCATAACGAAGTCACGAAGTCCCCCGACTTTTATTCTAGTTCGCGTAGTGAAATGTGGAATGCTCTTCATTTCGAAAACCGGCTGGGTATTCCTCTTATTATTCTTAATTCGGCAATAATTTACTTAGCGGCTGGTAGTAATAGTACTGGCAGCTGGCAAATGCTAGCTGCCTGCTTAAGATGGGTGGGGGGTTATCGAAATCGCGAATTAAAATTTCTCCTAGATGAAGGATAAAGGCCGTATATATCGCTATATCCAACCATAATCCTGTCACCATTCGCCATTTAAACAACGGAAGCAAAGCCAATTCTTTCAATTGCTCCGAAGTACTTCTCGAAGCTCAATCGCTCGCTAAGGGCGATGCCAGTCCTCGTGCATCACGCGAGTTCCTCCACCTTCAGCTGCGGCCGCAGTACTGCCTGCCGTCGCTGCATCTCCAGCCACTGTCTCAGCAGCAGCAGCAGCAGCGGAACTACTTTCACCCCCAAGCCCCGCCAAGCCAGGTTTTGCCGCCAGCCGCTCAAAGTGCAAGGTAATAGGGCGCGGGGCCCCAACAATTAAGTCCAGCACGGCTGCGTAATTGAGGTTCAAGCAGCTTTGGTCGTTGACCCTGGTGACCCGGTCTCCGATCATCACTTCGCCTCCAAGCTCAGCAGCGCCCAGCTCTCCGGAGGGACCCACAGTAAATGCCCCCACTTCCACTGCTTCTGGAGGTGCACTGTCTCCTTCTTCAACAGCTGGAGGAGCCTGAGGGTCAAGCACGTCCTGCAGCACCATCCCGAGCCGCTGCTCGGGAAAAGTAACGCTGAAGGTCGTGCGCCCGCGGCCCTGGCAGATATTATGATATTAGTGTTTTTTATTTTCATGCAAGCGTATGAGAGCATGCACGCCACAAGAAAAGGATTCCGAGAAATAGGAAGAAACCATGTGCAAATATATTACTGATTACTCAAGTGACGCACTACTGAGGTAAAAAGCTATTATTGCTTCAACGTGTTGTGCTCTATCTTGTTTACACTTGTGTTGGTGCTGTTGACTCCCTGGTACCTGAGCCAGGAGCTGTGCGAGTGTTTCGCCGGAAAGGTGGGCAGGAGGCGCAAAGTCCTGCGCGTCATTGGCTAAGCTGGTTGGCTGTTGCCCCACCAGAGCACACGCCACTAGCACTTCGTTGGTGCGCACTGCCTGCTGTTGCTGCTGCTGAGGAGCTGCGGCGACTGCACCGTCACTGCCTCCACTTTGTTGCTGCTCCTGCTGCTGTAAGCCTAGTGGCCGAAGCATGCACTCGGGGCAGAGGGGGTAGCGCACTTGACTAGTGCTATCGGGTATAGCGTGCACGGCTGACATGCCAACTGCGTCGAAGTCGTTGTGATCCGCGAGCCGCCACCACCACCGGTACCGAGCTTCAGCCCAGGCCCCACTAGGACCACTGGGGGAAACGATGGGCAAGCCATGTGCTTTGCCATCTGGATCAGAAATAGCGTAGTCGCTCGTTTCTGCGGTTGACTCGCTGCTGCTGCTGCTGCCTCCGAACCAGCGTTCAACAAGAGTGGCTTTCTTCGTGACCAGCCGTGTTCCACATCGCAAACAACGCAGCACGCCAATGTTGACGTCGTGCTCGTCCACTTCACGTCCTCCTGGCACACAGCCCTCGGGTGGGCCTGGTGGTGGCAATTGCAATGCTTGCTCCGCTTGTAGCCCTGACGGCGGCGCAACAGCAGCAGTGCCAGCAGCGGAAGGCGCCACTCCCGTCCCTGTCGTTGATTCTAACGAGGCCTGCAGTTCTAGAAGGCGCTTCAAGCAGTCTTCAGGCGTGACGCAGCCTTCAGCACTAGCCCCGAGGCGCACGAGTTCCTCTTTCATGCCTTCAAGACTGATAAGTTCGCTGCCGGTGTCATTGTTAGCTCCAACATCTTCGTTATCACCCTCAACAGGACCCGAATTCGGTGTCGGCTCCGATGCCATTTTTCAATCCTTTGCAAATCCTACAGCTAAAGTGTGTCTCTGCACAACTCCAGGGGGCGAGCTAGCCTCTACAGCCACGCTGCAATGCTTAGTACAAGAGCTACTCTACTGTAGCTAATGTGGTAGCTTTTTGTTCTGGGAACTGGCTGGGGGCTGGGATCAGGGTGGCTTTTTGTCGTTCGTCATCTTGTTGTGCACAACAGAGGAAAGAAGATACAGTCGTCATCTGTGTAAAAGGAGCTCCTTCAAGAACTGCTGCAGGAAGTAGCAACCACTGCCACTGCTAGGAGGAGTAGCGTACTGGTAATAAGGTTAGAAGTTATGGGACGAATCCTTCTAGCCGTGCACGTGCTTCTATTCCTCGCACCCTCGATATTGGCGTTTCTTCCTTCACGTCTCGAGCTTAGCAGACCGCGCTCTCCTCCAGCCTACGCGCAAGCTGATGGCGACTCTCGAACGCAGGAAATAGATCTCTCTCCGCTTGAACTCTGCGAAGAAAATGTTGCTCTCGCTCTTGAAGAATGCAAAGAAACTGTGGGTACGATGTTTGGGAACAGCGAGGAGAATTTGAGGGTGGGGATCACCGGAGATGTGGAGTTAGTTGATATCGACGGGCCAACGGTTATCATCGGCCTGAAGGTACCGGCGCGGCCATAAACTAAGCCAAATCTAGATTTCGCAGCCGTTTGGAGCACGGAGAATAAAGTCCATATCAATTTAAAAGTCGCTCAGCTCTGAGTTTGAACGATTCTACATCCTACAACCCACTCACCTGTCCTCTTCTCGAACATCTGCATACAAATAGGGTCGCTTCTGGCACACGCGAGGCATGGTGCTCACGCGCGTGGGCAACTATTTGATGAACCGAATTCCTGAATTAGTAGACGTCGAAGTGGCTGATGAGGCCATGCTTCTGGAGGAAAACAACAACGACGAAAGCTTGAAAACTGGTGCGTGTATATTAGGTATCGCGTGTGTGTGAGAGAGAGAGAGAGCCCATCGCAAGCACGTGCAATTTTCCCCTCTCCAATCCTTATTCGAGCGCAAAAGTACATGACATCGCCACGCATGAACTCTGTGCCCAGAACAAGAAAAGGACGACGCGCCTTGGTCGCCGCCGGCTTCGTGGTAAGCAGTCAGCTTGAAAGGGTCACTATAAACGTCAAGGCCGTCGGCTCATCCCTGGTGCCAAAAAAGGAGACAGAACGCAAAAAGTGCGACACGGAGTGGATTAAAATTAAAGTTTCTTATCCTTGAAGACCTTGAAAGGTTCAAGGCAGGAGTTAGATCTGGTGTTCTCGATAGGCAGCATTCTTTTGATGGGGGCACTGAGCTACAAATGTTGCTCTCGTAGTAAACCGATAGCGGCCAACAAAGAGCTTTCTCTTGTTACTCGTTATGGCTAACCCCGCATCCCATATGTTTATTTGGCATGCGCAATTATACTTCCAAGCTCGTGCATGGCTAAGGTAGCGAAGGGAGTTGAAGTGTACGTATAATAATATTTGATATACGATATACGATTCCGAGTTGTGCCTAGGGATCTAAATCTAGGGAAGTATCTAGACTAGAAAACTCTTGCTCTAAAACAAAATTAAATGACGCGCCAGCGGCGCAAATGCGTTGGTCCCTCAAGCGTTACGACTGTCCCAGCGCCATCTTCATCCGAGCTCCGAAAGCCACTCTGCCACTGGAGCCGAAACAAACACTTCGCGCAGATACCGTCGTCGCGCTCTGCCTGCTCTCCGCAAGGCTTGTGGCACACTGCTGCCGCAGCAAGCGCAGAAGTGCCCGCTCCCAAGCTTCGCAAGAGGTGAATGGTGCTTGGGGCCTGCCCGCAACCGATGGCCTCTTCCAGCGGTTGAAAGCGTGGCTCCTCGATTTTGGGAGGTGACTTCACAGAAGCTTGCTGCTGGCCGGGTGACGCGCCAGGAGTTCCACTGATGCTGCCTCGATTGCTTTTCAGGCCTGGAGGAGTAGCTGGGGGGAGTTTTGGCGTGTTAGGTCCACTAGTGTTGTTGCCGCCAGTGGAAAGGCCACCCGCACTGGTGGGTGTTCTTGGTGACGACGCCATTGAGCCACGGCGCGAAGTTGGAGTTACGAAAGACCCGCGGCGGCTGCCGGGCAGCGGAGACGTGGGTGTTGACCCCAGGGCTGGCGACGACGGCGACTTCAACTTGGGCAGTGAAGGCATCGACGGCGCAGCGAGACCGTCGCTGCCGAGCCGGCGCCGCCCGTCCCCGACCGGGCCGCTGCTGGTGCCGTCGGCTTTGGCGCCGCCGGTGATTAGGGCACCGATCACGGCGTTGTGGCCGTTGCGGCTGGCCAAGTGCAAAGGGGTCCACATGTGCTCGTCTTTGAGGTTGAGCCACCGCTCAAACGCGGCCCCGGGTTCTTCGGGGCCCTGTGGTTCGTCGTCGTCATCATCGTCATCGTCGTCGTCGGCCAAGCGCCGCCTGGCTCCTAACCCACCGGCCATTTTCTTGCGTTCTGCTTCTTCTCTCAGCGCTTCCAGCCGCTTAGCTTCTAAAGCGTCGGTTTGGTGGGTCATTAGGGCTGCGACCACTTCGGTATGGCCTTTTTCAGAAGCTAAATGGAGGACGTGCCGACCATCCTTGTCAATCATGTCAGCGTCAGCTCCCGCTTCAAGCAACATTGTCACTACTGTGAGGGACCCAAGAAGCGCAGCACGGTGCAGAGGCGTCCGCAACCGATAGTCTACCCCATTAATAGCAGCACCGCCACGCCTGCCGAAAGTGCGCGTCAGCAGAAAATCCATCACTTCGTCATTGCTTACTGCGAGGTGCAGAACGCGCTGCTTGTTGTTGTCTAAGGCTCGAATTCCTCGGTCGAAGGCTTCGCGGGCAGCAACCCGATCGTCGTTGCCTCTCAAGCTGAATACAGCTTTCAGGGCCTTGTAATGCCCGAAGCGTGCCATGATATGAAACATGTTTTGGCCGCGGTTGTTGGTGTGCACCGGTGCTCTTTCGTCCGCCGCCCACGCAGCTCTCATGCCCGCTACATCGCCGGCCGCCGCCGCCGTATGAATCGGGTACACGGTATAATCCTTATCCTCTGCTTTTAGTTGGAGCCCGAGCCGGCCCGTGCTCGGCTCGTAGTAAGTACCCCGAAACATTATTATCTTGAGTAGGTTGCGGGGTGTAAGTAAGTCATGTGCAGCACTGCAAACAGCAAACAAAGAAGTGAAGAAGTAAGTGTAGTTTAGTCGTCAATAGATGCGTGCCATGATTGGTGGATTCAATTCGTTCGGTTGTTCGTTTCAAGCTTCGCTCTTTCCCAAAATGAAAATAAAGTACCGACGAGAGATGTCAACACGTGCCGATCGAAGTTTGGAATTCTACTTACTACGTTCCATTGTGCAGCCGCTCCTAGAGATGCATGGCTCGTGAGCTCACAAGTTGAGACTCGAATTGGTGATCGTTATAAATTGAGTGCGGTACATAATAATTTTTCTCCAGTAGCAGTCCAGCTATATTTCCACTCACTATGAGCAAAAAAGCGGGCACTAGCTTAGTTGACCAAATTTCGGCTATGGACGCCAAGTTGCAGGTAGATAAAGTCCAGTCCGACGAGTACCGCAACCAGCGTTACAGCGTGCTCGCCAAGTTTATTGCCGCTCAGAACAAAGCCGAAGCAAAAGGCAAGGACGGAGCAGCTCCGCGTAAACCGGCCGGTGCGTCTCCACAGCTAACGAAGGCTCAGGCCGCGTTGCGCGAAGGAGTTTCGTTAGGACCGGGAAGTGCGGCAGCGCAGCGCGCTTTACAGCTTTTCACTGCTTGCCTCGACGCCGAACCAACCAACTCCGATGCCTGGTTTGGACGCGGTGCTGCCTTGGCTGCAGTGGAAGGCATAGAGTTGTGTGCGGACGAAGCAAAGTTGTGCTACACCCAGTGCTGCCGCTTGGACCCACGCCACGTGAGCGCGCAAGCGGAGTTAGGCAGCTTGCTCTGGAGTGAGGGGTTTGAAGAGGAAGCAGAAGCTGCGACCAAGGCAGCGCTTAAGCTAGACCCGAAACACCCTCTTGCTCTTTTGACGCAGGTGAGCATGGCTTTCGTTGAAGTTAAAAATATGTGACCATGAAATTCGAAGGAGGCTTTGCCTTCTAGAGAGTGCACGTGAATTTCCTTTTTTCATTGGTATTCTTGAATGCGCGCGCTGGTTGAGATTGCTTAAGCAGTAACAACTTATTTAGTTATCCCTGTGACCATAATTAAATGATGATTCTCCGCACCTTTAGGGGCACATGATGTTTGCGCGAGGCGATGCCCGCGGTGCCGAGCAGAGCGTTCGGCGAAGCGTGGACTTGGGAAGCCCCCTGAAAAACACCGCCGCGCTCTTTTCGCTCGGCACTTTACTCGCCAACAAGGGCGACGACGTAGGCGCTGAAGATGCGTTTCGCAAAGTGATTGACACTATAACGAACGGGTCGGCAGCAGTAAAGGTGGAGGGACCACCCCAGGGCTGGCCTTGGCCGCGCCCGCGCACTTCGAGCTCGCGGGCTTATTGGAAAACCGCGGCGACGTGGCGGGCGCCGAAGAGCACTACCGCCATGCGGAGCGGCTGGACCCAAAAAATGCCGACGCGCCCGCGGCCCTCGGGAATTTGCTGCACCACGCGCCACCGGCCCCCTCCTCAGGGAGGTCGGCGAAAGCCCAGACCTTAGAAGCCGAGCTTTCGTACCGCCGCGCGCTGGAGATCGATCCCCGGCACGCAGACGCCCGCTACAACTTGGGCATTTTGCTCAAGTCCTCGGGCAAGCAAAGTGACATGCGGGCGTCGGTGGACTTGTTACGACACCCCGACTTTGGTGCTTCGGCCTTGACGGAAGAAAGCATCATGTCGGCCGTCGAAGGCAACGATCAGTGACGCAAAAAAAAGAAAGAAGTGAATTACAAGTGGTGAATGAATTTTTGTATACTTTGGAAGAAGTGCCTTCATAACTCAAGTTTCTTGTATGTTAGATGCCGATGCTTATTATATATCTTGTATCCTATATCCTTCCCTTATACTTAAATCCTAAATGCAAATGCGCACTATTTGGTTCACGGCGTTAACGACCCGAGTATCGAATGAAACGTAGAACATCAAAATACCTCACTTCTTACTAAATTGATTTACTCCTACGCTCAGTCTTTCCATGTCTCGCTCGTATTAACTCATATTAGAATATCCATTTCCGAACTTATCGTATGATTATATTTCCGTGGTAGTGCGTGAAATTCTGATTGAATCGAAATAATGGATAAAGGTCAGCTAAGAGAAAAGGTCTTCGCGATGTGAGAAAATTAGATAAAAAACGAGACGACAAAAAGGGAATTTCGGACGATATGCCGCATCGACTTCCAAGGACTTACATCAGCTGGCCGCCTTCAGGCAAGTCCCACCGGCTAACACCGCTTTGGCGATTGAAGTAATACTTGCGCCCGGAAGCTGGGTCAATGGCTGTCTCCCATCTACATGCACAGACACAGTTTTGCATTGTGTTGTAATCCGTACAAGGTCGATGTGCGAGATTGCATAGAAGTGTGTCAGCAGGCATATCATGCCACTTTCTTCTTACCTCGAGTTGTCATTTGATTTCTCTTTTGTCTCTGTTTTGAATCTCAAAGCTTCCTTGTTTCCATGCTCGTTCGATTCGATGCTCGCATCAGCAAATGCATCCAACGTGTCGGCGGCTGCCGGTTCCTTGTTTTTGTTTTTGTTTTTGTTTTTGTCCTTGTTCATTTTATTGTACTTGATTCGAACTGGACCATTGCCAAAAAGGTGGTGGTTCTGATAGATAGAAACATGTAGGAGGAAGCGATAAGAGTATCAAATAAAGTTGCATGAACAAACTATAAGGAGGAAGCGATAAAGGGTGGCTAATGCACAAAAGAAACTTTTTGTTATCTATGAAAGGGTATGCAAATAAATGGTAGCATTAACCTAAGTCAACTCATGAAATAGCTCAAACAAATGTTATTGACGTTGTGTATTCATTGTTCCTAGCTAGTAGAATAGTAGCCCTATTTGATTACCTTGATTTGCCCCCGCTCTTCTCCGCCGTCTGCTGAGCGTGCTCTCGGCGTTATGGCGCCACCGTACTGCCCTCGCTGCTCCGCTTTGATCTTTGCCCTTGCGCGCGTTTGTGCGATGAGCTTCTCTTGGGAGGCATTTTCCTGCCATTGACAGAAGACAGGAATAAAAATCACAGAAACAAAGAATAGGAAAATGAGGCATACACTCCATCATGTCTGTGCCATCTTAGAAGAAGTCAAGATTAGCAAACGAATGACGAACATCGAGTAGAACTCACCGCTTCTTCTTTCCGCTTTCGCATCGCTTCTTTGGCAGCCAATTCTTCAGCATCACGGTCGATTCCTCCCTGTGAACATGCATAGGTAGAAGAGCAAAGAGAGCACAAATGAAAAGGAATTGACGACGACAATGACCACGAAGAAGTTGGTTGCTTTCTTGAAGTAGTAGACGCACCTGGTATTTCAAGCGAAGGCCGCTCCCAGATCGTTCGTACAACACCCACTCATGCGCAAGGCGAACCACGGAAGCTTTCGTGTGATCCACAGTGCGGCTCCGATGATGCTGCCGCTGAGACGGTGGTGGTGAGTAAGGTGAGCTGTTGCCATTATTCTTGGTATTACTATTGCTACTGCTGCTTTGACTACTACTACTGCTACTTCTACTGTCGCCATTGTTCTTGCTACTACTGCTGCGGTCACTATCGCTGCTGATGCTGTCGCCGAGCCCGCAGAGCATCCCACCACCCGCGAGATGGTACTGCCGTAGAGCTTGACTCACTCCAGAGTGGTCTTCCGAGTCCTCAGAGGAAATATTGTCCTCACCTGTGCCTCCCTGTTTACGCACATGTGGAGATAATTGCGTGAGATATGATTATTCGTGAAACAATACATGGACGTGCGTGTATACATTGTCACATTTCGCACCTTCATGACGTCTAATAACGCTGTCAGCGAAAATCGAGGCCGGTCAACGTACCTGTATCAGGTTGTGACGAATAAACTATACAAGTAGGAATAAGGTGAATGCATAATGCCTTAGAGATCTTTGCCTTAAGTCAATGCATGAAGCAACACCTCGAGATCCAATTGCTACACTTATCCCTTGAATTGTGTTAAAACAAAAACTCAAATACACTCCCCTTGACACGTACCGGCAGCATAGTTCATCTAAGCGTGACCATACGCGATGCTGCTTCCATCTTTCGCTCTTGCCGCTGCTCGATGACGTTTCGCTGGCACTACCTCTGCTGGCACTCCGTGTTTTCTTGGTCCAAAGCTCTGTTTTGGCTGCGTGCGCGAGCTCATGCTCTGACGCAGCTCGCAATCCGTCTGGTAGCGACGATTGTTTCAAGGATGGTGACAGAAAAAATGCATCTTCGTCTCTGTCTTCTTCCTCGTGCCTTCTTTTTTGTTCGTGTTTATTCATTTCTTCTCCTTCTGCTCTACCAAAAGTGTTATAGCCGCTGCCATTTTTACGATTGTCTAAATGCAAGCTACTCTCGTGATGTTCGCCATCGAAACCTTCACAGCCCCATAACACTCCTTGAACAGCTTCCAAGTAGTCATAGACATCCCATGCCGTCGTCGGCTCCGCAGTTGCCTTGTCGCCTTGATTGCTGTCCTTGCTCGTATCTTCACTACTGCTGCTGCTGCTGCTGCTGCTGCTGCTTTGTTTGCCGCTTTCATCTCCTTCGCCTGCAAAGCTACTACTACTACTAATATCACTAATTTGATCACGCTCTTGGCGAGCTGCTTTCTCATCTGCTCGAGCTTGTTCCTCGGCTGCTTTGAACATGTTGGCAATGCGCAACACTTTCGCGGCTGCTTCGGCACGATCTTCTCGACTACTGGCACCATCTATACCACTGCTGCTTACGTCATCTTTGAAGTCCAATTCTGCTTCTTCCTGGCTCAGTCGCTGGAGTTGTCTTCGTCGTTGGCTGAAGCCATTATCAGTTTCATGATGGCGTTCTATCCCTGAGTCCTGTTCTAAAATATCTCGAGGTGGGAGCTCTGGATGGACAACCCATTCAAACCTGATGCACAACA
>Ga0307982_1002436_pt1 | contig 15006 bp, 9 predicted proteins | sample OrgLakmetagen989_FD_201847 | JGI IMG/M metagenome (GOLD analysis project Ga0307982, IMG submission 201847) | Saline water microbial communities from Organic Lake, Antarctica - #989 | ecosystem: Environmental > Aquatic > Non-marine Saline and Alkaline > Saline | place: Antarctica: Organic Lake...
AAAAAAAAAACGAAAGTTATTAAAGATTTCCAACATCAAGCGCACTTTCCCTCTGTGCGTGTGAATTGAATTGCCTTCGCCGCTCGCTTTTTCTTAAATTGTGGCGAATATCTTATCTGCACAGGTGGACTTTCGCGAGCTTGACCTGCTTCACAAGCGCGACGGGTCCGCCGGCCCACAAGGAGACGAAGAAGAGGGCGGTGGCGGTGGTGGCGGCAGCAACGCTGGCGGTAGCAGTGACAGCGCCTTGCAACCCGTGACAGTGCTTCCCGCGTTTGCTCTTCGTCTCTTGACCGCGCGCGGCAACGGGATCGTCCCGGCCGAACTGGTGAAGTCTAAATTTCCGGTCTACGACTCCATTGTGGCAGCACTGCAGAAAGCCGGTCTGTTAGAAAAAATTTATCGAGTGTGCGAGAGCGGAACCGTAGCTGCTCGGAGGTGGGGCTGCCTGCCCCAATCAAGCGATGCTTCTTCAGCTGGCCGCGCGGGTGCACTGGAGTCTTTCGACAGCGAACTCGACGAAGAAGCTCAACGGCGGCTCGCGCAGCGCCTCAAGTGGAAGAAAGGCGGCAACGCCGTGCTCATGGCCCGTGCATTTGCCGCTCCTAAGCGCCGCTTTGGCGCGCACCGCCCGGTTTCGGTGAAAAACGTGCCCGTGAATGTGCTGGACGCGGACGATGTGGAAATGGCTGTGACTGGTGGTGGCAGTGGTGGCGGTAGCAAGCGTCGAAACAGCTTAGACACCGAAAAGACCCCGGAAGAGATTGCGAGCTTAGCGGCGTGGGGCGCGGCCGAACAAGCTATGGTGCTCTCCCTGCTGCCGCTGAATCGGTGGGTGGTCAAACTCGCCCTGGGCGGGGGTGACTTCACCGCCTCAGGTGGGGACAGTGGCGGTGGCGGTACAGGAGGAGCAGGCGCAGGAGGCGGTGGGGTCAAAGACTTGTGTGCCGCGCTGCGTTGCTTGCCTGCCTTAGACTTCTTAGACCTTCGGGGCAGTCGTTTAGACAAAGCTGCGAAGAGGTTGCTGGCGGCTGCGCTGGACACGCGGCGTGGGGCGTCCTGCAGCCGAAGCGGCAGCCGCGAGAGGAGCACGACCTTAGTACTGGAGACGAAGAGTGGCAGTGCGGAGCAAAGCACCGAGTCGTTGCCTTTGACTCCGGTACCAGACAACCACGACAGCTCTGACGATGACAAAGACGACAAGGATGGGGGCAGCAGCAACCGGAGCAGCGCTACTGCTTCCTTAGCCCTGTCCGTGGCCGGTGCTTCTCCGAGCGGGCACCGAGGCAGTAGTCGCAGCAGTAGCAGCAAAACCCCTCGCTCCATCAAGACCAAGAGCGCCGACAAGGTGACCGCAGTTGCGTCTCCTTCCGGTGCCTCCACTCCATCATCGTCATCAGCTGCCGTGGTGGGAGCCGCCCCGATGGTTGTAGCACCTCCGGAGCGGCTCGAGTCAGGCGTGCGTTACTTGGCGTGCGACGAATGGGTGCTGTTGCCAGGCACCTTGTCGTTGGCCGCGGAAGGGCGCAGTTTGGGCGACGACGACGTGGCGCTATTGGCCGTGGCTTTACGGCGCAACGACGAACTGCAAGAGCTGCACTTGAAGCGCAACAAAATATACGAGCGGGGCGAGAGCGCCATAGCAGCTTGCCTAACTGACTTCAACCGCACCCTGAAAAACGTGGACCTCCGCGGCAACGTGCGGCCCGCCGCAGGGGCGGCACTGATTGCGGCGGCCCTCAGCCCCAACTGCGAGCTTGAAGTCTTGAACGGCATTCCGTTGAAAGGACTTTCCTCATCGTCCTTGTCGAATTCTACGCCTCCAAAAGGCAGGGCTGGTGCTGGTGACAGTGGCGGCAATGATGGGAGCAGCAGTGGCACTGGCGGCAGCGGCGGCAGCAAGCGCGTTGGAGGAGGAGGACCGTTGGAAGACATGAACTTGTCCAAGCAGTGGCTCGGGCCCGAAGGGTGGGACGTGCTGATTGCCGTGCTGGCCGCGAACCGTAAAACCGTGAAACGCCTCAACGCGTCGCACACCCCCACTTTCTTTTCGTCCCACCAGGAGCGGGCTCTGCGGGCGGCAGCGGCACGGCAAGAATCCTTTGCGCAAATGAAAGCGGGGTCGCCTCGCAAACGCGGGTCGTCCTCTTCGGCAGCGGCGGCTGCTGCTAGCAGGGGTGCTTCCATCAGCAACGGTAGCCCTGGCAATAATGGCAGCGGCGCTAGCGGTAGTGGCGTTGCCGCTGTTGCTGCTCTAGGCGCTGCTCAGACGCCTCGAGCTGAGCCCCGCAAGACGTTTGAAGCCAATGACGTGAAGCATGGCGCGTCGCTGGCACAAATGGTGTGCCGCAAGAAGAGCGCCCTGGAGCACGTTTGCTTGGACTTTTGTGGGGGTTTAGACGGGGACGTTTTCTTGCGGGCGCTAGCGGCGAGTTTAGCCGGCAACAATGCCTCCAAGTTGAGCTCATTAGAGCTTCGAGGCACGGGCGTTACGGCTGGCGGCAAACAGGCTCTCGCTGATGCCTTACTGGAGTCAGCTGCGCCCCCACTGGCCTACTTCGCGTGCGATCAGTGGGAAATTGGTCTGGCAACGGTCCACTTGCGGTGCAGCCACCACAGTCGAGGGGCGCTTCAAGCCAACAAAACCCCACGCCCTCAGCGCCGCCCTACTACTCCAGCTCTTCCATCAGCAGCTGCAACGGCAGCAGCAGGAGCAGGAGCAGGGCAGGACCAATCTGGCGAAGAAGGAGGCACTCCTCAAACGTCACCAACCAAGGCATCCATTCCACCTGCCGCCCCACCTCCTCCTCCGTGGTCTTATGACTTGCGTGGCGCTGACATTGCGCTTCTAGCTGCGGTGCTCGCTAGGAACACCCAAGTGCATACTTTGGAGGTAGAAGCCGGCCTTTTGGACATGGCAAGAATCAGCGACGTGGCGGCTCTCTTGGCGCCTCGGGGCTCCAGCCAGTGGCAATGCTCTCTGCAGCGGTTGGCCGTCGTGGTGAACCCAGCGCCTCCTTCGGGTGGAGACGCAGGCAAGCAGGCCTTTGGGTCCGTCGGGAGCTACTACGCCGCGTGTGCAGTGGAACCCGGTCGCGTGGCGCCTTCTTCGGCGGACAGCGGGCAATTCGCTGAGAGTCCGCCGCATGCCCTCGAAGGGCTCTTCCAGGGTTTGGCCAAAAACCAGTCCTTGACGCACTTGCATCTCACCCTGCGTCCTGCCGATGCGGGGGATGCTTTCTGTACGGCACTAGCCAAATTGGAGCCTTATGCCGAGGTTTTGAACGCAAAAAGTAGCAGTAGCAACAACAACAACAACAATTTGAGTAGCAACGGTCAAAACAGCGGTAGCAACAAGAGCAAGTATCCGATGGGGTCTAGCCTTGACGGCGGCAGCAACAACAACGGTGTAGTCTCCGCAGCTGCTGCCGCTGCGCTCAAAATGGCCATCGTTGCCGCGCCTGCGTGGGTGGAAGCGTTTAGTTTCGCACTCGCAAACGGAGGCGGCGCTTCCTTGGCCGAGTTAGCCCTACGAGGTGATGCGTCGGTTTTGAGGAGCTTGTGCAGTGAGGCGGGGAGGTTGCTGGTGCCACTGCAGGAGCATGCCCCCGCGCTGGAGCGCTTCGAGCTTCAGTTGTTGGGCCCGCCGGGCTTGAACGGCCCACAGCACGAGGGGGGTGCGCTGTGCATGCAAGAAAGCGGCGAAGATGATTATGACGGAGGTCCGGGCACCGCTTACCTGGCAGCGGGCGCGCGCGCTGCAGCTACGGGGGCTCTAGCAACACGGGCCGCAGCGATGGCCGCACCACCAGGTGAGCTCCTTGGAGGAGGCGCACCAGCTCCTCCGCCTCCAGCCCCGCAACTGCCGCCGCCCTCGCCCACTACTCAAGTAGGGCCTGCGGTGATGGCCGCGCGAAGAGCTTGGCTGGAAGCGGAGACGAGGGTCTTGCAGTCAACGGCAGCACTAGTGCGTCAAAGTGGGCCTTCCTTGGCGCACGTGCGGGTCGACTTGCTAGCGCCAGGTTTCGGGTATCTGGCGGACGGGGCCCTGTGCGCGGACCAGCCTTTTGGCTTCGGTGGACCCCTCTTGAGAGGGGGGCTAGCTCGCAGGCCCATTGGCAGCTTGGCGGCGACTGCAGACGCTGACGACAGCGGTGGTGGCGAGAGCGGTCATTTCGCAGACAATTGGCGCGACGACGGCGATGGGGACGGCCCGTACCACGGCCCGATGCAGTATGCGATCCCGTTTGAGCAAGCGTGCACTGATCTAGCCCGCGCCGCTGCACCGCCAGCAACGCAAGTTGCCATAGGTAGCGGTCTCAGTGGTAGTATGGACGATCCAGGAAGCAGCAGCAGTGGCAGTACTGGGGCGATTGTTGCGAGCGGTAATAGCGGGAGTGGAACATCGAAGCGCACATCTGCGGTAAGCCTCGTGGTCAACGGTGACTCTTTGCCAGTGTTGATGGATGACAAGGCAGCCTCGGCCAGAATGACGAGAATGGCAGCTGCGGCGTGGGTGCCCACACCCATGGACCTTGCAGACCCGGAACAAGGGAACAACAAGAAGGGCAGCAGTGGGAGCAGCAGCGGCAAGGGGGGCGGTGGAGGCGCAAAAGGCCGGAAGGGCAGTCCATCCAAGAAGAAAGGCGCCCGTGAAGCCAGCGGTGGCAGTGGCAGTAATGGTGGCGAAGGTAGCGAGCCTCCGAAGCCGGCGATGCGGTCGCTGAGAAAGCAAATGGCGGCGGCGACTGGTTTGCACGGGTTCATGAGCACCAGCTCCAGCCAAAAGAAGAAAAATAATCCCGCAACTCCAACTGCTCCTGCTGCCATTGCTACGAGCGCTGCTGCAAGCGCTACTAGCGAGGTGCCAACTGCGAAGCATTCTCAAGAGCCCGTGACGCCTCCGCCGCCTCCTGAAGAGCCAACCCCGCCTCCGTTTACCCCTGAGCCTCCGTCCACCACAAACGTAGTGCGTGTGAAAGACACGCCCACTGCGAATGCACCGGTCTCCGTAGGCGATGGAGTGGCCAGTTCATCCGAGCATTCTGAGTTGAGTGCCACCCGAAAGACCCCACGAAGCAGAGAGAAGCGAGCGTCAAGGAGCAAGACGCCCCAAAGCTCGAGTAAAACCGCAGCCTCACCAGGATCGGGGAAGGACAAAGGAGGAGCGCCTAATCGCCGCAAGAGCAAGAGCCCTGAAATTGAGTCCGCCCCAGACCGCGCATCCACTCGCTTTGAAGAGCTCCAAGTGGAGAAAAGTGCGAGTGGCGGTCCGACGTCGACATTATAAACATTAAGCACTGCGACTGAACTCGATTCTTTTGTTTGGTTTCTCAACTAGCTTCGCAAACGGAGCATTACAATGCGTTACGCGTTACACATGAAATAGGAAACTTAAAAACTAGAACTCCTGGAAATTTTCAGTGCCACCTCTTGTCAATCGAGCCCAATTCGAGCCTAAGATGGTTGAATTCCGAGGCCCTTTCCCGGTGCTATTGATTTAGGTATTAGCATAAAAAGTACTAAGGTTCCTTGGTCCGTAAGTAGCGAAGTGGATGTTTATACGAAACCAACTGCAAGTCCTTAGTGGCAGTGGACCTTGAATCCAGATAATCAAATTAATCAAGAGACGGCCGATTTCGTTATAACGTATATTAATGTGTAATGGAGAACAGATAATCGACACATCTAGGCCGCAATGACGGCATGAAAGCAGCTCGGCGAGTGCAGGTCCTTGTTGAGTTTGGGGTTGGCCGTGATTTGCAGCAAGTAGCGCCCTGCGGGGGGCTCAGGAATGAGCTGCCACACTTCGTTGCTGGACCTCAGCAAGGGCACCAAAGTGTTCACCGGCCGCCCTTTCACTTTCACCACTTTGCGGTCAGACTTGGGGTTGCGCGCGGCCTCTTCGGCAGCTTTTGCTTCCGATTCTTCCAGTGCGTTTCGACCTGTGTACAGAGTTATACAATGCAAAACGACGGTCAACAGGCCTGCTTAAATTTGTTCTGGAGGGTTCACAAAGACGTCGCTTCGCACTACTGTCCTTTTTAATGTTTCTTTATTCTTTGGGGAATAGGATCTAGTGCTACGAATGATTTAGCTAAGGCTGTCTCACCTGCCGCACTCAAACCCCATCTGGGCTTGGCTCTAGCCCGCGCTACAGCGACGGCTACTGCGTCAGCTGTTTCTTTCGCGGTGGGCAACCGGGGCCAATGCAAGAGCTGAGCGGAGAAATGATGGGATTCCACGCGCTGCAAATCGGCTAGTTTCGCCCTGTGTCACGACAGAGAAATAGGTCAAGTGAATAGACTAGAATAGATTTTACAGATGGAAATAAAAATCTCAAGAAATGAGGAATGAGAATGAAGGGCTCTTCAATAACAATTAATGACAAAATTCACGACAATTGAGAAGAATTTATTGCAGAGGTAAAGAAAGCAAACTGATGAGCGCCAATTTATGGTTCAAACATTAATGAGCATCCATTCATTACTTGAATTCATCAAAGCCCTTGTCCGCGCCGCGCCACTCTTTCGACTCATCAGATTCTCCAGGCAATTCTCCTGCGGCTTCGTCACTGACTCGCCCGTCCCGCCAATGGCGCAGCTCCGGGCTTTCGGGTGAGACCTGCAACAACTCCCCGCCAGCGCCAAAACTAACACCGCCGCTGCTGCCATCACCACTATCACTATCACTGCTGCTGCTGCTGCTGCTGCTACTGCTGGTCCAGTGGTGAGGGCAGGCCACGATGTAAATCAACCCTTTCACAATATCCACTTGCACCAATGCTTCAGCATCGTCGCGCACGCTTACGTAGTATTCGGGATACGGGTCCAGCCTCGGATCGTCGAGGCCTTTTTAGAATCATATGGAAATATACATGCACAAAGAGCATCAAAAATAAATGACAGTGTGGTGCTTCGTAAAAGGCACAAGGAGGAGTGCAGCCGGATTGTGGCAATGAATTAAATTCGTCCTCATCATCATCATCATCATTCATGCACTTTAAACACACTCACTCACCAAGTGTGTGTTTAGTATCAGCGGCTTTTGGTTGAAGCTCCAGCGCTTGCAGCTCCCACCCTGTGTCTAACTTCGTATGTGCAGATGGCAATGTCTCGCTCGCCATGCCATTGGCTGCTACTGCTGCTGTGGCTGACGCCTGATATAAAAACAAAATAATTAAACCGTTAGAAAGCATTGTTTTAGAAAACTAAACTAAAAGCTTTTATTTACTAACCAAAAGATAAAACTGAACTCACCTGTTTGTGATCTCGGCTGTCATAATTATTGCTGTCGCCAATGGAATCTATTCCATGAAGCAAGTTTTCCTTCAAGGCACTTGCGCGCAACTTTGCCATAAGTACCGCAGGATTTACCTTCAATAACAATGTAGCAAGTAATAGACGTTCAGGTAAGATGTCATGGGAATTGAACCACAAATGATGTCTCAAACATGCAAACCAATGGGTTGCAACATGATTTTTTTGTGTCCACGCGTGCGCGCACCATTTCAAGCGGTGGGCCTGCGCGAGGGCTTCCACTGATGCTGCACACGGGCCGCCTGGCCACCATCATTCCTTCCGACCCTAAGCCACCGTGAAGAGCCCCACCGAGCGTGGCCGCGCCGCCGTGAAACCCAAGCAGCTGCCTCCTCCTCTGATTATGATGGCGATGCTGTTGCTGGAGGTTTTGGTGGATGTTAGCACTCGCAGAAGCGTTGAGATATCGATTCGTCTTGGTATTGCTTTTGATTGATGTGTAAAGAGTGGTAGCAGCACGTGCAGTTGTAGTAGTGGTAGAGAAAGTGTAGACAGTGGTGTTATCACTGCCATCTTCACTGCCAGTACTGCTGGTTCTTCTTCTTCTAGGTGAATGATATTGGTGGTGGTGCCGGTGTCGATCCCGACCATGTTCATGTATTGAGGAACTTGAAATACTTGCATCCGCTAAACAATTGACATAAACAAGAACAAAATCAGTTTGAAATATAAATTTCAATAGCAATAATATAGACAATATTCTTCAAGGCTTTCAAGAGGCACCATCGAACTTTACATTATCAGGTTAAGAGTACAAACGATGTTACGCATAACGACGACAATGTCGACAGTATTATCACTGTCATCCTGAGCATCAAAAACGCTCAATAAATTCATTCGCCTTCAACCAAGTCATGTCATAAACCTACTCATTCTCTGGATGACAACTACGTACCATGTCTAGATGCAATAAGAGGGTAAAGGTCATTTAAGGCGCTCCGCGCCCTCCCCGCGTTTGCAGCCGATGTTGTCACTATTCCACCCATGTTGATTGCTCCTGCTGGTTGATTGCTGCTGCCTTCGTACATAGGAGATCGCTTTGGCTTGCCTACAGAAAAAAAAGACAGTTGAAGATTGATGATTTGGTTATTAAAATATCAGTTTCAGTCCTTGTGTAATCAAAATGTATTTATTGATTGAGTCAATGCGATTCTATGAATATTTTGGACCAAGAGGCCTAAAACCAAGCGAAACCAATGAAACAAAGAGATAGGATAGGGACTTATTGAGGCTGCAAAGATACCGTTCGCCGCAGTAGTAGCGCTGAGTGTTCCTGCGTGCGTGGCATCGCGAGTTCCTCCATGTGCGTCACTACTGCTCGAGTCCAGGTCGCGGGTGGCGAGTGGAGGCGGAGGCGCCCATGGTTCATCGTTGCTCCCCCGGTAAACGCCTAGGGTGGCGCCTGGAGGAGAATTGGGGCTCAAGTCGTCTGGATTCAAGCGCAACAACCTGCAAAAATAAAAAAAGGTCGCAGAAATGATAAGAAAAGTCCCTGAAATTCGAGGTAAAAATGTTTCAAGGGAATTCGTAAGGACACCCACGCCATGAGCGTATCAAAGTCCTAATAAATATCAAATTTCTCATTACTTTGGATTTAGGCCGTCTTTGACCATTTGCTTTGCCACAACTTCGCGTGCAACATTGGCTGCCAGCATCAATTCAAAGTATTTCGCCAGTTTGGGGTCTGGTAACAAATTGAGGAATTCCCATGCATACAAGAGTTGATACAAGAAGAAGAAATAGGCCCGTGTGATATCATGATGATCTCAACACAGCTTAGACCAACAGTTTCTGTTGCACCTCTTACTTAGACATCACAAGATGTGCTCTTCTTGAAGACCTACGATACAATAATTACCGTTGCGTGCGGTAAAAGCACCACCATCCGTAGGGTGGTGATCCTTGCCAAAGTAACGGCAGCCACCCGTGAGTAGAGCGCTGTTCGGGTCCGCTCCCTTTGATTTGCAACTTGCTCGACCAGCGTCTCGCCACGCCAACAATTCCTACATTTGGCAAGCACCAGCCGTATCGACCATCGCGAGGTGGTGTATTTTGTTAATGTTTCGATATTTAAAGAATGCATAGCATTTCCAATGATTTGCTCGTGAAGCAATATGGCATCAAAGGAAGACAGTTTACTAATACTGAGTGCAGAAAAATTTACCAAAGAACTTTAAAAATAGTACTGCTAGCTCAATTCATGTAATAAATATACCTGCAGCAAATGCTCTAAGACCAAGTCAGCAGTTGCCGAGTGCACCTGGAGGCAATTTGAATAGAAAGATTGCAAAGGAGAAAGATGCGTTCAAAGAAAGAAGACTGTTTTAATAATTAATTTTGGTCATGAGGTGCTCTCTAATAGAGACAGTCTCTAATAGAGAGGTCGCGTACAAATCAAAAGAGTCGTCGCCTAGTAGCGTACATAGTGTATATACGAAAGCAAGGAAGTATATCTAAAGTATTAATTTACCCCAACTTACCAGATGGTCAGGCAGGCACCACTTGTGGCCGAGCAAACGATCTGCTTCGTCTCCTGGTCCCATCGCTACATTATTTACCCCAGAAGGAGATTGTGGTGAACCTCCCCAGGGCGAGCTCTTCTCTCCACCACCACCACCACCAAGGTGGCTTTTGACCGAATGCCACGCTCCTCCAGCTGCTTTGGTCAATGAACTACCGCCACCACCACCACCGCTGCCGGTCTTTGCGTGATTTGAATGCTTCTTATGGTTCGTTGCTTTGCCCTTGTCTACTCCGTGGCCTCTTTCCCCATAAGCAGCTCGGGCCATGTGGCTCACGCTCAATTGCCGATTGGCAGAAGGTGAAAATCGTGCAGTCGTAGCAGCTGTACTGTTGAGCGGTGGTGAAATTGGTGCCTCAGTATACGAGGCATTAAAAGCCGAACTACTGGCAAGCAAGTGACGATGACGATAACGAAGGTGTCTGTGAGAGCCTCTTGATGCGGCCCCTTTGTTCCACCGGTGAGTGCTGGATGATTGACTCACCTTATCACATTGCAAAGTACACCAGAAAAGCAAAGTAAGCAACCACAAGAGGTTGTACCCACGACTTTGTACCACACTGTTCATATATTTACGGATCCACTAGGTAATGAATTGAGCATGAAATGTCAATTGTAGTCCATTTTCCTTCGTACCTTAATCCCGCAGAGATGCTGCGCAGTGGGGTACACGTATTTTTTCATTTTCGCAGCAATGCTCAAGTCTTCTCCGTCGGGCGCTTCGTTTTCGCCCTGCACTCCTCCATGGTTCAGCGCCGACACCAAGTCCGGGTTCTTGATGAGAGGCAACAGGGCGTCCCGGATCGAAATCGCCGTGACGCCGTAGTGGGCGCAGAGGGCCAGCTGGGGGTGCTGCGCGGAGATCCACGCCAAACGCCTGCCCCATGCCATGACGTTGATGACTGCGGGGCGCTGCGGCCGCCGACTGAGAGCAGCCCGCAACAACACTTCAAACGGCAACGCGTCGTTGCCGTAGTAGGCCTGTTTGGGAACAGACACAGGGGGAGAAATAAAAGGAAAAGAAAATGGAATGACAAAAAAACTTGTAGCCTGTATACAACTAGATTTTCACCAAAGACTTCTCAAACCTTTGAGCATATATAGATATTCCTGTGTCATTTTATGAGACCTCACTAAAGATCTGTACCATGATGTAGACTCTAGGATCAAAAAAAGAAGAATGATTGGATCTTCCTGCTAAGCTTAGGTGCAAAGTGTGACCACGAACGCATCATCATCATCGGATACCTGATCGTCCATGGCGAAGTCCATGAGCAAGAGGTCCACTTCAGAATCTTCCGATAAAGTCGACTTTACCCCACCATTGTTGCCGCTAGAGCCTGTTGCACAGTACGGACATTTAGCTCAATGCTAGACTATACCACCTATAGACCGGTGCTGAATGCGTGACTATTGACATCTTTGAGGCATTTACACATTAATTCCATGACGCATACCTGTGCTGCTGCCTCCGCGATGCCGCGTGTCCTGAGCGGGTGCACCAATCAAGCTGTCTAAACATAAGCCTGCGGTGAAGGAACCGTGCTGAGTGCGGCTCCCATCGGCCACGAAATTCACCTGAGTAGATACATGAAAAGCACGTGTGGACGTGTACAGAAAAGGGCGAGTTAAATAAGATAGAAAAAGAGATAGAAGAAAAGAACAAGAAAAGGAAAAAAAATGCAGGAAGAAAAGAAGCATGCTTCAGAGCTGCGCCCACTCACTGCTACATTAGGCAGCACTCGTTGAAGGCCAGCCGCAACAAGCGACGGAAAACGCCAACGGTGGTTGACCTGGTCCCATGAGAGAAGAGATAAATCCAATACATTTGATAATTACATTGTACGAAGAAATATAGGAGTGGTGAAAGTCCATGATAGAATCTAGACGAGAGGATGGATGAAGACAAGGCATACAAGATGAAGACCATTACAGTGTAGAAAGCAAGCTAATAGGCGGCAAAAAGTCGTCTCCTGAACACTGAACTAATCTCACACACCTTCCCGCCGGTGCCACTCGCAAAGGTTCCACCGATAACACCGACGTTGAGGCGAGGCGGCGGAGGTGATGGAGCTCCTTCATTTGCGGAACCCTAAGCAAAGAGTATACAAAATTCAGAGTTATCGAGTGGGAAGAATATATCCCTTCAATCATTAAATCACCTAGAACTGATTAGCTGGAGAGCACAAATACAACACTGCCAAAATTATCACCACCGTCACAATCGCTACCGCCACCATGCACACAACAGCCTATACCTGCATTAATCGGTGCGCTGCTTCGTCGGAAGCCCGCAGCACCATCCTCCCCAGCGCTTCTCGCCACGCTGCTCGTGTCTCAGCGCCCACCATAGCTACTGCGGCGCGTCGCACGCTGAGCGGGTGTGCTTGTCGGATTCGGCGCAGTTCTTTCTCGACGGCAGCCCAATCCATCACTGGGCGAGACTGCAAGTGCGCTACCCGACTAGAAAGGTCGAGTTTCAAACCACTGCCTTTCGAGAATGCCGTGGCAGCGACTAGCTCTGGCTGAAGATGTGAATGCAGGAAAATGGAAAATATGATGTAAAGGTTGAGATAAGTATCGAAATTTAAGGGGTAGTAAAGGACAAAAAAACGCTAAAATACATCACTTCTGAAAGCACAAAGCTCACTAGCGTCATCGCAAGAGTATTCAGCTGACATAAGGATAATGATTTGTTTTTAATTCGACCTATCATTGCCAGGGCTAGGAAAATTCTTTTTTTGTAGTGAATTCATGTAGCGTGTGTTACTTACAGTGGCATTTCTAATCCCTTACCTTTTTGGTGGGGCTGCCGGGCATTCCACCGAAGAGCACTCCAGCGCCGCGGCCTCCGTTCACTCCACTCCGGACTGCGGCTAGAGCAGCGCTACTGCTGCCGCCACCATCGTTCAATGCTCCCTGTCCCGTGACTGCTTGTGTTGCTCCGTGCGCCTGGTGCGAATAAAGTAGCAAGAAGAAATGAATCTTACAGCACAAAACTTTTTTTAAAAAGTAGTGCACGAAAAAAACATTCTGAATTTGTCATAAACATTATTCTCACTGGTTCTGTGAAAAAAACAACGATTCAAAATGACTCAATACCGGATCGCTGGGCAAATAATCGCCCACAGGATACTTGAGAGCAGTCAGCACGTCTGCGCATTCGGCCGTGACCGTTTCAATGGTAGGCCTCGGCAAGGCCGCAATCCACCGCTGTGCGACGCGGGCGGAATTTTGGCGATTGGTCCCGAAATCCCCGTCCGCCTTGGGGGCTCTGTTTTACGATGGTCGTCGATTTTTTTAGGGAATATCAAGAAAATACAAAACGGAAAGGATTGAGGATTGAAGTTGCTCAACTGCAGCATTTCTCTTCTCTTCCCCCTTAGAACGGGGGGAGCATAAACTGAGTGTATACCTAGTAGCTCGCTGCAGCCACGCGGCAACATTCGGAGGCAAAGTGTTGCTACTACTGGTGAGCTGACGGCCTCTTCCTCCTCCTCTTCCTCGGCCCGATGCTCCTCCTACCAGGCCCAGCCATTTGAAGAGCTCCGTGGCACGCAAGTTCGGCTCCAATGCCTTACAAAATACATAGAAATAGGAATAATGGAAAACACGCCATAAGGAAGGGCATAGAGGTACGACTTGCATTATTCATAGGCAGGAATAACTAGCGTCTTGGCAAATGTCTCAGGCAAAAGATGATAGTGTCATAATAGGGAGGCCCAATGGACAAAACGAGTATGATAGGCACATGCAAGGTCGTTTACTTTCTTCTCAAGCCTTTCTTTGCTATTTTTACCAAATCTTCGTAGCGAAGCATTGTGTAAATCGACTGCGGCAAAAACTCTTCCCGGCTGCTCGGCGTGCTGCTGGCGCCAAACAGCACCGCGGTTTCGGTCCCCGACGCCGCCAATTGCGCCCGGGCCGCGGCGTCTTCTGCTCGCTGCGCCGCGTCTTTCAAGCTTGCCGCTTGCACGTATTGGGAGGAGCCAACGGTGGCCCCGTCGCCGCCTGCCCCAGCTTCGAAGTCAACGAACAGGCCTCCGCTTTGGTTGGCCGCTTGCGCGAGGGCACTCACCGCGTTGGCGTGCTCGGCCTAATGTGATATATTTTTGGAAGGACAAATTAGATAAAAAACATGAGATGAGATGATCACATCAAGTACAACTCAAAAGGGAAAATTTCAAAGTTTTACACTGAATTATTGAAACGCGAAGGGAGACGCAAACACAATATCACACACAGTAAAGTAACGTGCATAATATGTGTACACTGTACCAGCGATTGTGCGTGCATCGCCGCACGGCGCGCTTCTTCCACGAGCTTGTGCGCGGACGCCATGGTTCGTCGCATCGACGAGCACAATGGCCTTGCACACAGCAGAGGCTGCGAATCGCCGCAGAACGCTTCGAGTTTGAGCCGGGAATGAATCACGCCGCGCACGTCCCGCACCTTCATTGGTGTAGGTTTGGTGTGTTTGTATACAGTAGGCAATATGTAGAATATGATAAAGAGAGATGCACATATTAAAAAAGCAATCACTTGAGGCATGCTTTGTTACTTGAATTGTTGATGCGGCTTTAGATTAAAAATACACACTCTTAATCTACTCCGAGAGCTACTACAGTAGTACAGAACTGTAAGTATAAGAGTATACACATAGAGAAGTTTACAGGACGTGATTGTGACTATAAGAAAACAAATATCAACGCACCAAGTGCAGGACTTTGATTTCGGGGGCTGGCGCCTGTCCTTTGAACCCCGCGCGGGCGCCGCGGCACGCCCAATGGTTGGGGGTTTCCAGGCACAGGGCGGTGGCTTTGCTTGTACTGCTGCTGCTGCTGTGGCGGCCACCTTCGTCGTCGCCAACATCGCCCAATCCGCTAGCATCACCGCTTTCGCTGTCAGAATCTGCAGAGAGAATCGGTAGTTCACGACACTGGTTACCAATATATATAGAAGCCATGGAAGTTGAAATTTACGAGGCCATTATATAAATCAGTGCATGAGAGATTAGCAAGAGCAAGACATGCAAGCCAGGGGTGATGTGAGGTTTTGACGAGACGAACCAGCACTGCGTGAAGAGCTGTGCTGCCGCAGAGACCGCACTACGGCCTTCGGAATGGGGGTTGGAAATCGCCCCACTAGTTCTTTCACGACGCGCAG
>Ga0307982_1002437_pt1 | contig 15005 bp, 15 predicted proteins | sample OrgLakmetagen989_FD_201847 | JGI IMG/M metagenome (GOLD analysis project Ga0307982, IMG submission 201847) | Saline water microbial communities from Organic Lake, Antarctica - #989 | ecosystem: Environmental > Aquatic > Non-marine Saline and Alkaline > Saline | place: Antarctica: Organic Lake...
CACAAGACGAAGGCCGATGCCAGTGGCCCTCAGAAGTACAAGGGCGTTGCTATTCACAGCCGCGCGAATAAAACGTGCGCACCCTTGAACATCCAATATGTTAGTGATGCTCCGAGGAAATTACTCAGAACTTTTGTGTATATGATGATTGTCTCACTTGCCGTCTCCATTATCTGCTTACTTATCGAAGGTGGATGTCACGCATATCCGTCGACGGTAACATCAAAATCCTTGGCATTTTTAACACGGCTGAAGAAGCTGCGCGAAGGTGCGCTGAAATGAATGAAAGATCAACCAGCAGCTCCAACAGGAGATTTTTTGCATGAAGCATTATACATCAAATTCTCTTCGTAACGAAATAACGTCAACAATGCTCTTTTTTTGTTGACTTATCATGATTTTCAGATGGGACGTAGAAGCAGTTAAACTAGGGCGCACAGGTTTGAACTTTTCAGCCAATGGCGAGTTTTTAAACCATGGGGTTGACGCGGACGGTAGTAATGATGGTGGCGGAGGCTCAGCTATTGATACTGTAGACAAAGAACGCCACGGTAGTGGGAGGTAAGGCAATTATTGGGGCTTTAAACCGTATCTGAACCTGGCCATCGTTCACGATTCATTTGATGAATGGTGCTGAAGACCAATATTTCTGTTTAATGGCATCGCCCTCTTTTTGTCATCACCTCAACTTTCTTCATTGCTGTCATTTCTGAATTCGTGTCCGTAGGTATGAAGACCGCAATTACGTGCAGCCCTGTGTTCTGTCTCCACCCGTGCCTGCACCTGTCGCGGGGCCTCAAGCTCTCAATCGTCCTTTCTATGAGAAGCCTGGGCCTGCACCAAGCTCAGGCAAACCTAGTGATGACACCTATATAGTAGATGCAGCAGGCACGGCAGCAGCTACCAAAAAGAGCAACAATTTGATCGGAAAAGCAACGCACATGGCATTATTGGAAGCACCGGTTCTCGATACGCTTGGCGTTATACCTCTTTCTGGCTCTGTATGTACTAACGCAAGCAGCAACAGGGACAAGCTCAACGATGATGGATTGAACGATGACGCTTCTTCACAGAATGGAGCTCCTGATTTGCTTCAACCTTGGCCGCCCACGCACAGCAAATTGGCCGATGGTCGATGGTGGACTTCTGCTGGCCTATTCACTCACACCGTTGCTCCGACGGCAGCCCGCTCTCTCCTTGGCGTGGTTTCAACGAGCAGCGACGGAAAGAAAAACCACGATAGTAGCAACATTAGTAGCCAAAGCGCTAGCAGCGATCCAAGTAGCAGTGGTGGCTCCTCAATTACAGAGCAGGAGTTTATGCCAGGAGTGGCTCGTTCGGTAGACCCCGCGTACGTAGAGCCTTCCTTGGGACCGTCATGGCTGTTGTCGCGGGCTCGGCCGGCGCCTGTGTTGCATCAGCGTTCCACCAAGTGCAGTAATGGTGCTTATCGTGCTGCAAATGCTCCTTTTTTTCGTGGCTACAGGTGATAAATAATTGACAACGAAAAACTCAGTATCCTTTTTATTTGTCTTTGAAGTTTTTCGTTGTTCTTCGCAGTAGTATTTTTTTGGAAAAAAAAGAAGAAAATCTGCCTGGAATATTTTGGCATTACTTTTGATACCCTCTCATCTTGTTTACCACAACTAACCCTTAGTACGTGCATTTGAGCTCTGTATCTATGATACGTCATTTTGCATTGTTTGACATCACAGTGAGAAGGAATTCCGCGATCAGTGGGTTGACTCAACGCCTTTTCTGGACCAAAGAATCATTTCGTTTGCCAAGAAGCGTAACCTCTGCCCGTGCACTTCTTTTCGATTTGCCACTCCAAGCGACGCAGATGCTCTTGTGCGCATCAACAAAGTGAGTAGTCAGGAAGAGGGACGGTGAAGATGACGTCTTGTCATCAACCTCTGTGTCAACTTTTTGCAATTGTGCCATTTTCGTTCTTTGAAAGTGTCCTCTTTGTGTTTCTTTCACTTCTATTCTATTTCTTACCGCAGGTCAACGCCCGTTATCTTTTGGCCGATTACCAGGCCTCCACACGAGCCAAAAACGATTTTATTCTAGTCGCTGTGAATCACCATGGAACAGTAACCGGATTTGTGCAGTATTATTTTCAACATTTTGCGCCCAGCAATGTAGACGAAAAACGCAGCAGAAAAAACGGCAAGTCAGGTAGTGGTCGAAGTGGCAGTAGCCTGAGGCCCACTCCTAGACCAGTTGCATATGTCGCCACTTTGCAGACTGCGAAACCTTCCTCACATGCGGAGTATCTGGCAGCCCAGAGCTCTAATGTTACGCAAGCTGCCGAGGTAAATGATTCTGGTTTCAGTGTTTCTGGCAATGCTGTTGAAAAAGGAACAACATCATCTCTTAAGGAGAAGGGAGCTGAGGCTCGCACAGGAGTTGTTCTGATGGCGCTGGCGCTGGCACACGCACATCGGGACGGCAAACATTACCTTTTTTGCGATTCCACCCCGGATGCAGTTCCTTTCTATCGGCGTTTTTTTGACATGGAGTCCTGCCTTCCGGTAAATGCATTCTACAAGTGGTTGTGGTCATAATACCAGATATTGCCTTTGTGGACATTTGTATTTTTTTTCGTATTTTTTAAAAGTGCATTCGCCGAGCGTTTTTCATACTTCTTTATCTCTACTTTCCTTTTCGCCTCGTTGTTGTTTCCATCAGGCCCAAGACCATCCTCACGTGCCCATGTACATCGAGCTTTCCAAACTCCACCCCCCTGATCTCTTGAGACCTCTCGCCCAGCCTCTGCATTTGCCAAATCCTCAACAAGCGACTCTCCGTGCTCTCTGCCGCCTTTCGCCGCCAACTGATACGCAGCCAGAGGTTCCAGTTATCGCGAACTCTTTGTCGTCGTCGCTGCCAACTTCATCGTCTCCGCATGTATTGTCGTCATTGTCCTCTGGAAAGCTTGTTGAGCTGTCCCCGAAAGATAACGCAGCTGCAGCCCATTATTCTTTCTCTTCTTCCTCTTCGTCGTCTTCACCTCCGCCACCGCCAATGTTTGCCTCCGCTCTGTCGCCTGCATCGTTCACGACCTCTGGTTTACCCCCCAACACGTTGCCGTTTGTGGAAGCCAGGGCGCTAGTCCGATCCGAGAAATTGCTTCGAGCGCATTGGCCACAGTGGCGCGACAGCCCTACGAAGAGACCTTCGAATGTCCCCGCTCAACCAGAGGAGGTGAGAATGAAACTTGATCCAAAACGTAGTTTAACTTCCGTGAAGATATGGTAGTGGAATCTTGAATATGGTCTTATCTGTATGCTTTTTTTTTGTGATGTTCATTTACGCATGCCTGTTTAGGTATACGCGCAGAGAGGTTGGGACGGCTGGGGTGATTGGTTGGGTCTCACTCAAAAGTCCAACGACAAAAGTTGGAGCGGTGATCGGCACAGTAGCAGCAAGAGCAGCAGCTCCCCTACTATGGCCTCGTCGCAACAGCTGCGGGGCTTGTTTGGTCCACTGTTGGATAAAGACGGTGAAGAGCGGGAAGTGTGCAAGCGCAGCCGAGAGGCTTTAGATGACCATTTAAACGGTGCCACAGGATGGCGAGCTCAAGGGCCTTTGAGACTGCGCCTAACGGTGAGCCCAGCTCATCCTGCGAAGAAAGAAGACATTCTTGAGGTGCATCCAGCCCAGTCACAGCCGCAGCAAGATCTAGAAAGTGGTTCAATGCCGTGTGCTAGGATCACGCTTTTGAATGGTGCCAAAAACGACCGACGTAGTAATCGAGGGCTCACCCCAGAGCTTCCTCCTGGTTTAGCATCTGCTTCGAATACGACCCTTTCGGAGACCCTCTCGGATCATTTTGAAGCGCTAGAATCGCAAGAAGTATGCCCACTGCCAGCGTTCCGGGTTCTCAAGACTTTTGAAGTTCTTGACCATCTCGCACGCAAAGTTGATAGCACCGATTCAGTCGACGACGATGGTGACATCAACGGGAGCAAGGAGGCTCAGGAAGTAGGCAGGCATGGCATTGCATGCGAGGAGGCAACTACGGAAGTTGGCAAGAGGCCTCGGAGTCGAAACGGCAGTGGCGCTGGAAGTGAAGTTGGCGATGAAGTAAGAAAAACAACGAAAAGAGGTCTAAGTGTTGACAAAGATGAAGACGGCGGTGCAGAAATCGACGCCGACGACGAGCAGATGCTTCGCAGCCACGAGTCTAGCGTCTTGGCTGAATTAAAACGCGCCCAGGCTAAACTTGCAGTCCTGGAAGACCAAAGTCTAAAGAGGGCTGCGGTGTTGCTGTCTCGCGTCGACGAGGAAGCGTCGATTGTGTCTCCTCAACAACGCACAGAAACGCTTGCTGTGATGGCAGATGTGAACCAACGGTAAAAAGTTTATCACTGCATATGAATCTATGACTTGTTGATTTTACTGCTCTCATTTTTTTCCCAAGCGTTGTGCGGGCAGTACACGCTTTGAATGTACTCCCCGAAATGTCACTGCATGACCATTTCATGACTGTGGCGTGGGTTTGCTCTCCTACAACTATCAGGTACAGTTTACTCGCCCAAGAAGCGTCGGCCTCCCTTGCGGCCCAGCGGCAGCGCCTCGAAGAAGACATGGAAGCGAACTGCGCGGTGTGCTCGCAGGGCGAGGTCCACGTGGGGCAGCAAATTGTATTTTGCGAGTATTGCAATGTGGCTGTGCACCAACAGGTAAGTGCATGTCTGCTGTGCAAGCATGCGTCCTGAAGTTGTTGGAATGCTACGTAGAAAATGCATCCAATATATCTGGGTATGATCGTTGCTTCTATTTCTTGCCCATTTACAACGAGACCGTTTTTTTTTTAATTTTACATGCCAATGTACAGTGCTACGGCGTGGGGTTCATTCCCGACGAAGATTGGTTTTGCGCTCCCTGTACGGCCACCGTGTCCGCGGTCCGCCGGGCCGCCGTGGCCGCTGCCACTGAAAAAGCGTTGCAGCCCCCTGTAGCTTGTGCGCTCTGCCCTGCGAGGTACATCACTGCACATTTATGTTTCAATACCTGTACTTCCTAAGCTCTCTTTGCTTCAGAACATTTCCTAAAAATATATATGCCTCATCCACGAACTCATTCCTGGCCCTTCTTCTTCGTTCATTACCTCAATGTTTTCAGATACCGCGGTGCAGTGTTCCCCACTGACAACCCAGAAATCTGGGTGCATTCCCTCTGTGCTGACCTTGCTCAAGTGACTATTCAGCCCATGGTGGACATTTTCAAGCGAATGCAAAGTGGCGGTGGCGACAACGGCAGCAGCAGTCCAAATTTAGCACATGTGCAAAGCCCTCACGCGCTGGGGTGCTCGAGCAAAGCGATTCGTGCAATACAAAAGGCGGCATCTCAGGCTGCGGAAGCTGCTGCTGCTGCGAGAGCTGCGTCTGGAACTTCTTCTCATTCGTCTTCTTCGCCACCGTCGTCGTTATCGTCGTCGACTCCGCCATCATCGTCTTCAGGGCATCAGTCGCTGGGTCCTCACAAGAGTGCGAGGGCCATTGAAAGGTAATTGCTTGCCGACAACTATCGATTCCATTGTTTCACATTCTTCTGCACAGAGGCGACATGATTTCAGATAGGAATCATGAGTAATGAAGAGAACATAGAGAAGAGGACATGAAACGTAGATAAATCTACCTTTTACTGCGTGTATTTACGTGTGTGTGCTTGCTCTTTTTTTTTTTTTAGGGTTGACCCGTCAACGGGCGCCCTGCTCGAAGTATACAGGAGCGGCGTGGAATGCGCCATTGCACTCGGCCTCACCCCTTCTCTGGTATCAGACATGGCACATGGCAGGAAAAGGGGAACTGCACTAGGTTATGTGTTGCGCTTTCAAACAAAAGCGTCGTCATCGTCGACGTCGTCATTGCCGCCGTCGTTTGGTTGCGTGTTTTGCCACACGGATGTTGGAGCTTTGGTGACGTGTGCGGGCGATAGTTGCCAGATTCGCTTGCATGGTACCTGTGCTACAGTGGCGGGATGCAATGTCGCGCTTGTTGATGAAGGTGATCTCCCAAAAGCACTGAACTCAATTGCCAGCAAGACGTCACCAGTAATGCCTTCTACCGAACAGTTCCCCTTGACTGTAGCAGGAGCAGCTGCTGCTGAATCTGTCCCATTCTCTGAAAGTGTGTCAGGCATATTTGATAATGCAGTAGTTGCTGAGCCTGCGACAGTTGAAGGGCTAAAGAAGAATGCGGGGCAGCGCATTTGGCGAGTGCACTGCGTGAAGCATACCACCGGTCTCCCTGCGCGTACTAGTAGAGCGTTTCCTAATGGATTGTCCAATGCGAGTGGTCGAGGTAAACGCAGGCGAGGCAATTACAACAGTAAGGACGATGCCAATGGCACAACTATCCTTTCTGGGAGTTTAGATGGCATCAGCCGCAGGACTCTGGGTGCAAGTAGTGGCAGCAGTACTGGTAAACGAGCTCTATTCAATGGGAATGGTAAAGGATGTACAGACGATGACGCCATCTCAACTATGAACAATGGGACCATTCACTTGCCCGGTGATCATGCATTCGGGCATGGCAAAAATGGACTTGATAAAACGAATGCTCCTAGGTGCCACATGTGCCAAGCACGCACTTCTAAGCCTACTGCCGTCTGTTCGTCACGAATATTCTTTTCCCCTTATAGGAAACGTAAGTGTACGTTCGAATACTGTGCAGATCACATTGCTGCTATGGGTGAAAATCCTATCGAAGTATTCAATGCTACTGCAGAAGGTGGTTCTGGGTGGGATTGTTACCGTTGCCGTAATCTCTGCCGATGCTCCGTATGCATCAGGACTAATAAAGTCCCGCCCATGCCTCCCACCAACAATCATCAGCAAGAGCTATCCAATGGATTGCCACCAAATTTGAATGCTCTTACGGTTCGTCAACTAGTCAATGTGCCTCCGACCGCACCGGTTGCTACTATGTTGTCGAATTTCAGTAGTGCCACTAGTAGCAGCAGCACTACCAACAGCAGCAGCCGCCGTAATAGTAGCAGTAATAAGAGGGCACGCAGCGGAGACGGAAGAGGCGGACCACTTGAGGGCTTCCAGAGGAGCTGCCAAGGAGCTCGTTGTGCCGTGTGCGCTGAGTTCGGGGATGGGACCGACACGGGTAGCGATAACTGCAATGGCCATGGCAGTGGCAATAGCACCAGTAGTAGCAGCAGCGACCACGCATCAGCACGTGCTCAAATGCCCAACCCGATTATGGCTTGCCGAATGTGTCACGCCTTTGTGCATTACCATTGCCTCAACGCTGCCACCAAGCCTGTGGTAGATGGCCCTTTGTTGAGTGCGCGGTCTTTCATTTGCAACGTTTGCGAAGATGCATCGGCCCCTGCTTCGGGGTCAGCTGAGACAACCAATGATGTAAATACAGCCCAAGAGCCCCCTTTTATGAATGAAGAGGCGCAACATCGATATGATGACGAGATTGACCGAAACTGTTATGTGTGCTCAGCCCCTGGCGGATTTCGCTTCCGTGTGCGCATGCCTCCCCCTGATGAAAGTCAGCAACAGCAGCCGTCTTCTCCTGCCGGGAACCTCATGTACGTGCATGGTTTCTGCATGCGCGCACTCTTGGACCGAGCTACCCCAACAGAAGATGGCCAAGGCGACAGCAACGGTTTAGCTCCTGAGACGGACTTTTGTTGCGTGTGTGGTGACCAAGGCGGCGTCAAATTTGCATGCCAAGCTGCTGGGCAACCCACTCACAATGGTAACTGCAGCGACGGCAACGGCGACACCGGCGACGCTGGCAGCAGCAGCAATAGCCGTTGCGCAAATTCCTTTCACCCCATGTGTGCTATGCAAGCGGCGCTGTCGCCAGGCTGCTGCCATAAGCACTCGTCGCGAGGTTCCTTGGCCCAACGACTCAAGCGCTTGCTCCAGTTCTCACATACAGAGGGAAGCGGCAGCTCAACCAACGTTGACGGTACTGGTGGTGCCTTGTCACCAGCTGGTTCTGTTGCAACCAGTCTCGAGGGATGTGTCGAGCCTAATAGGACCAGCAGTGTAAAGAAAGGGTTACATGATGTGGTGTCTGCGGCCCAATTCCATTACGCTTTGGCTATTTTGGAGGAATTGTTGTGGGCTCACCTCCCGATAGGCGAGTCAGCTCATGTTTCTGCGTCCTTCGAAGCGCTTTCGTGTGCCCTGAGATTGTTCTCCACTGGCGATGCTCGCGACACGAGCAGCAGCTTGACGAACCATTTGTCAGCGGTCATGATTGAGGTAGCTGTGGCAGCTGCGCAGGAGGCCGACGCCGCAGATCAAGGGAGGCCAATTGCTTTGGAGAATGCGGTAATGCTATCCGCGAGTGAAGCTTCAGCAGCGGTCAAAATCTTGAGCTCTGTTTTTGAACAAGCTTGCTTGAGAACATGGGCGTTCGAGCCTCTAATGGCCACTCCAGCTTCCTCGGCTCCACAAGTGCTGATGTGCGGCCTGTGCCACGATGTCGACGACCTCTCAAAGCTTAACCTGTGCCCGGGGCGCCAGTGCAGTAACAGTGCAAGTGGAAGGCGCCACACGTGCTCAAAGCATCCGAATCAGTCTCTTGAAGGCTCCCAAGGTGACAGCTTCTGCCCTCAATGTTCATCAGAAGAAGTAGAAAGAGAGCAAAGTGCGACAAAAAGGCGCCGCATGAGTGAAAACGGCGGATCGATTAGCTCCTTCTCCGCCGAGAAAAATCACGACAATGACGACGACGGCGGCGGAATGCACGACGACTACGAACAGAGTAAAGAACGGCGCACCGGGCCCACTCGCCGTGAAGAAGAAGCAGAAGAAGTGCCAGCGTGCGTTGCGGTGTTCCACCCTGCGTGTGCTGGATGGGTGAAGCATCCTGGAGGCTCGAACGCCCTTGTTCGTCAAGGTGAAAGCACTTGTATTCGCATTAGCACACGTAAACTTGACGTGGCTTTCACACCACTGCAGAGGGGTCACCGATGTTTCGTTCGTTTACTCTCCAGGTTCCTGTGTTCGTCTCTCTCGTGCATTCATCAATACCTATCCTCATCTTCTTAAATCTCCTTTCCTCTTCTCTCACATTTGCTGTGCTGCCATGAAATGAACGTTCTCATTCCTTTTCTCCAGGCGTCGCCGCTCGCTGTGACGCATCTGGCCAGCCCATCGTTGCTCTTCGCTGCCCTTCTTGCGCTCAAACGTCGTCACTCTATGACTCTGCCTCCTCAGAAAATGATGACGGCCACCAGCACCAAGTGAGAGACGCGCAAACTGAGCACACGCACCAACACCAGCAGCACCAGCAACACCAGCACCAGCAACACCAGCAGCACCAGCAGCACCATCAGCAACACCATCAGCACCATCAGCAACACCAGCACCAGCAGCAGCACCAACACCAGCACCAGCACCACCAGCACCAGCACCAGCACCAGCACCAGGAGTTATCAAAACAGCAGGATCATTTACGACAGGAACTGCCTCCATGAAAACGACTGGGACAAGGGGTAAGATCAATCTGTAAACTGAACGAAATACAGGATCGGCGATGAGTTACGCAGCCGCTATATCTATGAGTTATGAAACAAGAGCGGCGCCAGTGGGAGGGTGGTGGTCCATGTGGGGTGTGATGTGCACCTCACAGAAGCAATATAAACTTACTAGTAATAGCTCAAATGGGGCTCTGTACACCACTTCATTCGTAGATTAGTCTTCTTGGGAGCCCTGACTTGCCTGACATTGACATTGGCTTCGGAAAAACATCCGCCCAGCGCCCAGGTATCGGGATTATGAATTAAGTCAGAACATAGAACATATAATTCAAACATTGAAGTAGCAAAGTGAACGAAGTACAAAGAGCAGGCCCCTCTTTACTCTTCTGACTCTTCATATACGTATATGGCGGCAAAAACAGAAAAAAATAAAACAAGAACTTCCATGAACCAAGGTTTATGGTTTAATATTTAATCATTCCAAAGGCAGTGCCATAAGCAAAAAATAAAACAAGAACTTCCATGAACCAAAAAAAACAAAAATGCCCCCTCCTAGGAACATCCTCAGCTTTTGGATGGGGTTTTGCGCGATTCCACCATCACAAATGGCGCCTCTTCCTCTGACCGCTTAGCTTCTTCCTCATCATTGACATCACTGCTGTCCGCCTCTACTGCAGAAACCTTTGCCTCATCTCCCAAAGCTTTTGCTTCTTCTTCAAAGTCTTTCAGCTCTGCGTAAATGTCCTCGAGCGCTAAAGCAAGCTCCTGAGCCTCTAGCTCGCCTGCTTCCAGTTCAACCGCCAATTCCTCCAAGCGGCGGCGGCATTCTTCGGTGGGGGTGTTGGCACTCACCGCTTCCTGCGAGAGCGAGAAAGAAGGGAAGAAAAAAAAAACATGAAATAAGGAACGTTAGCCGAAATCATCCCGTAGTAGCTCCATAGATACGTGCTGAACAGCCCGAGACTGCATTCGTCATCCTTCCTTCCGACTCATCACTACCATCACTACCATCATCACCATTCTTTCTGCCTCACTTGCCTGCAAGCGTCGCCCCCACAGCGCTTGGTTCACGTTCACCACTGCCAACTTCTCTTCGCACGCCAGCGTCTTCTCCTCCAAGTCCTTTGCTTCTTCTTCTAGCTCCGCCAGCCTCGACGCCACTTCGCTCTGGCGTGCATCTCCTGTGCGCTGCGTACTCCTTCTCTTCCCACCTCGATCACTGATCCTGCTGCGACCGTTCCGGACACGGTCCATCTCCTCTTCCTCGACTACATCTTCCTCGTCATAATAGTCGTAGTCATCATCGTCATCGTCGCGTCGGGATCGCACCGCCGGCCGCCAGCTCGCCTCTGGCGTCGCACGCGCAGGTTTAGGGTACACCTCACTACCACTGCCTCTGCTGCTGCTGCCACTAGCGGTGCGACTTCTTGAACCCAAACCGTCGCCGCCGAATTTCTGCCGCGGCTCCCGAGCATCGTACTCCGAGCGCACGCTTCGCTTCGGCCGGTCTCGCTGACCTCTCGAAGGCTTCGACGAAGGCTGGCTACTGAAAGGATCCCTGCTGCGCTCGAAATTGCCGTCGAAGCGCTTCTGAGGCTGGTAAGGGTCTTCTTCGAAATCGATGTCGTACCAAAACACCTGTCAAGTCGAAAAAGGCCAGCCCCCCGATTGACATCACAAAATAAAAGGCATCTTCGGTGGCTAGATAATCACGCGACAACATACGAAGTTTTGAGCTTGAATGTTTGTTACACAGAGAAGCAATGCCTAGCTCACCAAGAGAATATATGCTTAGTCTCTAATTCACACAATCGACGCCATTCAACTCAACCTGGTCGTATAAATCGCGCAACCATAACCAAAAGCCTGTCAATTCCTGCCCGCCCGAGTACTTTTTCTGCCGTTGTTTCGGAGGCGGTGCTTTCTGCCACGGGAACTGAAAAAACGGCTCCTGATCATCGTCCTCGTAGCTTTCTGCGCGGGCTCGCCGCCTTTCTTCTTGCCGCCTTAACTCATAATCCAGCTCATCGTCTTCGTCGTCGTAGCGACGCTTTGCGGAGAGCACTAGCCCACGATTTACGCCTATGCACTGCCGTAAAGGAACCGTGCAGCCTACTAGCTGTGGCGTCCAAGATTGCACACCTAAACAGAGACTGAGCAGGAGCCATGTGCTGGCTTGAAGCCGCATTTGCATTTTGCTTCGAGCAGTAGTTGATTCGTGTTGACCTTCGTATACAGATACAGTACCGCAGCAACTCGTCGGTACTGTAGTACGTACTGGGAACTGGGATACTGGGAACTGAAAAGCTGAAAACTGCTCGGCTCCTTTTTTAAAGCAAAAAAAAATCTTGTTAGATCGCTGAAAATGGTGTCCGTGTAAGACTGTTTAAAAGCCCACAACTGGGTCTAGGCATACTACTTAACACCATTGTCAAAACTAGAAGTGCATGCCTTCTACAGATATTCACTTCGAGTTAATTCAGCTTTTCGCGTTCAACCTAGGAAGGTGTTCCTTTTACTAGTATCCTTATGGATGAACCTGTGCATTACATAGTCGCCGTCTTCGCTGTAGCCATTCTGTACCGAATCTGGGCGCCTCCCAAAGGTGCTCGCCAAGCTCGAAAGGCTCAATGGAAGGCTATCAAGAAAGCGAGGAAGAGTGGAAGTGCTGAAGGTCCAGCCAGCAAATATAAGGCTAGGAAGATGTCGGGAAAATCAGAACAACTCGAGCTTTGGGCGGTACCAGAAGAAGAGGAGGAAGAAGAGGATGACGACGTAACGGAAGAAAGCACTAAGGCAACGAAGGTTACTAAGCAGGAAAAAGCAAGTGCCAAGAAGAAGCCGCCAATTTCACAAGCTCAGGTCCCGAGTGAGCTTCAAACAGAAATCGACAGTCCTGAAAGCGACACCAGTAAACACCACCGGCGTTACTTGTATGTGCTCGGGGGGCGATTCCGAGGCCGCACGCTCGCTACATGTGAAAGGTTAGACCTCGATGACCTTGGCAAAGGTTGGCAGCGGGTTCCAAACATGCGTGAGAACCGAGGCAGTCTCGGGGCTGGATTTCTGCCTAGTTCTTCCAACCAAAGCGGCTTGCCTCTGGTTGTGTGCGTGGGTGGTGGGGGGCTAGATGCGAACCATTCGTCATGCGAAGCCCTTGTGGTGCAGTATGGTGCAGCAGGGGTAGCTGAATCAGCCCATGGTGGATTGCGCCGCGAGCCAAAGGATTGTGACCTCGAGCATGGAGGCTACTTGTTGCCACAGGATCCAACGACCGGTCAACTCACTCGTGCGAATCCCGTTGACGCTGCGTCTCCGTGGCAGCCCGTAGCAAAGCTTGCGGTGCCTCGGCATGCTTTATCCGTTTGTACAGCAGCTGTATTATTGCCATCTTCTTCTTCGTCGTCGTTGCCTAGATCAGACGGGAAAGACGAAGTTGAAGAAGAAGCTGGATGTTTGTATGCCGTGGGAGGTTGGTGCTACGGCAAAGAAGGCTCATGCTTGATGGAACGGTTCGAGTTGACATCAGCGGCTGCTCCTCAATCATCTCAATCTCAAGTGCTGCTTCAACGTGGGCGCTGGACATCTCTGCAACCCATGCCTTTCCCTCGACGATTGCATGGAGTAGCTGCTTGTGCGTCGAACGGATGCGTTTATGTCTTTGGCGGCAGGTGAGTCAGGGGTAGGCAGCACACGCTTGCCAGTATACTTTCGTTCTTGAATGTAAATGTGAAGTCTTGTTTGTAGGAACAAGTCGACAATCTACAGTATTGCTGCTTCTTTTCGTCAGATGCATTCGATCTCAATCAGCGCCTGATACCTCACCTTTTGCCGCTTCTGATTCCTTTTCTCGCCAGCTCGGATGAATGCCCCGACATGGCGTCTGTGCTCGAATATAATCCCATGCAGAATACCTGGACTCCCAAGGCCCCGCTGCCCAAGGGTGCCTGCTGTACGGCTGCCACAATTGGAGAACAAAACATTTGTGCGTAAAATTAATAAATCTTCCTCGTTTTTTTTTTTCGTAAAGTAAGCAATGATAACTCACTTACAGCCTGAAAACTTTTTCAAGGTATCGCCTTCTTTTTTACACTACTAATCGGCTCCTGGTTTCGTCTATGCTTTCTGTCTATTGTGGTCTACGCATCTTTTCAAGACGTTGGTCTCTTCGGGCGAGGTCTGGTGCGCTACGATCCACTTACAGATTCTTACCCGGATCCCGTCCTGACGCAGCTTCCTCTGCCTGACTGGCATGGTTTCTGTATGGTGGCTCACAAATCTTCCCTGTACTTCATCGGTGGGGTGTCTCGTGGGAGATGGACTTCGGCCTGCTTCAAGTACAACACGATCACGGGCGTGTTTACGAGCTTACCGTCCATGACTACTCCTCGCCGCCGCCTTGCTGCAGTGGTGGCTGTGTGCCCTGCCTAGGTGTTAGTTAGGCGATATTTTTTTCTTCTACATGACCCAGGTAAAATTTCAAGAAATAATCAAGAAATAGAAATGAGGAAACTACAAATGAAAATTACCGTAAACGACAAAGCCAGAAGCCAAATTACTATCAGGCGATTACCGACGATTAGCAAAGAACTGGTGCTCCCGAAGCTCCCTGTTGCAGTCTATTCTAGTTAATATACTCTCAGAAAAAAAAAAAAAAGCAAGTACACGTAGAATTTACTTGAGCCCTTTATGCACTGCAGACTACAGTAGCAAAATCGCTCCAGAAGGCCGATTCAGGCAACAACCGCGACCGCCGTCTTTCCTCCGAACACCAACGAATGAGTCGGCGGGACTGAGTGCTCGTTCATGTGCCCGGAGTTTCCTATTCCTAGCTAAGGATGGCACGCAGAGTTTCCTATTCCTAGCGAATTATGGCACGCAGTTGTGTGTTGTGGGCATGGAGCCAGGAGGCCAAGCCATATCTGGTTCTAAAAGCCCCACTTCGAACATCATCACCGAAGTGAATGAAGACTTCGCCTTCTCTTGCCCTTTTGTATGCCCCATTTCCCGCGTGTGCCCGCCTGATCATTCCCGTACGCCTGACCGCCGAGTCGGGCACTTACATCAGTAACCAAGAAAACCCAGGAGGTTTCTGGGTTTTCCCCAAGCCCACTCCATATTTTGCTGATCTCTTGGCGGCCGAAAGTGGGTAAAAACCTCAGAAAACCCGCGGTTTTCTTGGTTACTGACTTACATGCATATTGGTTATTAGTTCAACTCCACAGAACACCCTTCACCTTTATGTTTATGTCTTCATGAGGAGCCAGATCCTACTAGCCTCCGAGAACTACTAAGACTAGACAGATACTACTGTTTCGTGCAGATAGTAATTAGTTCATTCTTTAATCCCATGAAGAAATGTGCGCAGTGCTCTAGGAAAGGGCAAGTACCGTGGTGATTAATAAATACTCGAACTCGAACTAATACAAACCCAAATGGCACAGAAGCCAATGCTGCGGGCAGAAGTGTACGCGCATGCGATGCGCGCAAGTCAAAATCGTAAAAAGGAAGTGCGTAGAGAGAAGAAAGTATAG
>Ga0307982_1002439_pt1 | contig 14999 bp, 22 predicted proteins | sample OrgLakmetagen989_FD_201847 | JGI IMG/M metagenome (GOLD analysis project Ga0307982, IMG submission 201847) | Saline water microbial communities from Organic Lake, Antarctica - #989 | ecosystem: Environmental > Aquatic > Non-marine Saline and Alkaline > Saline | place: Antarctica: Organic Lake...
AGAGCGCCTTCGTAGATAGCGACGCGGCCAAGAGAGTAGAAGCTGCCAAACAGCACCGGCTCGAAACGAAAAAGCTCAAGAAGGCCACGGAGCGCGCTGCTAGAGCCAAACGGGACCAAGGCAACAGCAGCAGCGACCACGACGACGACAACAACGACGACGACGACGATGAGGAGGAGGAATTCGACCATCGTGTGGGCAGCGGGGGCAGCGGAGGTGCTTCCCGCCACGAGCGCGCGCGGCGGCGGCGCCGGTCCTCGGCCTTGAGCGCCAGCAGCGCGGGCGGGTCGACTGCTGGCTACGAGGGCCATGCATTGGGGGAAGAAGGCAGCCCGTCCACGGTATGTCTTTGATTGATATTGAAGCGGGCTTCATTTTGCCCACCTTCCATCTTTTCTTACTCTCTCACGGCCTGTACAGCATCATTCAAATCTTCCACTCATTTTTTCACCATCTATTCTGCTTCTTATTCCAATGTAGGTCAACGTGGCTACTCTAACGGCACATTTCTCAGAGGACGCTAGCGGTACCCTATGGCTCACGCATTGCGACGACATTACGGTTTGAAATTTAAAAACACCTCCATTTGTCGCTTCTCCTTTTCGTTTATTAGCACGGGCTCTCAGCTCTCTATAGCAAAACCTTCCGTATGACCCGTTTTTTTCTCTGTGTGTGCACGTGATCTCATGTTGCCAAACTTCTTTCCATTCGAGAAGGTACGCTTGGTGGACACACGCTACGAAGCCTGGCTAATAGGGCGCCGCGACGAAGATGCTGCTGCAGCTGCCGACAGCGAGCGCGTTGCCACTGAACTCGCCATGGTGATTGCGCGCGCGGCCTCACGTGGGGTGGCCTTCGCGCATTCCTATGCGCACTTCGACCCGGACGGGCTAGGCTACGTAGACGCGCCCATGCTGGGGCGGGGATTAGCGGGGCTCGGGCTAGGCGTGTCTCTCGCGGGGGCCGAAGAGCTGTGCGGCCTGATTGGGCGCGCGTCGCCGCACCACTTTACCATGGAGGATTTGGCGGCCTTTGTGCAGACCCACGGCCCCCAGGACCCTCACGACCACGACGATGACGACAATGCGCACTCCAGGAGCCAACTGACCACTCCACGTTCGCCCCACACGCCGCACACGCCGCACACGCCGCATTCCGCCAGCTCCAGTGGGCAACACCGCCGCCCCAGCACCTCCGCGAGCTTCACGGACAGCAGTGCCCGTCGCGGGTCCGAAACCAAGCTCGGGGCGCGCGCGCGGGCGCGGGTGACGGGGAGCGGCGCGTCGGTGCGCGCGAGTTTGCCACACGGCGGGCGCGGCGGCGTGGGGCGCTTGAGCAGAGCCGAGGAACAGGCGGAACGCGAGGTGCGCGTAGAGAGACTGAAGAAATCACGAGAGTCAGAGAGCCAAGATTCACACGAGTCTAGAAGTAGGGTCCTTGACCGTGGTCGTTCATTGCTCGAAGTTTTTTCAATCCAAGCCTAGATACTCTCCTCGTTTTGTATTAGCATTTCTTAACTGACTATTGTTTGGCCACTTTCCCATTTCAGTTGTTGGCGGAAGCCGTTGCGATGGTGGGTGCGACCGCATCGGGCCACGCTTCCATCGTTGAAGACAGCGATTTCCCCCAGGAGTTGCCATCCCACTTAGCACCTTTTGATGATGCTCCTAATGCCACCACCACGTTGAAGGATGTCAAGGAGCATCACGAAGAGAAGGTGGGCGGCAGCAACAGCGGCAGTCATGGAACGAGCGGTGAGCACCCTACGCACGAAGCAACTGACTCGCAAGCCAAAGCCGCGACATCGCCATCCTCATCGTCGTTGTCGTCGTCAACAGTATTAGGAGAAGACCAGGCCTTCGTGTGTGGGCCAGGATTAGTGATGACGTGGCGCTTGACAGAGTTCAAAGAAAAAGAAACTGCCACTCCTGCAAAAGCGGCGAAATCGTCTCTGTTTCACCGGCTGTATGGCGAAGCGCCGTCTCTGGAAGAGGTAGTGGAAGGAGGGCTCTTTGACCTGGAGAAGAATTAATGAATGCAGCAAAGTTGGTTCATTAATGTCGGGAAGGAAATCCACTGTCTTTCCTGGAATCTCTATGATTGAATTCATCTCCTGAGTGCTCTTTATACTCGAACAGGTGGCACACAAAAACGATCAGCACAGCAAGCATCGCCACCATCGTGGCGGCAAGCAATCGCCAAAAAAGAAGCCTCAGCGCGAAGCGCCGCCTCCAGAGCCAACTCCTTTCCTGTTGATAGCCTTACCCGACGCCACCATGACTTTGGAGGCCATGGCGCTGGGCTTGCAGCCGCTGTTGGCGAAGCACCCCCAAGGGGGGATTCTGCTCCTGGGCTTGCCGGGCCTCCCCAACACCTCGTGGCCTGCCCAGCAGCCTCTGACGGCGCCCCACCAGGCCCGGGCCGTGGCCACCTTGCTCGCGCACCTGATCTCGTCGGGCGGTCTCAGCCGCGACAAGTACCTGAAACCTGGCGTGCCCATCTTTTGGCTCGGCATCGGCAATGGCGCCCCGACCCTCTTCCAACTCGCGTGCCAACACCTTCAACCTTCTTCTTCATCTCCTGTCGGTCACCCTCATAACAATAGTGATCCTGACCCCTTGCGGCTCCTTCGAGAGCAAACTGTGCTCTTCACTACCATCAATGGCTTTGCTTACGTGGACCCAACATTACGAAAAGCCACGGAACATTTTCGTCGCGTGCTTTTTGAGGGCACCCCATCACAAAGGCTAGAAGCGCAACTTTCGGCGCATTTTTCCTCCACTCACCGCGCGAAGATCAGCCAAGCCACGCAAGATGAGGCCACCGCCACCGCAGCTTACAACGCCGAATTGCATGTGGCCATAGAAGAAGCTTCGGCAGAAGGGCGCCCCTTGAGCAGGAACTGGAAGCCCAAGGCCAACCGAGAAGTGCAGCCGCAAGGGTTCGGGCACAAACCCTTGAGCAAACGGCTGCTTGGAGCAGTGGCCGACGCGGTCGCGAAAGCAAACCTCATGGACTACACCGAAATGGGCAAGGTATAAATGATGCAAGAGAAAGATGGGTGATTAACGAATGATCGAGATAATGGCACACTGTTCCTTCAAATATTTATGAATTCGACAAAGACGAATCTGCCTGCGGCGTTGCTTTATTGTTGTTGTTCGTTTCAGTTGCTTTTCATTTCGATGAACCCTTTGGCTCTCTCCCTTAGGTGGTTGTCTTGAAGAAGTTTTGGGAAACGCGGGAAGGGCTTCGCTTGTCGCCGCTGTTGCCTGAGACACCTTTGGAGCGCAAAGATGACGATGCGGTCAATCAGGAAGATGCAGACGCCACGGTGACGTCACCACCGTCGGGTTCGGAGGGCTTGCACGCGACGTTGCACGGCATGGCCCAGCAGCCGGACTTGCGGCGGGACTTGGCGCGCTTGCCGGCGCCCCTCCTCTTGCTTGCCTCTTCCGAAGACCGATGGGTGCTACCCACCCACTCTGACGCGACGGCCACTGCTATGACGGGCTGGCGGGTGAGAATTGAAGCCTGCACTGACATTTTGCTCTTAAATTCTTGTCCACAAAATTTTCCTGCGAGTGCAATCAGAATCATGTGATTCGCACTACATCGACATCTCTGTGTTTTATTTGAATGACATCAATTATGTTTTTCTTGCGTGTTGCTGTGCTGCTCTTTATGTACCATGAAAATGCAGTACGGCGAGTCGCCAGAATCCATCGTCGCCCACGCCTGCCACCACATGGAGGAACCAAGCGATCCTGATGAAGGGTCTGCAAGTGCATTGGCCTCGGACCACAACCACCGCCACGCGCAGCTCGCGTCGTCATGGCTGGGGTCAAGGAGTCGAAGGGGCTCCGTGGTGAGCAACTCTAACCTGCCTCACCAGCGGCAGCAGCAGCAGCTCGTAGCAAAAGTAAACCCTCGAGCAGGTTGGCTGCACCGTGTGCATCTGAGAGCAGGGCATGAGGTGCTAACGGAGCGGCCTGGCTTTGTGGTGGGTCTCTTTACCGGTCTCATTCAGAAAGCTTGCGAAGAGCTGAGAAACGGCCCCCCAACGGAGCCTTCCACTCCGGCGGAGTCCGAGGGCCCTACGCCTGAGCCAACGCCTCGGGAGGTAAAGAGAAAGACAAGAAGACATGCTTGCGTTGAGATATCGAGATGATAACGTAGGCCAAACTAGATTATAAGCGCACCCATGATTGCGTTTCGTTTCATTCGTCTGCAGTGTGTACCCGTTTTGTTATCTTCTTCGTCGATTTGTCAGGCACAATGATAATTGCTGACTGCTATCCATTACATCGTCCAGGTCATTGTGGAAATTGAGCGAGTCGTGGAAGCACCCGCGCCACCTCCAGAGTCTCCGCCCGCAACCCCTCGCCCTGCCACGCCCCCGCCTCCGCCTCCGCCGCCCCCCGTGCCCGAGCCCGAAGAGCCTGGCGTCACCATTGTGGTGGAGTCCAACCCGACTTTAGCGCGGCGCAACCACGCCCTCGCCGAAGCCCGCGCGGTGGAAGTGGCGGTGGAAGACGTGGTCCGAGGCGCCCCGAAGCGCGCCCACAAGCACTGGCAGAACACCGTGCATTTACGGTGGATGTTGCAGGACTTGGAGCTGGCGCGCACGGCCAACGGAGAAGCGGCGGGAGGCAACGGGCCCGAGAAGGCGATTGAATTGCTGCCGGCGAAGAGCACGGCGAGCGCGATGGCAGTGGCCCTCATGGGTCGACTTGACATCGACGAGGATGCCAACGATGGAGCTTCCCTAGCGGAGAAATGCTCATCTGGCAATGATCAAACGACCGTTGGTTTTGAGTCAAACAACCACGACAATGTTGACAACGACGACGACGACGATGACGCTGGTTCCAGACTGGGGATGGAAAGCCCGAGCCACCATGGGATGCGAGGAAGCTCTTCGAGTGACCCTTTCCTGAACGCCAGTGTCGGCAGTGCAGTGCCTGAGGATAGTTTCATTCAAGGCAGCATTCGCGCCTGCGCCCCTCCTGGCATTGGCGGAGGCTATGGCAATGGTGGCAACGGCAACAGTAGTAGTGCAGCGGGCAGCAGCTGGAACAACCACAGCAGCAATGGAAACAGCGGAAAGACCGACGATGAAAACGGCGTGCCGCTGCGCCGGCTCGATGGGAGTTTGAATTTGGAGAACTTTGGCGTGTCAGCGGCGCTTCTCATTGACGCCCTGGGTCACGCCAGGCGCAAATTGGTAGGCTAACAAGAGCACAAAACTCGTGTTTGTAGTTCTTCTGTGCGGTATTATACATACTCTATTCTATCAATATCTATTTCGCAGTAATCAGTATCTGTTTCATTTATCCAAAGGTGCTGGCTCGAAAACGGCAAGCGACTACCTTGGCACGCTGGGAAGCGCAAAACAAGGAAATGGTCGACGAAAGCTTCGCGCTTCGCACTTTGAAGCGAACGTTAAGCATGTTTGAAGATAAGCTCGCGGATATCGAAGAAGACCGTGGCGAGCCGGTGCCGTACGATCACCAGGTGGTTTTTTACTCGAATAGTAGTTCTAGAATGTAAGGAGGCGATGAAGTAGACAGAATAAATTAATTGTGCACGTAAGTCCCTTCAAGTGACTATTACGAGTTTTGAGTCCTTCAACGCTCATGTTCACGCACTTATTGATTTGCTTCGTCTCTCTCAGTTGGGAGGCGAAAACGGGGGAGTGCCCATGACGGCAGGCGAGGTTCGGCTGCTGCAAGAAAAATTAGCCGCCAAGGAGCCCGAAGTGCGGGCAGCGAAGCACAAGTTAGCAGCGCAAGTGGAGCTCAAGCGGCTGAGCGACGCTGTGGTGGCGACTCTGACGGCGCAAGCGGCTCAAGCAGAACAGGTGAGCGATGAAGCAGGAAGCTACGGCAGCAACCGCAGTGTTTTGATCTGGTTTTCGTGTTATTTGCACGCACACAAATTCGTTCGGTAGTTATTGACATATTAGCCTTTGGCCCTAATGACCTCTTAATTCCTATACTCCACCCCTGTCATCCCTAATTCGATACTACAGGTGGCTCACCAAGCTTCAGGCGCGGCCCGCAAGCTGTGCAGCGACCTCGTGAACCGCATTGGCTTGTTGAGAGCGGTGGAAGCCACAGAGGTAGCAGAACGCGCCGCGAATGCTTCGGCCATGGGACAGGAAGGGCGGAGGCGGCGAGAAGTCGGGGAAGAGCTGAAGCGCATCTCGCAGCATTCGGGTCTGTTCATCAAGACTTCGGTGTGGCATGGGGGCGTGTCGCAGCGGGTGGCTACCGAGCAGCTATACCAAGGCCTGAGCAAAGAGTTCTTGGCGCTTCGAGCCGTGGTGAAAGACTTGGGCAGGCGACTGAGCGAAGCTGACGTGCACGTGGTAGGTGGGTGGCTTTGAGATGGTATTTAGGAACGCAAAAAACCTGCCCTCGATACGTGTTATATGGGCAAATTTCTGGCCGGTCATTGTGTTGGCTTTCGGCTTCACTCATGTTGATTCTAGTGTATCGCTATCTTTCATGATTGTGCTCCTTTCTCGCGCGAACGTGCCGTGATTCCACCTCTACTTCTGCAGGCTTCTCTTCGCCGCCGCCGCTTGGTGTTTGAGACTCAGCTGTTGCACGCCGAGCGCCTGCGCGATTTGCTAGAAAGTGCCCTCCTGCGAGCCACGGCCCTCCACCTCGATGACCTCGTGAATCAGGTGATTAAAGGTCTACTATTAAAATTCGTGCGACCTGTGTAATGAATGCGTAGCTTCTCCGTGTATTCAAAGGGCATACACATGCGTAGTCCATTTCAGCTCTTCTTTTTGCAACTCTGAACCGTTTTTGCCAAAATAGGAGGGGCTTCACCTTGCACCTCTATCTCATCTTTCGCAATATATGATATGCTTTGTATCGTAGGAATGCGAGCAGGAAGCTGAAGCAGCGAACCGCCGAACTAATGCTGATGCTGATGCAGCAGCTTTGTTGAGAGCGAAACACATCAAGGAGGCGACTTTAGCGGAGAAGAAGAAAGCCCTGAAGGCGCAAGCGCGCGGCATCACGGGGAGCGCCTACCACGGTGCCTGGGAAGAACAGGACGAGGACGAGATTAGCGTAGCAATTTTCACGCGCGCCAAACACACCTCCAGCCGGTCGCCAGAAGAAAAAGCCTGGGTGGCGCTCGACGTGCTCGCCAACCCTCATCAAGTATGGAGACGAAACTATTGTCTTGTTGTTTTAGCCACAGTGTACTTCTATTTTTAATCCAATCCTGTGTTCATTCGTTTGCTTGTTTCTTCATCGTATCGCCTGACGTGTACAATTTTCTTTACCATATTAGTACGCCCACGTCACCGAGGCCGAGGCCGAAGAAATGAAGTATGACCCCCTGTACCACCAGTGGCGCGACCCTTCCGGCGCGACTCCCAACCCCACGGGCGACGACGTTCGCCGCATTCTGGCGCTGCCGCGCAACTTGAACTTGGCTCTGCCCTTTCTGTTCACGCCCCGGGAAATCGAGTGGCACCGCCTCCTCGTCAAGTACAGCCACGGCCAGAAGCTGGAGATGTACGAGGACGCCGACGCCCGGTCTGCTGGCATGCCTCTCGACGAGCATGGCCACGAGGTACTAGAGTGGGCCATTGGTGTAGCTCGTCAGAGTGCATATTTTTTCAATATGATAAAATGCTTTGTTTTCTTATGCGTACTGCTTGTTGTTTGTATTCCGGGTATGGCTCGTAAACTTCCGGTAAATCTGTCGATGTCTTCAGGTGCTAATCCCTCCGCTCGGAGGTGACCATCGGCCCGGCCACAGTGCCTTCGAAGAGCGGCTCAAAAACGAGAGCTCTTTCCACTCGTCTTCCACTAGTCTGCACGGCCCCTCTGCTGCTGTTGCCATGGCAGCGAGTGGGAGTGTTTCTTCGTCAGGATCGACGCATAGCAGTAAACTGTCACTGGAGGAGCGCACGGCAATTGCGCAACGGGAACAAGACGAAAAGGATGCTTTGAACGACGAGGTGGTGTATCTGATGTAGCGGTATCCTCGCAATGCTATTATAGACGGAGTTCGTATTCACACGTACTGAATTATTGGTATGAAACATTATTCCTGCCCGCATTCTCACTCGGCACTTGCCGCTGCTTGCCCTCCAACAACTTGTTATAGATCGACCTGCATTTGCGGGGGCGCGACAGCGACGTTCTCCGTGCGATCGCAGCCCCTGACAAGGAAGGCCGGCTCTGGCAGTGCATCGATCGCATCTTGTCTCCTGAGCTTTACTCTGCTCAACCTTTGCCGTTGCGGCCGAATTATTTGAAGGATAGTGCGCCGTCTTCGTCTTCGTCGTCTTCTCAAGGCCAGGGAGTTACTCAGGAACCAAGCGAATTAGCGGAACAACAGCCGTCTCTTCGAAATTCCTCTTCGGCTGCGCAAGGAAGTGTGTTCATGCAGCCCTCGTTTGTGTCCTCCATGGGCTCTACAGGGGGTGGGAATTCGTCTGGCTTGAAGCCTTATTCGATGAAGTCCATGGAATGGGAGTGCCCCTACAAGAAACAAGAGCTCTTCTTTGCCCTGTACTCGACGGTAAACAATAACAGCACACACCTGTGTGGGATTTGCAATTCATCCAATATTGGTGGAATATCGTTCTTTCGTTACAGTGAGGATGCTTTCATGTACAGAGAAATTTATTCGTATCCATCTAATTCGTGCACAGGTGCCTATGGCTGAGCTTCAGCGCCGAGCCGAGAAAGCGCTTGTGTTGTTCCGGGAAGAAGAAAAGAAGCTCGGGCGAGGGCGGAGCACCAAGATGACGCTCAAGGAGTTGGAAACGCCTGAAACGCAGGACCTGGCCATTCGGGACCTCATGGAGAAGTATTACTGCGCGCCGGAGCTGACGTCACTCGGCCGCCAGGGCCGCGCAGCCACTGCCCACCTCGTGGATGAAGTAAGTACTCACATAAGTATTATATTAGCACTGTGGTTTGTTAGTATTTCGAATGTGAAGACGTGCATCATTCTTTGCGCCTGTGCCTTCACCCTTTTCTCTCAGTCGCATTCCCATTCCATATATTTAGTCTTCAAGCACTATTGGCTGTTGGGTCAACGTTTTTGCGATGTGTTCCATTCTCCTTCAGGTGCGGGTTGTCAGCGCAGCGTTACAGCGCGCAGAGCTTTGGTTTGAGGCCCAACTCGAGAAGGAAGCCAAGGCGCTTGCAGACGATAACTCGAGCATCAGCGCAGGCGTCAGCCCGCCCATGATGAAGCCTCCCATCCCTGTAGCCTTCGAGCCGGTGCCCTGGCTAAGCGACGGTTTATCTCACGCCGCTTTGGAGTCCATCGCAGCCGCCATACCCGACCCGTGCAGCGAAGCGGGCCTGAGGCTCAGCGACGCGCTCCACGAAGAGAAAGGCGTTGCGTTCGTGCCGCGCGCGCAGCTTCGTAGCAATGCCGACGATGCAGACAACGGTTCGCTTTTAAGCGTTACATCCAAAACGAACGATCTCGGCCACACCCCTGATAATTTTCGTAGTGGTATGAACGGTGGCGGTAGCAGTGCGTTCCAGGATACGTCCAATTTTCAAGCTTCTGGCACTGCGGCGAGTGTCTACTTCGAAGACGGAGGCGACAACGCTCGCGTTGGGTACGGCACGGGCCAACTGGCCATGCATGTGACGGGCAATCGGCACCGCGTTTGGGGGTCTTGGGAAGTGGTGCATCCTGCGTCGGTGGGGCGTCACTCGCAACAAGAAAGCTTCCCCGTCCCTCTGAACGAGACCAACAGCAGCGCAGCGGGCGCCATTGCGATGTTCCGTGGTGGAGACAGTCACGTAGAGCCAATGAGCACGGATGGTCGACCTCTTTTTGATCCCAATCACGGTATTATTCATTTGTCTTTGTCTGTATGTAGAGCACTCACGTGCAACAGTAGGAGTTTCGTTTCGAGTTTGAAAACCTGCATTTATTATCCTGATTCATTTTCCCGCTTTCGTTTTGTGTAAGACATTGATTTTTGCAACTGAGCGTGCTGTGCTCATGTTTTCGCTGTGAGGATTTCTTCTTGTCAACGTTAGCACACCCGGCGGCGTATGCGCTGTCTGACCATGAGGCTACGGGTGGCTTAACAGCGAGCGAGATTGACCGCAAAGAAAAGAGGCGTCGAGAGCGCACGGCTAACCCTTTAGATACGCTGGAAGCTCTGCCCGAAGGTGACGCGAATCCAAACGTCAACAACCAGAAACGATCAATGGCTGCTGCTCTGCCCGGACCTCCCCCACCTTTGATCGTGCCGAATCTGGATGCCCTCGCTGTAGAAGGCTCTTTGCGCCCCTTGCTGGTAATGAGGCAATGAGAGCAAGTTTAATCGCTGCATGTGATGTCTTTGAGATTCATTCTTTCGTGCATACCATAATATTGATTATTTTGCGCGATTCTTCCTCAGCCCTTCTTTCCTGCGATATATTTGATTTCCAACCTCCTCCTGTATACTCTCCTATGAAGGTGGCGCGGAAAGACCAGGCGGTGCTCTTGTTCGAGCAGGCCTGCCACCTCGAGTCGCGCCACTCGCGCTCCCACCGGTTCGACTTGGTGCGCTGCGTCGAAGACGGTGGGCCTCCGCTCGACGACAGCGGCAACGACGGCGTGGGGTCAGGCGGGTCTCGCCTGCCGCTCGGGTGCCGGGCGCTGGACCTCACCGTCACCATCACCTACAAGGGGGAATTCTCGAGCCGCGGGTACCGACTCGGGAGGCTGGCCGCGCACCTCAGCCGACTTCCTCCGTACACCCCCAAGGTGGGTTCACTACCTTTTCTTCATCTTCCTCGGTTACAGTACTATATTTCAAATACCTCCCTTTGTATTTGCAGTGTTTGGTCGTGCATATCACCAGTAGTCTTTGCGTCTCCTCTTTCTATATTGCCTTCTTTTGCTATCATCGTGATCACCATCTCCTCGCGTTCCTTTACCCTTGTTTTAGGTGGTAGACGACCGTCCCAAGAGCGCTTACGACTTCAACGACGACGAGTCGACCACTTCTGCCTCCGCCGCTGCTGAAGCCCAAGCCTACGAGGAGTTCTTAGGCAACGACGCACCCCCCAACGACGAAGGAGGCCAAAATGGAGGAGGAGGCTACCCGGGCGAAAGTTGGGAAGAAGCCGAAGCAAGGCGCGTGGATGGCGTGCCGCAAGCGATCGGGCACGCGCCCTATGCGCTTCAGCGGGTGAACACTGCCACGTCGCTGGGGCAAGTGGTGATCATCCACCGGCCGGTGCGAGTGCCGTTGAAAATGCCAGGCCGCTACCAGCTGGTGGTGGCGGCCGCCGCGGACACCATGTACACGGTGAGGAAAAGAAACAGGACGCGTACTCCTCCGTTTTGCATTCCCGAACATTCCTGTTGCTTTTAAATCGAAAACCAAGCCCACGTGTCTCTCTCAAAAAGGTCACGGTAACAGCGCGCGTAGCCGAGGCGGCTCCGGTGTGCGTCGCAAGGAACGTCGGGCGAGCTCGTGCACTGCTCAAAGTGCTGCCAACCATGGACGCGAGACTGGACGAGGCTTGGGAAACGATGCGATTGGCTGAATGGAAGAAGAAAGTCGTGGAGGTGCGTAGAGTGTGCGTGGGCTGATGACAGTGGACTTTACCCTCAACTTTCTATTTTAAGGGGGTGGACCAAAGAGATTATAGGGAAAAGAAAACTATGATAATAAATTGAAAGTGATAATTCATCGTTTTTTAAAATGTCGTTTATATTGTGATTGTATCATGTTATGCTGCCTGGATGTTATGCTTGTGGTACAGGAAATGCTCAATGAAGCGGAAGCCGAAGCTGCGAGAGCAGAGCGAGAAATCAGCGCGTGCGAAGAAGAGCTTTTCGAAGACGACAAATTAGGGCAAATGAGCGCCAAGGAACGCGCTGAACTTGAGAACGAGGTATGCACCTACATTACAGGACTGGTTCTGCCTTATTTTCATATATATTGTGCTGTAGATTTTTTTGCCTTTGGTTATTGTAATCTTCTTTTTGTAAACAACACCTTTCGTGAATATTTGAATGAAGGTGCGGGTGCTTGAGATTGAGTTTGGGTACTGGTGCAAGCGCTTCGCGACGCGCACGACCGAGCACACGGACGTCCACGCGGGGCTGGAGCTGCTCGGTCAGTCGAGGCAAGAGCTGCAGGCGAGGCGGGATGCGTACCGCAAAGAGCTGGACCACTTGCGGCGGGTATGATAAATGAGTTTGATACTTCAAACTTGAAACTTTAGAGTTCATGCTGTGTGCCGTGTCTTGATGTTTTCTGTACGATATTTTTTTTTCTATCTTCGGGCGCTTTCTAGGTGCTGCCTGCGTGTGCAGCCGTCTTAGTCGGAGACGAGCACGCAACTCGTCCCCAGTACACGGGTGGAGCCTTACGCCTTTTGCCTGGGGGGCGCCGCGGGAACGTCAAGGCCGTAGATGCCGCGGTGGCGGTAGCCCTCGAGCTCAACACGCCTCTCGATCAAGAAGTGGTAGGCGGTTTAATCTAATTGAAAGCTTGAGAGAGAACAGTTAGAAAACAAATGCTTGAGTGCGTCAGAGAACTATGCAGTCAAGTCTCTTTTGGCACTCTACTTCCTTCCATTTGCTCAATATGTACTTTGCTGCCATGCTATCACCCTTGTCCTAATCAGGCTCCCAAGCGGCTGAGCGACGGTTTAACCCATGCCGCCAAACGCTGCTTGACGCCGGCCAACCAGCTGCGCATGCGGCACAAGTTGACTGGCTGGACCAACCTGACCATGGACGAGAAAATGTGGAGCTTGATTGATTGGGCGGTCAGGAAGATCGCTTGAAAATTACCGTTGCTCTCATGAATTTACGAGCCATTATGCAGATTTCTTTTTACTACTTTTGCATACTTACTTTTGAAAAAGTTTTTTTGCATAGAAATACCTTGTCAGCCACACTTACACCGAATTCACTGGTGCATCCTCTTTTTCATGAATCTTTCTGTTAACCATCCCAACCACCATTGTTAATTTTGTTCTTGCTTCTCTTGGCTCTCCTCCCCCGTCAGGTGCACCCTGACAAGTACGCGTGGGTCGAACAAATCGAAGCCGCGAAAGCAAGGCAGTTGAACCTCGAGCAAGGCAAAGGTTTGCACGCCACGAGCCACGCAGGGGTCCCTGCGGCGGGCGCGGCTGCGCGCGCTCCTCCATCGGACCGCCGCCCCCTCTCCGTGAACCTCGGCAAGTCCGAAGCCGGCGGCAGTGCCGACGCTTCTGTTGTTGCGAGTGCTAGAGAGGTCAAAGCTGGCGAGGTATTTCATGTTCTCTAGTGTGTCTTTTTTACCCGTTGGTTTTGGCTCAGAAAGATCACATACTTCGAGAGCATGTTCTGTAGACATATTACAGTCTTCTGATCCTTATTTTTGAATGCCTTTCTCCTTATATTGAAGCCCCGTTAAGAAAAACAACCAAACGAACCATTATTCTAGGTCACGATGATCAGCGCCATGGCTGAGGATGGGTCCAGCAAGAAACGCCCCCCACTGGTGCTTCGTCGCTTAGCCAATTTGACTCGCCGAGAAGTGCATCGCATTGTGAACACCCCCACGAAGCTTCTGACGCAACCAGAGGCGCAAGTGCAGGACTTGGTCGAGCGGTACGTCTCATGCTTCCAAGTTGTGTTGCATATATACTGAGGATAATATTTCAAAAATTAAATTGCGGTCTGCTCTTTTCATACTTAATTTTCTGTTTTAATATTAGTAAATTCATGTCATTTCACCCCCCCCCTCTTAAATCTTATGTCATTGGTTCAGGTACCACGACGACAATTCGCGGCTGGACCAACACGAAGGCCACGGCGGGGAGGAAGTGCTTGAGTCTAGCAGCGAGGAAGACGAGAACAGAGGGGCGGGAGCGAGGGACAAGGCCTCGCGCAAAGCCGTCGCTGCGAGGCGAAGGCGACGGCGGCTCGCGGTACGCAAATCATGCCTCGTTACTAATTACTTGATGCTCTTTCTCGCTAATCTTTGCTGTTCTGAGCAATGTTTACAGTCTTCAAATTGTGTGACCATGCCCTCTTTGAGTCGTTATGTCTTCAGTGTTTTGCAGCCTTTCAATATACAAGTTTCTGCGATTGATTGAGTTTTTCCCATATACAGGTGCGCAAGAGGCTTGCCGCGATGGAAGCGAAGAACTTCGACCCGGACCGAAGCGCACGTGTTCGTGCTAAACCGGAGATCGACCGGAACCCCGAAGAGCGCGCGTGGTGCTCGTTGGACCAATGCTTGAACCCTGGGGCGTGGGTTGGCAAAGACGGGAAGCCTTTCGTGAGTTTAATGCCACCCAAAGCCAGCGAAGCAGACGTCAAGGGTTTTACTTTGCCGTTTCCGTTGGACAGCGAGCTAGCGCAGGAGCTAGAAGACGAAAGGAAGCACAAGGTATGAAGTGGTTGACGCCTTGTTCGTGATTGGAACAGTGCAGGAATTGTACGAGATATTTACTCACCGTTCATTTTAGTGTGAACTGAAATGCATTGATATGCTATGGTATTCTTTGTCTAGTCCCATTTCGGTACCATTCCTTGTGCGTCCCCATGAAAGTATAACTCGGATTTACCTCACGATCAATCCATCTTTTGCTGCTAATCAAGGCCGCCGCGGATGCTGCTGCAGCCGCAGAAGAAGCCCAAAGGAAATACGATGCCCTCAAAGCTTCCCGCGACCGACGCAAGCAATCGCGCAAAGCTCAGCAGAAAGCCTTAGCCCAAGGCTTCGCCCTCGGAGAGGAGGCAGCTCGCCGGCTCGCCCTCGCCAACGAACAGCGAAGCGATGCTCAAGCGCGCGTCGACGCTACCGCACAGGCGCTGTTTGGCAGTATTAGTACTGGTGATGGTGATGGTCACAACCACAACCAAAATGACGCGATACCAGGCCCTGACGATGACGAATGGGATTTGGGAAACATTCTGGATGAGCACGACGATTCCTTCGAGGCCACTCTTGATGGAACATTCAGCAATAATGCTACCACCACAGC
>Ga0307982_1002440_pt1 | contig 14993 bp, 11 predicted proteins | sample OrgLakmetagen989_FD_201847 | JGI IMG/M metagenome (GOLD analysis project Ga0307982, IMG submission 201847) | Saline water microbial communities from Organic Lake, Antarctica - #989 | ecosystem: Environmental > Aquatic > Non-marine Saline and Alkaline > Saline | place: Antarctica: Organic Lake...
CACTGCACGCTGAACATCAATACATTGCACTCAGTGTGGAGTCTCAGGCATTTTTGTAGCGCAGTTGTGAATAAGCAAGCAAGCCTAGCTGTAGGCAATACTCTGTCATGCTATCCCTTCTGGGCCCGGGCAGGCGCACCATGCGGTAGTGAGAGGCAACTTGCCTAGCACCCGAGCACAGCGTCAGCGGTACGAAGCACATGGAATCAAAGAAATGCGACATGGCAACATGGCAACTGTGAGCGCAGAATGTGGATGTATGTAGCCTTCACTGCTGAGTTTCCCGACAGGCCTAGCCGCTTGAGTGCGGGCTGCTGGCTGCTGCTTGCCAGTGTTGAGCGTAACGCCTTGACTGAACTTTCCCCGAGCAGATTCTCGCCCAGCTCAAGCTTAGTCAGGGCATGCAACCTACCAGATGATACCACAGCATGGAGCAGCAGCTGAAAGCTGCCGTCCCCTATGTGTAGACCCTCAAGGTTCAAAGTTCTCAAATCGTGTGCGTCTGATATACAAGCTGACAACACAGCCACCCAAAGGGACTGCCCAGGGGAATCCACTTGGATACCTGCGTGCTCGTCTGCTCCATCGCTTGCTGCAGCTAGTTGTGCAGCAGCCTGTGGCCATGGGGCGATTCGCAAGCCTTGTGCGTCTGCCCATTGCTGCAGGTCTGAATTGTCTTCCGCCACTGCAGCTGCCCGCTCCGGCTCAGACACAGCATGGTGGGGGTTGCCCAAATTACCATGAAGTGCACGCACAGCTGGGTTGTGGGCTATGTTCAGGTGCTGCAAACGTGGTGCCGCGCCACTGTGCAGCAATGCAAGCAGCACTTTCCCCAGGCCAAGACTGGACAAGCCACATGCACTGACATCTACATGGGTGAGGCAATGCATCACAGTTGACTCGTGCATACCGAGAGTCTGTGGGCAACGCTGTTGGTCTTCTTGCGTTGCATGCCTCACTTGAAGCGCAAACAACCCTCCAGCCAAGGCACCAGCCCCAGCAGCGCTACCAACTGCGTTGTTAGCCACGTTCAGCCCACGCAGGCGCAAGAAATGCCTGCTGCCCGGGCGAGAGACCAGCTCGTGCAATGCAGCAGCAAACACTCGCCAGGTTGCACCCGCCAGCCCGACGTGTTGCATGTGGACGGTCTCGAGGTGTTTTGAGTTGGCTAAGGCCGTGGCCCAACTGCGGCCATCAGACTCTGAGCGCCCAAAAAGCGTATTTCCACCTATGTCAATGTGCTTGAGAGCTTTGAGGCTGTTTACAACTCCACACAGCGCTTGGGTGCAAGTGAGGTCCAGCCTCAGGCGTCGGATTGACAGACGAGTCAAGCTGCGGCAGGCCCACAGGCCCACAGCAAGCCCCTCCAGCCAGCCAGCCACGCCCACGTTGCAAGACTCGATTTGGAGGCTTTGCAGTGTCTCACGGTGAGCGTACAGGCAGTCTGCACTGTGGCACCAAGCTGCTGCATTGCCGGAGCAGTCAGTCAGGCTGAGGGCCGCCAGGTTGCAGGGCCAGGCGGCAAGGCCAAGCAGCACTGAACTGTCGGTAGATGAAATATTGCATGAGTGCAGCGCAAGGGACTTTAGGGCGGTACTGCCCTGTGTCGTGCCGCGTATGAGGGCGTCCCCTGCACCGGAGGAGCTGCCCAGCGCCAAGCAGTGCAATGAAATGGAACTTAGGTGCTGGCAGTTGAGCAGGGACTGCAGTACGATGGACCATCCATGTGTAGTGGGGCATGTTTGCCCGGCCGGCTCGCTGCTTTGCCACTGGGCTTCGTGTCTGTGGCCAATACTGACCTCCTGCAAGGCAGGACACTGCCTCAAACAAGCACCAAAAGCATCAGCGGCTGCGTGCGTGGACGCAAGGCACCATCCAGCTAGATTGAGTGTTTTCAGACGTGGCAGATTTGCAGATTGCAGCACGTTTGCCAGCGCTGTACCTGCTGAAACGCTCTGGTCACTTGGGCGATGGCAACCTGCAGAATTTACCTGGGGCAAGCTGATCTCTAGCAGCTGGGTTCCAAAGAAGGTATCCGAAGATAATTGCGACTGTGTGTATAAAGCGCCATTTAAAACACATTCAAGGATGCTGTAGTCAGCATCAGCCTTCAGCTGAGCAAATTGGGCGTCGCACATGAGCTGACGACAATTCGTGGGCAGGCCTGAAGCCAGAATACCCTGCAACTGCTGCTGCGCATGAGCACGACATGGGCTCCTCAGAGCTGTCCACCAGCGCTGGAGGTATGGGTTTCCGTCATAAAAGTGGACAGCCACAGCTGCGCAGGTGTTTCGCTGCAGCAGCATGCCCAGAGGAGCGGCAGCTCCGGCTGCCCCACCCAGACTGTTTGCATCATCCTCAATGGGGGTTTCACCGCGCTCTGCTGCCGACAGCGTCAAAGTTACACTTGAAACAGTTGCACGGGTAAACGACAGCCATTGCTTGCAAACACAATTCATGCTGCTGCGCATGTCAGGGTCAAGACTGGGTTTGAGACATTGCAATACCTCAACATCCATATCGCAGTTTTCGTTTCACGAGCACCATTGCATGAGCAGTGCAATAGCTGACATGACGTGTGATATTCTGTGCTGCATGCATTCTCTGAAGGCTAACACGATTTATCGCGCACCGCAGAAAACGAAACAAGCGTGTGACCCCCCCGACACCAGGAACGCTGGGGGACCCACACAATACACGCGGCGAAATGCAGGCCTTTGCACAGTGAATTGTGAAAACACACATCAGCACATTGCAGGCGGCTATTGGAAGAGTTCTCCGGAGAGCAGGGAGGCTGCAGTGGCTGCCGCCTCCACACCCTCCACGGCGGGGGAGGCGCCAGTCTTGTCCACAAGAGCCGCCCGCAGGGGGAACTTGTTCCGCAGGCCCTCGATGCTGGTGGTGTAGTGAGACCAGAAGGACGCCTTGGCCTCCGCAGGCAGCTCCTCAGCCCGCCCCCCCCCCAGCAGCACGGCGCAGGCACAGGGGTCCTGCCGCAAGATGTTCTCCAGGTAAGGTAGCACCTCAGCAGGCAGGGACACAAGGACATTGGCAGGGGCGCCTTGGATGGACGTGACGGCTTTCACCAAGTCCTTGCTCATGGCGGTGGCAGTGACGCCAGCAGCCTTGGCAGCGCTGCCGCGAACAGAGGTCCACAGGGCATACGCGACCTCAATGCGATCGTCGGAGCTGATGAGGGCGTGGGGACTGGTGCCTGCAGGCACTTGCACCTTGCGGGCGGCCAGCACGGCGGCTGCAGCGGCATCCAGATCTTTGCTCAGCACAGTAACGATGGCTCCCTGTTTGGTCTTGGAGGGGTGCAGCTCGCTGAAGCGGTTCAGTGTGCCGCGCCACAGGTCTGCGTACGGCGCCAGGATGGTGCGGGCAAATGCCTCGCCATCCACCTTGGTGATTGGTTCCGTGTTGGGTGCAACTGTGAACACGAGGCGAGGAAGGGCGGAGCCCGCAGTGCCGGCAGCCTGCAGTGAGCAGCGCTGGAAGGCAGGGTCGGGCTGCCCAGTGCTCAGGAAGCCCAGCTCTTGCAGGTCAAGAGACAGCACATCGCTGCCCAGAACGTCGTCCTCCAGGTACCCCTCCAAGTTCAGCCACCGCAGAATGCTGTTGACACTGGTGGAAACCGCAACCTTTTCGGCGTCCACCACCAGGTCGGGCTTGGAGGGCTGCTCGTACGGGTGGTTCACGCCTGTGACTTGAATGGCGCCAGTGTTGGCCTTGGCGTACAGTCCCTTGGCATCTCGGCGGGCGCACTCGGCGGCAGAGGTGGACACGTGGATGAGCACGAAGGCGCCCCCTGCACCCTCCACCAGGGTGCGGCTCTCCGCGCGGGCCTTCTCAAAGGGGGAAATGGTGGAGGCGATGACAATTCCGCCGTGGCGGGCAGCTTCCGCCGCCACGAATCCCATGCGCGCCACATTGGTGTTGCGGTCTGCCACGCTGAAGCCCAGCTCCTTGGACAGGTGGGTACGCACGACATCGCCGTCCAGCACAGTCAGGTGGCGAGTAGGCAGCAGCTCACGGAGGCGGGCTTGCAAGGCGTGTGCGATGGTGGTCTTGCCGCCCCCTGATAGGCCAGTGAAGAACAGAACAAAGCCGCGCTTGGGACGTGGAGGTGCCACAGTTTGCAGGATCTTGATCACCTTGGGCTCCGAGAACCACTCTGGGATGGGCTTGCCTGCAGCCATCATGGCGCGGAATTTGGTGCCGGAGATGGCCAGGGTGTCAACTCCCTCGGGCACTTTGTCCTGGGGAAGGTACTTGCTCATGGTGGGGACATACACGACCTTCTGGAAGGGCACGATGGTGATGCCGACTTCCTCGGCCACAGAGGCAACGAGCTCTTGTGCGTCGTATGCGCCGTAGAAATCATCGCCAGCGGCGGACTTGCAGCCGGCATGGTCCCGCCCAACGATGAAGTGGCTGGCACCATGGTTCTTGCGGATGAGGGCGTGCCACAGGGCCTCACGGGGGCCTGCCATGCGCATGGCCAGGGGCAGGAGGGACAGCACGACGCCCTTGCGTTTGTAGTACTTGTGGGTGGCAATCATGGTTTTGTAGCACAGGACGCGGACGTGGTAAGACACATCACCGGGCTTGGTCATACCGACGACGGGGTGAATGACAACACCGAGAGAGGTTTGGTCTGCTGCCAGGCGTGTCAGCTCAATGTGTGCACGGTGCATGGGGTTGCGGGTTTGGAATGCCAAGAAATTGCTCCATCCAAGCTCCTTCAAATGCGAGCGCAATTCAGCTGGCGTTCGTCGCAGATCCAAGAAATCGTAGTGCAGAGGGCGCTGCACACCTTCCACCTTACCGCCAATGTACACACTCCCGGCAAAGTTCACGAGGTAGTCCACACCAGGGTGTGACTGGTCTGTTGTGCGAAAAACTCCCTGGGCTTCGGCTGTTTTGTCAGGGACGTACTTGTCAGCCACTGTGATGATGGCTAGCAGGTTGAAAAACTGGTCACGCAGTGCGATTTGTTCCCCAGTTTTGGTGTCTTCCGCAAACTGCGCAGGCGTTGGTGGTGAAGTGTTGTGCCGACGCGTGGTTGTGCCTGCTGCGTACCTTTGCATCCACATCCAGTGTGATGGGCATCGGCCACACCAGATTCTTGTACTTGCTGCCCAATCGGAAATCTTTGACCACAGCCTTGTACGTATCTTCGTCCATGAAGCCATCCAGGGGCGAGAATGCGCCTGACATGAGCAGCTCCAAATCGCATTGCTGTCGCAAGCTTAGAGTCCACGATCGCAGTTTTGGAGACAGCTCTGTGATAATCTGCAAAAGCGGTTTGGCGGGTCATGCAATGATTTGGATGCTCAGGGGCGTGGGCACAGTTTCCACGAATACAGAAACTGCTGTTGTCAAAAAGCCTTCCGCGTACCTGTTTTTTTCTTTGGTCGTCAACCAGAAGATCCATCAATTTCCCTCCGTGGGGTTCGTTGAGTGGACCCGCAGTTGGAGTGAACACTTCATCAATTACAGGTAGGTGGGTGTCATCAATTGCTGCCTTGCGGAGGCGAACATGCTCGAATCCACTTTGAGGGCTGCCAGTGATTGCATACACCAGTACAATAATGGCAAAGCCTCCCACCATCAACATGACGCGACTGCAAAGCAATAGTATCAACAAAGCATACGTATATGCCAGGACAATGCTTACTGGTCAGCACATGCGCCACCATTCCACCGTTTATCGTAAGCACGGGCGGCACCCATGCTGTTTGCGGAAATTGCACAGGCCCGAAGCCAAGCTGCTTGAGCAATGCTCCCGCTGCATCGGCAGCAAACTTCGCGATAAAGGTAGCGGCGGAGTTTTCGTTTGCTCGGAGCGCTACACCCAGCAGTGGCACAGCGGCGAAACCTGTGCGGGGGTCGGCGGGTTGCAATTGCATGGCAGAGGGGGACACGCTGCCAGGTGGCAAATTCGCGCTCGGGTGTCAAACCTTCTCCATGAATGCATTACGCGCACGGGCTCAGTCAGAGTCGGAGTGAAACACATCTGCTGTCTCCACACCCAGGCCTTCACTGTCGTGCCCTGCAGCTCCCAGCACAGCCTGCTGCAGCACCGCCTCCTCGTCGTGGGCTGCCAGGATAGAGGCCCCCTCGTTGCTCCGTTGGGGGGCGGTGCCACTGGGCAGCACACTCCCCAGCTCGATCTCGCCAGGAGCCACTACATCCTCACCATTGCGGTCGGAGAACTTGCTCTGCGTGCCCTCATTCACTACTGCCGCCACGGTTCGGTTTTGGGAGTCCACCAGGCTGATCCACAGTTGACTGCGAGTGCTCATAATGACAAGACCCCCCGCAGAGCAATACCCACGGCGGCAAGACACACAGCCAGCAGCCACCATGACCACCGCCAGTAGTGCCGCGAGGCCTGCGAAAAAGCCCTCTGTGAACACACTGCCAGGGCTGACACTTTGCCAATCCAGGTTGGCCACAGGGGAAGAAGCGGCCTGTGTATCGCCGTCCTGCACAGCGGCAGGCGAGGCGCTGGCTGAGACGAAAGCAACGGGCGTTGCACTCGCGAATGCACCTGCTGGGGTCTTGCTTGCTGCCACAGCTGCCTTGGATGGGCTGGCAGCAGCCGCCTTGGATGGGGAGGGGGGTACTGCGCTGGGGGAGGGGGGGGCTACAGCGCCGCCAATATCCCCTGCAGCTGTTGGAGTGACGCAGTCAGACTTGGCCAGACCCAGCCTGTTGCTCTCCAGGTCAAACACGACGTCGTAGCCCATCATGGCATTGGCGCCGATGACACCAGAGCTTCCGCCGTTGTTGTACACGCCCAGGCAGAACGCGGAAGGCCCGTCCCAGGCCATGTTGAACCACACGTGTTCTGGTGCAACATCGAAGGTCACTGCTCCCACCTTGATGGACAGGCCAGGCATCTTGGCCAGTTGCTGGGCCGCGTTGCTGAATGTGTAGCAAAGCCCCTCGCCCTGCACATTTGTCTTGGTGGCGCCCGCCACGGCCCCTGCTGCAGACTGCAGCTTGCTCTGCATAGAGCTGAAGGCAGATGCGGGCAGGTATGTGAAAGACGTCCCCGAGTCCACAATAGCAGAGGCCCCCCCTGACACATGCTGGCCGGCAGCAGTCACCTCTGTCACCCGCACAGTGTAAAAACCAGAGCTGGTGGAGAACGCCTGCCACGCGACAGGCTCCTTGTGGTGCGCAGTGTCGATACCGCCCAGAGCCAGGGCGCCTCCCTGCAGTGACAGGCACATGGAGAAGAGCTGCTTGTCCAGCACGCGCTTCCCGTGCAGCGCGGCGATGATGCTCTGCCCGTCCCGCCCAAGGCCCATGATGCCGTCGGCAAGCTGGCTGGTGAACAACCCGTTTTCGTACGTGTGGCAGCCAAAGGTGAATGGGATGCCGAACGTGGCGGATTCAGCAGCAGCAGGTGCCGCAACGTCTGCCCCAATCCACACCTGGTCTGAATAGTACAGGCCTCGCAGGCTTGACCCTTCTGTGTAAGACTGCGTGTAAGCGCATTGTTGGGCAGCAGAATTGCAAGTTCCACGGCAGCCACCTCCACAAGGAACCTTATGAGAAGTGCTGCTGACTAGTGGGTCGTAGCGGTGACGCTCGTGCGTGCCACACTGCGTGCAAGCCTTGCAGGGAAACGCCAACAACGTGGAGCCTGTGTCAGTAATCACGCTGAACTTGCTTGGCGGAGTGCCAACCCACACATCGGAGTAATAATAGCTGCACGTAGAGATGAGTTTTTGCGTGACGTTTGCAGCAAACGCTTGCCACGCACGCTAGTTCGCGGAAATTGCCGTAAATGGGAGCCTCCTCGGCAAACAGGCGCCGCGTCGAAAATTTCATTTCCTGCAGGAGCAACAAGGTGCATATGGCTATTGGATGCTGAATGCAAAGTTCGTACTTTGTGCTCGTGTCTCTGTAGCGGGAAAACCATGGCAGGCGTGTTGGCCACTGCTGCCGAGGCAGCAGCGAGAAGCAATGCTAGACGCATCATGGTGAGGAACAAACCGAGCTTGGCTCTACAAGTGCCCCAAATCGATTGACACTTTGATTTTTCATTGCTTCACCTTGACTTTGCAAGTCCATGAAGTCCGTCGTGTCGAGCTGGCCACACAATGGGGTGCTTCGGTGGAGCCCTGACGCGTTTGAGGAAGGGTGGGGGCGCTTGCTGCAGCAGAGGCCACGTGTTGCCCAAGCTGCATGGTTGGAGTGAAGCACGTGTGACCATTGGACATGGTTCATGAATCACCGTATAATTCCCGGAAATCTTCATCGCTGATCACTTGTGCAGCGTGCAGGGACACTTGCAGCACTTGCAGCAGCCCTGAAGGACATTGTTCCTCCAAGTGCTGGCAGCTGTCTTGCAGCCAGGCCTCAGACAAACCCACAGCATCCAGCGCTGCGCAGCATGCAGGGCTGAGTGCGCTGCGCAGCGCTGCATTGCCCACACCTTGCGGTTTTGCGCAAACAGCCTGAAGCGTTTCATGGAAGGCTGCCCGGACTGCAGCGCTCACCTGCCTACGCTGCAGCGTGGTGGCACCACTGACAACGATCGAGCCCACCTTGCTGGCTATGGCCAGCACACTTGTGCCAGTTGCACCCATGTGCCCGCACCAAACCTGCTCGTTGCTGCAGCATTGCTGCAAACTTGCAGGCCGCTTGAGGGCTGCCTCCCACGTCTGCAGTGCCGTGCCGCCCAACACAGCTTGTAGCTTTGCAGCATTTGCAGCACCCAGCCTGGGAACGCACAGTATGCCTGCGTCTTCAGCGGCACATTGCGCAGCAGGCATGATCGTCTTCTGGCACAGGAGCAGGGTGCACCCTGCAGCCTGCAAGTGCTTCACGAACTGCAGTAGAGCCCCCACTTGCTGTGCATCTTCATGCTGTTGTGCGCTGTGCTCCATTGCCCCCTGTGGTGCCTCTGACAGAGACAGGAACGCGATGTCCTCCAGGAACAGCAGCGCCTTGCAGTGCCCTTCAGGGTGTTCCTTCTGCCAGCGCTGCACTGTAAGCCGAGGGGGTGCTGTCAGCAGCTGTATCATGCAGCATGCAGGGGGGGGTACCATTGGTGGGATACCCCCCCCTGCAGCAGCAGTAGGGCCCTCCTGTGGCCACTCCGCCTCGGCCGCTCCTGGAGTGGTGGACGGCAGCTCAACCAAGGACGGCATGGCGCCTGTGTGCAGCTGGCCACTTTCTGCAAGCTGCAGCACAATGGAAATGACAGCCAAGGCGGCGCGCTGCACCGCAGTGCTGCCCAGCACTCCCAGTGCAGCGTGCGCCAGGGCATTGGAAGCGGCTGCAAGCAGCTGGGGCACGCCAGGGGTGGAGGGGGGGGTGCGCTGGAGTGAAGCAGACAGGGTGCTAAGCTGTGACTGTACAAGCTGGATGCTGTCTATGCTTGCTTCGCTTCGCCGAATAGCACGGAGGGCGCGTACTGTTGTCCTCAGGACAGTGCCTTGCTTGAGGGAACTTTGGCTGCTCGCAGCTGCTGCCTGCAGTGAAACAGCGACACCAGCATCACTACTCCACCTGTGGCAAATATATGGAATGTAATTCAAGCCGACATCGTAGCTGTACGTACTGTGCGCAGTGCCGAATCAACGCTAGTGCCTGGGATGGAAGGCACATCATTTGAGATCCTGCTTTTGTTGTACCAGGCGACAGCGCTGCACTGCAGTGTGGAAAACAAAACTGGCATATGGAAAAGCGCATGAATTTCACATACTTACTGCTGGCCAGGTTTGAGAAGGAGCTCTGCAAGTTCCTGTGCAGCAGTCAGGTCGCTGGAGTCTGCAGCAGACATTTTTTCAGTGTCTCCACATGTTTTGTGCAAGACTGTGGCAAAAGATAGCAGCATGCATTCAACTCTGGCCCAAGACGTCAAAATATTTCGTGTGCGGCACCAGCTCTTGAGGCCATGGAGCCGTATACAACACTGTCATCACCTAGGAAGGCCCCCTGTGCACCAGCTGCCTCACCTCTGCCATCCCCCATATCCAACAGCGCATGTGTGCGGTCCTGCAGTGCGCCAATGTCAGGTCTGCGTGCTGGATCCTGTGAAAGGCAGTCCAGTACCAACTGCACGAAGTGTGCGGAATATGGGTGGGACTCGGGCAGCGGCACCTTTGTAAGGACACGAAGGTGGGAGACGTCCACCACCTGAGGAACTGAGCCCCCCACACTAGTCCTGGCGCTGGCGCTGGAGGCCTTGGAGCGCTTGGGGCTTTTGCCAGCAGTCACGGCAGCCTCACTGCCCCTTGGGTGCACCCATTGGATTTCAAATGGGCTGAATCCAAACGCCAGGGCATACAGAACGCAACCAAGCGCCCAGATATCAGATGCCTCAGTAACAGTACTGCGTGCGGGAGGGTCCCACAGCTCTGGTGCACGGTATGCCATGCTGCTGTTTGCCTCTGCGTGCTCCTTCAGACGCAGGGAGTCTGCGTGGCTGGCAATGGACACCCGAGCCACAGCCGTGGAGCCAAAGTCCATCAGCACGGGGGAGGCGGCAGAGCCCAGCAGGATGTTGGCGGGCTTGATGTCCCGGTGGGCCCATGCAGGCACGTGGCTGTGGAACGCTGCCACCCCCTGGCAAATGCCAGCAAACAGCTGCAGGGCGTCACGCTCCCCGTAGCACCAGGGGCTGTGGGCCGCGGGAGTGACACCCAGCTGCGCCCGGCGCGAGGCAAGGATGTCATCCACGGTGCCGCCTGCGTGGAAGTCCAGCACGATGAAGGCCTCTTGCCCCACGGGGGTGGCGGGGCGGAATGTGGCTGCCTGCAAGCCCAGGATGTGCGGCCGCCCCGGGGCCAACTCGCGGTGCACTGAAACCTCCCACTGGGCCGCCTCCACCTGCTCTTGTGTTTGACATAGTACTTTCTTGACAGCGTAGCGGCGTTTCGTGTTAGCGCCGTGCACGAGGTATACGAATGAGAAGCCGCCTTCGCCGATGAGTTTATCAGGCTGCAAAACAAGAGAGCACAACAATGCGAGGCTGAACGGCAGCAACTTTTCGAGCGCACGTACCACCAAGAGCTCCCCATTCACTTCCAGAGCTGGTAAACGCGCAAGCGAAGAGGCATTCGGGTTTCCATTGGCATTTCCAAAGCAGTCAAACACTCGTGAGACTGCTTGCCAACACGACGACAAAACATCCATCGGAGCACTTGATGGTGCATCTTGACCGGCACCGGCATGGCCAAGCTGAGCATACTCTCCGTTGCTATTCACCCCCTGCTCCACATCAAGCGTATTCTGGCGCTGCATCTTCAGGTTTCTATAGCGGCTCATAAAACTTGCCCTCCAGGACAGTTCCTCGAAACGCGCGCAATTCCCTGTGAATTAGACTGAGCTTTGTGAGCCCCCCGGAAGCAGTCAAATACACAATCAGTGGTGAAATATTATGCACAACCCTCAGCTCATGCATAATGTACGCCATGTGAGCAAGCTCACCTTTCCGAGCACCCTTCCACATGTTTTGCGTCAAGTCTCTTGCCTCCATGCTCGAAATCCACAACGTGGTTGAGACAAGGCAGCATTATCGACAGCAACAGATATCATATGCATTTGAGGGCCAAAGGTGCCCCAAATTTACTTCTTCGACTCAGAATCCGCACCAGCCTTGGCTGACGCTTCGGCAGCCGCGTTGGCTTCCTGCAGGCGGTTCATCTCCTCAAACATGTACTTCTGCAGGAGCGCCTGGGGCATCTCATCGGGGTAGTCCTTTTCGTACTCGAAGTCGAACACGGTGTCACACACGGGCTCCCGTGCCTTGGCGTGCAGCTCCTTAAGGTAGGGGTGGTTCAGCGCGTCAACGAGGGAGACACGCTTGTCGGGGTCGAACTGCAACATGCTGTGCAGCAGGTCCAGAGCAGACTCATCTGCGTGGGGGAAAATCTTCTTCCAGTCTGCCAGGGTGATCTTCTTGCGGGGGGGCAGGGCTTGGATCACCTGCAGCGCTCCGGGGGAGGTAATCTTCTTCATCTCATCCGCGGTGGGGGTGCCCAGAGTGGACACGATGAGCTCCAGCTGCTTGCTGGTGCTCTTGCCCTTGAACAGGGGGCGGCGGGCCAGCAGCTCGCCAAAGATGCAGCCTGCGGACCACACATCCACACCCGCGCCGTACGTTTCGCTCTCGCACAGCAGCTCAGGAGCTCTGTACCATCTAGTCACCACGTATTCTGTCAAGTTACCTTCAGTCTGCAAAAAAATTGCGCGTTGAGGTTTGCAGTGTGGAAGATTTGACGTTGCACGTACCTCCGCAGAAACGCCACGGGCAAGGCCGAAGTCACAAATGCACAGATCACAGTTGGAATTTACAAGCAGGTTTCCGGGCTTGAGGTCGCGATGCAGCACATTTGCAGAGTGAATGTACTTTAATCCACGCAGAATTTGGTACACGAAGTACTGGTAGTGCTGGTCGGTCAAGGTTTGTCCCGATGACACGATACGCTCCAAATCACACTCGTACAGCTTGGTGACGATGTAGAGCGTGTGGAAGTCTTGTGTGTTGGGAGGCCCAGTCATGATGTCGGACACAGCAATCACATTGTCGTGGGCACCAAAATGGTTCAGCAGTTTGATCTCGCGCAGAATGCGTTTGGCTGCGCGTCAGTCAAGTGTTTTCAGTGGACAGTATCAATGGTGGGCATGCGGGCTTTGGCGTGTTGCCTCACGACGGATGAGTTACAGCGAGAAGCAAAGCACATACCATCAACGAGGTCCGCAAACACACGTGAAATGCGCTTGATTGCAACCTTTGTGCCAGTAAGCTGTAGAGACAGGGTAAGTGGGCTGAGCACGAAGCAATGAAGTCGGCATTCTTCGGCACCGTCTCTTCATCAAGCTCGGTCACATATTGAGGAGAGTTTCAGTCATCTCACAGCATTTACGTGCCAAACAAACTTACCAAATCATCAGCACTTGCCACAAGGCCATATCTGTAAGCGGATGATGAGGTGTTGACGATGCGGAGTCTAACATCATGTCCCTCAAGTACATACGCTCCGCGTCCAATTGGCTTCAAATTCATGTAGCGAACATCAACCTCGAAGACAGTCTTTCCAAGGGTCACTTTATGGTACCCCCGACCTTTGCCTGCGCTTGCAGCAGCTGCCATGCTTGCAAGAGGAGAGGAGTTCGCTGCAAAATTCTGAAAACCGCCTTCAGGTGGAAATTTCACTGTTCTGAAGGATCAATGAAACTGAGCGGTTCTTGGAAGATGAAATTGGTTCACCAGTACAAATCCCGAGCTGGCAGATCTCTGGTTTCTCGCTGGTACTGTACACCGAGCAAGGCCACTGTTGGGGGGATGCGGAGAAGCAACACTGTTATCAACCCAGGTTCTGCACTTTGATATTGAAGGGCAGGCACTGCCACGAAAACGTTTTTCACAACAAGCACAGCACCTTGTATCGGGCGCCTGGGCGCAGCACATGCAACGCCCTTCATGCCGGTGGCAGCATCCACAGCAACTGATTCTGCAAGAACTGTATTCAGAGTGTGAACGGCTTCACATACTGCACAGCACATCTTGCAGGCGAGCCAGCCACCCCAGCCACCCCTGTCTACGCCTTGCACCCACAGCAGCTGCCCGGTCTGCAGGGGAGCAGCACAAGCAGCACCAGGGTACGCGGGCACCAGAGCTGGATGGCTTGCTAGGCCCCTTTGCCCCCCCGTCACCCCCCCCCTTCGTGATGAACGACGCTGTGCTCACCCCGCCTGCACTCATCACGGTGGCTCCCCCTGTACCAGACCTGAACTGCTGGTCCTCGCACGGCACAATGCCCAAGAAGGAGCCTTTGACGATTTGGCTGGAGCCATTCCGCTGCAACGCACGCTTGGCAGCCTCCAGGCTCAAAAACCTCAAATGCATCGCATTGGAGCCGGCTTGTGCGTGCTGCACAACGCTGTCATTCTTGGCAAAGTACCTGTACACGTCCTCTGCGAAATTTGAGGGGAAGCCAAACACTGTAACGCACAGCTCCTGGTTGGCCTGCGCCACAGCAGGGTGCACGGGGGTACCCCTGCTGGCGTCAAAGACACTGCGGGAGGTGAAGGCTGGTGCTGCGGGGGAGCGCATGCGACCGATGGAGCGGGGGCGGTCGTCGCTGATGCCAGTACCTGCCAGGGACCCCAAGGCCGAAGCACGGGGGGTGAAAGCGACGCCTGGGGTGTCAATGCCGCGAGGGCGGGTGTGCGGAGTGCGGGGAGTGTGGTGCCGAGGTGTGTTTGCAGCAGCACGAGAGCCGGGTGTTAATGTCTCTCGCAGAAGGGTTACATCTGCGTCCTCTTTGAAGCTGCGTCTTCTTCGAGTGCCGCGACTGCGTGTGCTGGCTGCACTGCCGGGCGCCATATTGCTTTGTGACATTGTGGGGAACGGAACAGTTAGATCTGTAAACATGCGTTGTGGCATACCCAATATATCCACTGGCGTCCACACTTTGGTTGCCTCTTGGTATCAAGGCGTCAGGCAGGAGTTTGCTCACCTTCCGTAACGATAATCAAATTCCGCAACGGCGCATTTAGATTGCAGCCAGGCTTAATAGAAGGTCGAAGGCAATGCCAAAATTAAGCTCAAATTTGAACACTCGGAATGGATGCAGCCACCAACAAGCTCTTGCTGGAGATTCCAAAAGTACGGTGGCAGCTTCTCGAAAGTTTGGCCCCCCACACAAGCAGATCGACCTGCAGGGTCGGTCCACCCCATGTTAGATTTAATAGGCCATCTTGCGCCGACTGGTGCGGAAATTGAGCGGAAATTGAGAAATACGCTGCGAAAATTGCGTTTGGTTAGATAAAACCCTGCATTTCGTGGCCAGGGGGCCTCAAAATTTCAGCTTTCGCAGGGGGTGGACCAACCCTGCCGCACCACCGAAGCTTGAGCATAATGACAATCGTCTAACATTTTGTCTTATAAGCGCACTTATCACATTTACCTTTTTTTTGGCAGCTTCGCTATGGCTGCTCAAGGCGGACTGTCTGTA
>Ga0307982_1002441_pt1 | contig 14988 bp, 14 predicted proteins | sample OrgLakmetagen989_FD_201847 | JGI IMG/M metagenome (GOLD analysis project Ga0307982, IMG submission 201847) | Saline water microbial communities from Organic Lake, Antarctica - #989 | ecosystem: Environmental > Aquatic > Non-marine Saline and Alkaline > Saline | place: Antarctica: Organic Lake...
TCAAAGGGGTTGCAGGTTGCGCGAAGGGGGTACCCAAGAAGCACTCCCGAGAGCAATGTGCTTCATCAACTGTACCGGCACCAACCATATCCCCATCCGTCACATGCAAGACCTGCTGCTCACATGAACATGGCGGCGACGGCTGTCTCACGCGAGAGGCCAGCTTCCTTCTCCGCGCCCAGGCGAGCTGCGGCGCCGGGGGCATCCACCGGCCACCCGGCCACACCAGCTGACAGGAATGCAGCCTGTAGTGTGTCAAACACAGTGCTGCCTGCGGCCTTGCTGTTGGCCAAGGGGGTTGCCACGCGCAGCGCAGCCACTGGTAGGCCGTGGGCATGCCCGTGCGTGAATGCAGTTGCACTCCAACCCGACAAAACCGACGGAGCAGAAATGCCATGAAGGTGCAAATTGGAAATTGCACTAGACACCTGGGGTAAATCAAGCATGGAGTCAGAGGGGAGCTGTGCAACAGCCACTGGCGTGGTGACTTACCGAGGAAACTTCCTGCGTGTTGCTGCACAGTGAGGTCGCCGTCACTGCCGCTGGTGCATCTGCACCCATCGAAGGGGCAGACCATTCTACATCAATGACAATCAGGCTGCAGTCGATACGAAGTGTACACACATTCCGGAACAAGGCACAACAGACTCACTCTGCTAAGCCGGGTTGGTCAGCAAGCACTTGCTGCATCCAGCTTGCATGAAAAGCAGTGTGCTGAGCGAATTTGATGATCAACAGTTCGTCTGAAGTAGTTGTATGTATGCAGACTACCTTGACTCCTTTGCCATCCGTGTACACAGCAGCAGGCTTGGCTGCAGCTCCAGCTGCGGCAATTGCTATGCTGGCTGCTACTCCATGAGCCACAAGAAGCACTTTGCCTTGTGGGACAGACAAAGCAGCGCATGCAAGCTCTTCAACTGTGCGTAATGTGCTGTCTTCAAGCTCTACGGCACCGTCGTCAACGATGCGACTCATTTGTGGCGGAAGGCTTGCCCCGGGTCCATGAGCTAGGTAGGCCATGTTTCACGAAAGGATGCAGGGCCTGGTGCACTATCCTTGGACAGGTAGTGTTTTCAATCGACCTCCAGTACTTGGTGCTGTACCATTTTATACCGATTTTCAGATCTGAATCACGGCGAGGGCCCAGCTCCTAATGGTGGTGCAGGTCAAATTTGAGACCTCCCGTGCGACCTATTGGCCCTAGGCAAGGGGCAAGCTGGCCTTGTGGTACTACGTGTTTCACTGTAGGCCTTACTTTAACGATCACTGGTAAGCGAGGCGGCTATTCAGGTACTGCAGACTAATTTGCTGCAGCAAGCTCCTTTCGGTGCTGCCTGCAAGCGAGTTGGCAAGACTTGTCTCCAACCAGTAAACCAACTTGTTGAGGACCTGTTCTGAACACGGCGGCGAGTAGTCTGGCTTGGAAATAAGCATTTGCATCCACAGCTTCTCTTCAGTATGGCACTTACTTCACGGCAACGCCAAGATCTGTAAGTCATTTGTCCTTGTGGTGGGAATGAAAATCCGCAAACGCTTCCTGTGCAGTCATGCTGCAATCCACGCGTACCTCTGCGCAAGGGGAGAGCAATTTGCAGATGCTGCATCAAGCTTTGCAGTGGCTGGCGGCATTTCAGGGGCTGGACCACCAGGTTTGTACAGGCGCCATGCTGTTGGGGTCGAGCCGCTCGCCTCTCAAATCTCTGCCTTGGCCAGCGTCGAATCTTGCTTGTTCGCAGCGCCAAGCATCGTGCCCCAACTGGAACGCAAGTGGTCTGCAGGTATCAAGCTGCAGAAACGCATCATGGATTTGGAGGCGCAGGTGAATGAGCTGCAAGGCGAGCTCCACGCCGCCCGAGCCCAAGCCCGGGGCACCACCGCCACGCCGGGCAGCTCCCTGGCTGTTGAGTGGCTTCCTGCTGCCCCAGCATCACACAGCTTGACAGCACACCAGGGCAGTGTCGCCGCTCTGGTGCCCCACCCCGTGTTTGATGCCGTTGTGTCCTGCGGCGAGGACGGCCTCTGCCACGTGTGGGGGCTACTGGAGGGACTTCTGCAACGCGAGCGCACATTGCGGGGACACACTGCAGGGGTGGCCTGTGCTGCATTTGCGCCCTCTGGGCAGCGCTTTGTGACTGGTAGCGCCGATTGCCGCATCAAGGTGTGGGACTTCTCGCCGTCGGCTGTGGGGGCGCCCAGGGGGGGGTGTATCCGCACACTGTCAGGGCACGAAAACACTGTGACCTGCCTTGCCTTCTTGCCAGATGCAGCAGCACTTGTGTCTGGTAGTCGTGACGGTACAGTGCGCCTGTGGGATGTGGCGGGGGGGCAGTGCCTGCACACATTCTCTGCCCATTCGGGGGGGGTACGGGCGCTGGACGTGGCCCCTGATGCACGCCTGCTTGCTAGCACAGGCAGTGACGGGCAAATCAGCATCTGGGCCATGGGTAAGGGCGGCAAAGTGCACAGTGGTACTCCCCTGAGGGTGCTGCAGGCTGGGGGTAAGGGTGTGGAATCACTGCGGTTCGCACCAGCGGCACAGGCACAGCGTCTTGCGCGCAAGCGTGCCCACAAACTGCGTGTGCAGGCAGTGGGCAAGCAGCTTGCATTCGATGTGGACGGCACCCCTGGGGCAGCGGCGGCGGCAGCGGAGGCTGGCCCGGCCGCCACACCCCCAGTGCAGGGCGTTCCCAGTGAGACGCTGGCTGATGGAGCCCGGGCAGAAGCGAGCAGCGGCTTACCTGCAATTTTACTGAGTGCTGGCCGGAACAACACAGTGTTTGTTCACGATGCGGACACCGGGGAGGAGTGGATGGTGCTGGTGAGTGCAACTCGGCGAGGGGGGGGGCTGGGGGGAGGCAGCCCCGCCCTGCACCTCCGCCGCAGCACATACAATATCTCGATTTTTTGCAGAGCGACCATTCTGCATGGATCAAAGCTGCGGAATGGCACCCGTCAGGCACCCTGGTCGCGTCTGTGTCAGAGGACGGCAACCTTCAAATCTCAGATGTGCTTGCTGCAACGTAAGTAATTTTCTCCCAAGAACAGTGCAATTTTGTGCAACTGTTGTCTTTGCAGGCGCACAAAGCAGCTCAGCCAGATTCATGAGTCTTTTCCATCTGTGCTTGCTGTTTGTGGACCAAGCAAGGCTTTTGTGACAGGGGCAGCCAACGGTGAACTCAGATTGTGGTCGAGTCAGTGAGTATGACAGCAGAGGAATAAAACAAGCCATGAAGATCGTTGCGATTCTGTTGTTGAAGGGTCTGACTACCCCAAACTTTGAAATCAACCGACCCCCTGACTGCGCAGGTGGCTGTGCAACCCTTGCAAGTCACTCATCTCGTTGGTGAATTTTCAGAAGCACTCCTGAATTTGTATAACATATCTGCGCAGCATGCCTGCCTTTGGCAAGCCGCAATTTCATTTGCATTTTGGCCACACCCTTGTGAGACTCTCAGCAGCTAAATTCACCTCGTTGCGCCAATCCCCCTGTTTGCGTTACGAGCGCGTTTCGAACTAAGATTAGCGATGGCTTCGAACGCACGCCATGGCGACCTGGATCAACTAGGGCTTGAATATATATTGAGATGTTTAACTGCTTCAGAATTGCACACACGAACTCAAGCACGATTCCAGTGCTCTGACACGCTTATAGTGGGAGGGTCGACACACACTCTCATGCAGTGGGACGCGGAAGCCTTCACGGTTCGTGAGGTGCAATTCGAGGAGTTTTCTTCTGTTCTGGAATCCGCATTTGACAAAAACCACACAAAAAATGCGGACAATAATTTTGCAGTTTTGCGTGCAGAAGATAATTCGGCATCAGTGAGAGCTGCTTAAAGAATTCTCTCGATTGAGTCCCACTTGTATAATTGCAGGTGCTATCGAGAGCGGCCTATTACGAGGCATTAGCCGACCGGACGCCTCCGGAGGGAACAATCATTCAAGCTTGGTTCCCAGAGATGGGTGCAGCTCCCCGTTACAGGGTGACTGTGGCTGCTGACTTGGAGCGCCCGTTGGTCGAAAGCCGCTCAACCGTCCGAGGAGGATACGGCCAAGAACTAGACCAATGGGAAATACTCACGGACTTGCATCCAAACTTTCAAGTTTTTGAAAGCTTGGCAAACAGCACTGCCACCACTGTGGGCCAGACCTGTGAATTGCAGGCATTAACACTGGTCTTCGTGAAACAGGGGGGCGGCAATTACTACTTGATTGCGGCCACCGGATTTTGCGCAGCAGACGACGACCAGAGCCTTGCATCTGAAGTATGGGAAGAGCGCTTGGCAAGAGAGCCAAGGGCTGGCACAGCTCGACCGCAAAGTGCACCCCACCCAGCTGCAGCTGCCAGCCGACCAAAGTCACCAATGCTAGCTCAGCCTGGGCGCATTCGCCCTCAAAGTGCAGTACAGCGTCCAAAAACGGCACATGAACTAAGCAACATGTACAATGAGTCCATGGCTGTACTTGGCAAGCAAAAAACGACCCGAACTCATCAACACGTTCCACTTGACCGATCGACCATGGATGCAACGGGCAGGCCATTGGCCGCTCAAGAGAAGCATGAATTCGTGTCAGATTTCCTGGAACGCATTGCATCATCTGAGCACACCCTCCTCAGCACAGCGGCTCGCCCTGGGAGCCGAGAGGCTGTAGGTCCTGGCGAAGAAGAGGCAGTGGTGACATCATTCGAGGACATGAGCCCTTTCGCATGGGAGCGGCGCAGACAGGCGGCCCTAGAGTGCCTTAGGGAGGACCAGGTCAAGCTATTTGCCGTGACTATACGGGCAGATCCGGCAGTGAAGCGCTTATTTTCAATTATTGGCTTGCTTTGTGATGACAAGACGATGCCATGGCAGGCGGCCATGAAGCATCTCAAGCAACCTGCCGCATTCATTGATAAGCTGCACGCTATCCACCCTGGATTGCAGGAGAAGCACTGCATTGTTGCTGCGCTGGAGTTGATTGGGGACCTCAAAACATGGAATCCCGACGTGCTTTGCGGCTTTGGGGCGACAGCCGGCCACCTGGCCAACTGGGCAGTGCTCACGGCTTTTGAAAGCGCCTATGTTGTGCAGCTACCGGTGCCGGTGGCTCTTCAGTGAGCTACATTAAGCATATATTGACACAAGTGTTTGCACTTCGGTGCCTCACTTGGCCGGCGTGTAATAGACCACAGCCGGGTCCTTTGCTTTAGCCTCAGAATCAGCAGCTGCCTTCGTGCCAGCTCCCTCAACATCCAGCTCATCAGCCATGCCCATTAGAGCGCTGAGGTCTCTTAGGTTTGTGCTTTTGCTCTGCGCTGCAGCCAGGGACGCAATTGTGCGCAGCACTTGGCGCACGGGCGGCAGCCGCGCCGTCACGTCTGGTGGCACGGCAGCCACCAAGGAATGTGTAGCGTAGACAGATCGGCCCAGCTTTGACGCAGCTGGGCGAATCCAGGCAAGCATGCTGAACACCACAAGCACCACGAGCATTGACGTGATGGCCTGGCTTCGGGCGAGAGCGGCACTGTGCTTCGACCGCCCTGCATCGTGGAAGTCATTCGCAATGAAATCAGCGATTTCCAGCATGTATGGGAAAAGCAGCGTGTGCAGTTCATATGTGGCGTTTGCGGCGGCACTGTCTGGAGGTGCAAGCGCGCACCAAATGCCTGCCGGTCGCTAGAAGCCACGGCTGCCTGCATTGCAGTCATATTTGCCCCATCAACTAGGCCACTGTCCAACTGCCCCGCAAGGTCGACTGCCACTTGGGTGAACTGCAGGAGACCTCCTCGCAGGCCAGCATCTGTGAACACCCCCCCGTCGAATGTGCTGCAGCCTGACAGGTCATATTTCGAAGATGACGCGTCGCACCCGTTTGTGACGAGCAAATTGAAGGCGACGTCGTCTGCCTTGAGCGCTGGTACTTATTCTTGGGTCAGAATCCCGAAGCAGTGCCCGTGAGCAGCTCACTCAACTTACTCACAGCGCCGCTCAGCGCAGCCTGCACCCTGTTTGCTGTACCCGGGGCCCTTCCGTAAGTGGGCATCTTGTTCAAAGCTGAATACACTGCACTGATTGATTTGGTGGACTGCACTGCAAACGCCTCATATGGAAGGTGCGCTCCAGTCTACCCACAGCCCCGCAATGAAAGCGAAGACAATGACAGTGGGCAACATGAGCTTTATCAGTGCAGTGGTTTTTAAAGTGGAGCTGTCTTTGATCTTCTTTGTGCGCAGTGTAGCTCTGGAGCGGCGCAGGCCAGTTCGGGCCGGCGCCGGGCTTGACACCAGCAGCCCCAGCATTGTGGTGGCGCCTTGGACACCTGCCCCCGGCTCGCTGTCATCGACGTGCATGGTCAGTGTTTCCGCTGGATCCGTCATGCGTGACATGACAGACTTGCGTCTCTTGTGCTGCGCTGCAGCGGCGGCCTGCTGCTCCTGCTCCCGCTGCTGCAGCCCCGCGTCAAACAAGCTGCTGGCACGCATGGAGCGCTTTGCCCAGTGGCCCTGCGCATCAGCCATGTTTTGACCCTCGTCATCGGAGTCAATACCGTCCAGTTCTCTGACAGCGTCGCCATCAGCTTGGTCTGCATCCACAAGCAAAGTTAAGTGCTCTTTTGCGTCCAGCAGGGCGTGGCGAGCAAGCTTCTTGGCGTCGGACGATGCAACACTAACAATTGCATCCAGGATCATATGCCTGTGATTTGCCAGGCGCTGGATGTGCAGCGAGGCAATGCCACCAATCAGCACCGCCACCACAGCCAGCCCACAAGCCACCACAATGATGTCCTCTTGCTGCTGGGCATCCAACCAGGAAATCAGCCGCAACTCAAACTCTTTCACTGCCTGCGGTAGTACTTCACCCAACAACACGTCGCTGGCGTTGAATAATTGCGCCACTTCGGCTGTTTGCAGAGTGAGTGATGCGGTGGGCATACGGCTGATGGCGCTCAGGTGATCTTGCATCCACGACACATCGTCGTGCACACGCAAGCGGGACTCGCCACCGTTTCCATCCGGCACCACCACAAGCATGCTGGAAACAACATCTCCGCCCAGTGCAATGGACAGGGCTGACTGCTCATCTTGCAGATCTGCAACCTTCACTTGCAACAGCCCCAGCTCAACCGCAAAGGACGCTTTCAACTCTGGTGCTGGGCGCACAGCAATAACTTCGTTGTTCATGATAATTGCTGATACAAGTGCCATAGCAGCTTGTGCATGCAGCAGTCTACCCTCGGCGTTTCGAAGGCCGTCCACAAACAGCGCCAGCACGCTCACAGAGTCCCGCCGTAGCACGAACAGAATCACGGCGAACGCAACCAGGCACAGCAACTGCACGTTAAAAGTCCAGTGCAAATGTTTGACGGCTGGGTGCTGGTTTGTTATGCTGATACTTGACGCCAGCACGTGCTTTGTCACGGAGCTGTGTCTGGACCCCCCCGACGCGTAGGAGCCCCCAAGTGAGTTCCGGCCATGGTCGCCAAATGACATGCCCCAAACGCTGCCTGAGCTACCACCATAAGACTGCCCCCCAAGGCTCATACCGCTGCGCGCTGAAACGGCTGTAGGGCGATAGCTCACAGCTCCCGATGGGTTGGAGTGGCGTCGCTGCCTGGCGGACAAGGTGGCGCTTCCGCTGGTGACATTCCGCGAGTCATCCACCAGGACTGGCTTTTCAGATTTATCTATTGCTGAAGCATTTGAATCTGTAGCAACACTATCCAAAGCGTGGTGACGTGGTGTGTGCAGGACCGGATCAGGCTGGAAGGCTTCAAGTGCAGCAGCCTCCCCCCCCGACGAGGAATTGGAGGTGCTGGGGCCCTCGGTGCTGAAATCACCGGCGAGTATCTTGCTCTCACTCAGGCGCTCCTGTGCATGCTGGGGTGGGCCAGCGCCTAGGGGGGCAGCTGCGGCAGGGAGAGGTGGGCAGAGCCCCCCTCAGCACCCCCCTCAGCAGCCGCGCTGAGGCGTACAGCAGTGGTCATGCTGCTGCTCAAGGCAGCGAAAATGGTGCTTGCCGCGGCTGAAGGCGGGCCAGCTTCAGTGACGTCGCTTTTGGCGGGGCCACCAACGTGAGCATGCGTGCCATACGTGCTTGGGCTGCTCACCACGGGGGGCTGCCCAACGGCTGGCAGCATCCCGTGGGATTTGGAGCGGGACGAGTTGGAGTGGGACTCGGACTTTGCAGCAAGGCTAACGACCTCTTGGAAGCGCTTCAGCGGGGGGGTGCGTTGCGACCTGTGCTGCGCCAGGGAGCTATGCCGGCGGCCGGTGCTGCGGGAGCGCCCAGCGGCCTTGGCGCGTTTCTTGACGGCGGGGGTTCAGCTCAGTCAGTGAACGTTGCCCGAGCGATCGCCAGGAACCCCGCTGACTCAGAGGATGAGTGAACGTTCTGCAACAGGAGTATGTCTAGCCTCAACCGTTAACCACAGTGTGCAAGCTGCTGAGTGTTGTTGGCTGCAGTAGCTGCCGGTGGGACCACCACGGGCAAATCAAGAAGGCCGAGTGTGCGTGCGTCTCATCAGCAGCGCTGCATTGCCTGTCCCATTGCGGAGAACCTCAACTCTGAGCAAGACATAACAATTGGTACCTGTGCACGTTTTTAGCACATGGTTCGACTCACTTTCGCCATGGTGAGCCTTTCTTATGGCAATCAAGGCCTTTTATCTGGAGGCTTCGTTGCACAGTTACACCCCAAAGTACACACGCTTGTCCTGTGAGCGGAAAATTCAGCTCAGCAGCAACAGCTGATGCAATTTCCAAACTGTGTCGAAATGTGGGCACGAGCGAAGTGAAGACAAAACTATCACTATGTGAAGTGAATTTTGCAGGTCGATGCCGCTTGGGAACAGCTCCCTTGAAAAGTAGACAGCTGCTTAGCTTGTGCAGGGGGGGGCTCAGGAGGAAAATGAGATTTGGTTGGATCGACAGCAGCCCCCCCTAGCACAGAATCTGGAAAATTTATTGCATGCATTCCCAAGACACACTTTAGCCAGGTGCAAGGGTGTGTCGCTGAACTTGAGGAGCCCCCCCTCCCCCCCTTGTCTTCACCAGCTGAACTCCTCAAAGTGGAAAGTCCAGTTCCCCGCACACGCTGCCTCCGATGCCGCATCCACCAGTGACGCCGGCCCACACGCCATGGCCAGGCGCTCCTCAGAGCTGCCCGCAGCGCCTCTTGAGCTGCGCTGCATGTCAGCCATAATGTCCCCGTAGCTGGGACGGTGGGGCACCGTGTGCTGCTGCAGCCACGCGGCCAAAGCAGGCTGCACCCCCTGCAAGCTGGCGGGAGTGTTCCCCCCTGACCGCTCCACCTCCTGGTGCAACACTGCGCAGTAGAACGTGAAGCTGGCCTTCAAGGGTGTTCGGTCCACCAAGTGGAACAGCATCGCGCCAAACTCCACCAGCAGGGACACTTCCCGCACACTCCACACAAGGTGCACGTGTTCTGCTTGTGTTCTTGGCTCCCCCTCGGCAGCAGAGTGCCGCAGCAGCACCTCGGACAGTACTGAGAACATGGGCGTGATGCCGATGCCGCCAGCGAACAATGCCAACGTCTTCCGGTTGGTGAAGTCCCAAGGGCGCCCGTACGGCCCATCCACAGTGATGGGCAGGAACACGGGATCGCTTGGCTCCCCCCCAGATGTCAGCAGGGGGGCCTGGGCGGCATTCAGGGAGCCGTCACCCCCCTTGCCCTGGGTGAGCTGGGCCACATGAGCTGCCAGCGCAGCTGTCCAGGTGTTGGGGCCCATACACTTGATGTGGAATGTGATCACCCCGTCGCTCTCAGCCATGGCAGGGGGGCTCGAAATGGTGAAGGGGTGCCAGGACAGCTTGGACACCCCCGGGACGTACAGCCAGGCGAATTGCCCCGCCACGAAGTGACCGCTCTTCATCAAGCTGGTGCGCAGGGCCCGCGCAGGCAGCTGCAGCTTGGTGATGCTGCCCTGTGCCAGCAGCTGCGCCTGTGCCTGTGTGCTGTGGGTGCGCCGCATGAAGCGCCAGGTGCGGTCGATGTAGTACAGGATGAGCCCCCCTGCGGTATAGTACCAATTGCTCCACGCGTGCAGCACACCAGTGACCAACACCACGATGCCCACATACGCGTGCAGGGAGTAGAACCAGTCGAAGGAGCGCCGTCGCAACAGCAGTGTCACGGCCACGCTGAGGGTGAGCAGTATCCACGCCATGTGCGTGAAGGGCATGGTGAAGTTGTCAAAGTGCCGCCAGGACCGACCGTTGAGCTTGTCGGAGATGATGAGGTTGTGGGTGGTGAAGATATTGTTCCAAAACACGCCGATCTTTGCCCAAGCAGCCCACCACGTCAGCATGTGCACCGTGAGCCAGAAGTACGCCGCACTGCCCAGCCAGCGGTGGTACTTGATGGCGCGCTCGAAGGACATGCCAAAGGCGCTCGTCCACAGGCTGTCCCGTGCCACCGGCAGCATCAGCAGGGAGAAGGACAGCGTGGCCATGTGCCCAAAGACACGGGCCCACCGCTGTACCTCAGGGTGCCGCATGGCAGACACCTCGTGCTCAATGTGGTCAAATAGATACCCCCAATACATAAACCACACTGCATGACAAGAGGGTGGTGATGTGCGCATGGCAGGGGGTGCAGGGGGGGGGTCACTTACCAACAAACAGCCCCACAGTGCAGGTGACAACCAGACTTTCGCCCATACTCATGCCCCACACAGCAGGATGCAGTGTGCGCCTCCAGGAGCCGTTGGGGTACTGCGACGCTGTGCCACCCCCCAGCCGCGTGTGCAGGGTGCGCTTCCAGCCTGGGCTGACGTACGTGGCGGCGCCGGCAAGGAGAAGCGCCATCAAAAAGCCGTAAAACATGAGGGAGTCAGGGTACATCTTGAAGATGAATGTCTTTTTGCCGTCGCCGGCAGTCCAGGTGTCGGGGTTCACTGCGTACGGCGACTTGGCTGGGAAGTACGAGCCAGCGCTGAAGTTCCACACCGATGTGAAGCAGCCCGTGGCGATGAGCAGAGACACCAGTGTGACCACCAGCCAAGCGATACCAGACTTGTTCTCGGCAAATCCAGATGGGAAAATACTTGTCAATGCACTTGACGGTGGCGCATGGGAGCCAGCAGCCAGCTTTCGCGTGCCGTGCCACCACGCAACAATGGCACAAGCCACTGCTAACGGGGCAGCAGCTGCAAACAGCCATCCACCAATAAACTGCTGCAAAGCATCTCGGTCTGCATCAAAGGTGCCCTGGGGACGTCCCAGCGAAAAAAGGGCCAACAGCGCAAGCACAGCCATTTCAATTCCAACGAAGGCAGTGGCCACTGCAGGGAATGTCGCATTGGTGCGCATTCTGTGAGCCTCCTCCAGAGCCCACCAGATGCAAGCAATACCAGCAGGGACACCATACAGAAGAAGGGCAACACCAGTCATGTTCACGGGCTCTAGTGCGCCAGTGTAGTCATCTGAGCCATCGTCGTTATGCAGATCCATGCCAGACTTTTCGGCGAAGGAGTGACCGATCATGTGCACTGCTACGCCAGCCAAAACCACTGCGAGCAGCTGGCCAACCGCCATAAGGCCAATAAACCATTGTGTTGTCTTGTGCATATTGGTATGCTTGGGAGCAAGCAGCAAGGTGTGCTGATGAAGGTAGATGTGGATTGCGGTTTTGGCGCAAAACAATCAGTGCCTGCCTGTCAGCCTAGCTTTCAAGGCCAGAAGTCCAATCAGCACATTCAAAATCTAACTGTCATACTTGTCTTTTTTTGCTGCTGACCTCTCGATCAGGGTTCTGGGGTTGGTCCACCCCCTGCGAAAGCTGAAAATTTGAGGCCCCCTGGCCACGAAATGCAGGGTTTTATCTAACCAAACGCAATTTCCGCAGCGTATTTCCCAATTTCCGCTCAATTTCCGCACCTGTCGGCGCAAGATGGCCTATTAAATCTAACATGGGGTGGACCGACCCTGTCGATGCCAATGCACCAATGCATCACCGCTTTCACTGCTCACGGCCGTTGGACATTCAAGGCGTAGTTGCCCCCCCGGTCGTGAAGGCCACTAGATTATATTTCGACTGTGGAAAGAGCGGCCAGTGCCTGGCTTGAATACCATTTGGCATGTTTCATTCGGCTTTAGTCTCCCAGGTGCAACCAGGTCGTTCTGCGCAGCACATCTGCCCGTGTGTGGGCGCCACCTCTTCCTCCCTTCCAGTGTGATTCGCAGCAAGACGCCACGCGTGAATCTCGTGCAGCATGGTCTACGTGACTACACAGGGGAGGTGAACGCATGCACCAACCCCTCACAAGCCACGTCGAGAGGCCCCAACACAACTGGAAGAGTGCCGAGAGCCCTGTGCGCATGCTCGAGGCATCGTCATGAGGCAGTACTTCGGCGACGGCGTCGAGCAGTGGTGGTGGTGGTCGGGTGCTGTAGGGGCACCCGACGATTTATTGCCATTACTGTCGAATGCGTGTCTCACACAGGCACGGAAGGGGGCTCTCTGCCCCCGATGCGACACAAGGGGGGATGCTGAGAAAGATACGGGAACAACGGGCCTATCATCAGAGGGTTGGCTGGTCAGGGCCCTTGGCCACCCATCGTGGGACTTCCCTTACTTCGAATTCGCAAAGAGTGTGTAGGGGGGCAACAAGTAGGCAAGCCCCCAGTACGAATAGCAGTGCGGGCTGTCAAACTCTCACCATGGGCATACACAGATACTTCGAATTCTTCATCAGCCGCTTGCGCGCACTCCTGGGGATGAACACCACGCTCTGGGCATGCTGGCAGGCCTGCCGAAGCCTCCATTTCTGAAGGTTCACATGGAGTTTAGTGCTTGCGTTCCCTCTGCTTTCGACCGCCAGCTGCCTCAGCGAATGCTGGATAGGTAGAACATTCATGGGCAGCAACTATTGTGTTCATGCGTCCACGGATAGACGGGCTGTGCCGCCGAATTCAGGAAGGTGCGCAGTGTGTTTGGTGTGCTGGGTAATTCCTGGCTGGCCTGGCCTGGCAAAGCAACACCTGGGAAGCTGCATCAGTATCCAAACACCTGTGCAGCTGACCTATCAACATGTACGGTTTAGCTGTACACCTGCTTTCATCGGAATTGTTGTTGCTTTTTGCTTTGGAAGCTTCCTGCGCAGCTGCGTGGGTGCAGCTCCTCTCTCTCAGCGCGATTGTACCCACTGAAATCAACGCTAGATGCAGTGGCCGCTCGAGCGCTCCCGGGAAGGAAACCCTGTAGAGTGCTTATGTCTTACATAGTTTGCAGTCTGACATGCGGCCGGGCATCTCCCACGGCCCGGTGTATCTGCGCTCTCTGCCCAATTGGCGTGTCGCTAGCCTTAGTATGGTGATCTGGTCTGGTAGGGCTGCTCCCGCTCCTAGCCCAGCTTGAGCATGCCATTTTGGGAGAAATGAGCTCGAGTGTGGACTTGTTGACTGTGTGGCCTTATCTGTGCTTGTCTGGAGCAAGTGCAAGTGGAAGCTGCTGACTTTGTTGCCTGCCGCGGGATCGCATGGGGGTGTTTCTGCCGTGCTGCCTCTTGCAGGAGGGGCTGGCTGGCCTGCCATCGGATGTGAGCGGCCCGAGAGCAGCCGCGCCGCCGCGCCGGGCGTTTTTCGGCTTTTGACCGCAGGTTCCCGCAGCAGATCCTTCCAGCCTTGGATCCTCTCCAAAACTTAGATGTTGTCAGGAGACTTGTGTTGCATCACGTCTGGATTCTTCAGTGCTGGTGCTGCATTGTTCAAGCGCGTCGCACAGCGACTGCTGCTCAATCTCTGCTGCTGCTTCCCATTTACTTAATTTCGTCGGCACAATACGCGAAAAAACGATTTACAGCGTTTCGTTTTGATAGAATGTGGCAATGTGTGGCATTTTTCAACTTACAGGCGTTTTTGCTCTGTGATTTGCTTGTCCCCTGGTGCTGCTGCACTGCAGCTGGCGCTCCCCTGGACTGGACTGGGTGATTGGTGCACTGCATTGCAATTGGCAGTCTTCTGAAATTTGAAATGGTGCACAGCTCGACAGTTTACTTCTTTTTTGGCGTGAATTGCATTTTCTTGCATACAGTAGCTTTCAGCCACAGGAGTTGCACGTGTAAGTATTTGCAGTGCATAGCCTTGCTCATCATCGAGAGGTGATACAGCGCTGCTCGTCCATCATATGCATGCTTTCAACAACCTTGCTACAGGTTTCAACGAAGTCAGCTATCCCCGGTCAACAAGTAATCATCAATTCTCTGTTGAGCCATTGCCAGCCCGGCCTCACTTTCGGTACGTTTTGAGTTGCTCTTGGTCTCGTGCGGAACTGCGTCGTGTGTTTTAGCCTGGTGCAGCTTTGCAGCAAACAACAAACTTTTCGCACATCATATTGCGCAGGTTGTTCCCAGTTTTTCGAAGCTGAACCGTGTAGAATGCCACGCACAGCCGGTTTCATACTTCTGGTGCTGAGCATGCTAGCATTGTCTGATGCAGCTGGCATCGCTCCAAGTCATAACCGGGACGAGAAAGACAAGCTTGTGGGAGAATCTAAGCATACCTGGACGCATTCCTCTTACCCCGACTCTGGAGTGCTTGCCGCGTCGCATTCAGCCCGTGATGGAGCGCTGTACGCTGCTGCAGATGCAGCGGACGAAACTGATGAAACGCAGGCACACGCCTGGTCGAAAAAGCCTGAGCACGCATCAGCCTCTATTGCTGCTGGTCACATTCGTGGTTCTCAAGACTCAATTGAACCATTGTGGCGTACCTCTGGCCCCAGGCGCCGTTTCTTGAGTGGCGGCACTGGCGGCGGGGGCGGCGGGGGAGGAGGCTGCTCCAGCACCTGCAGCTCCGGGCGCTATCGCAGCTGCAACTGCCTCAGCTGCCAAGTGGGCAAGTACCAGTCCAGCAACGTATTTTCCGGCTCAGCTTGCTCAGCCTGCACCCTGGGCAGATACCAGAGCTTGACGGCCAAATCAATCTGCACCGTTTGTCCCGCAGGGCTGACAACAGCAGCATTCGGCTCCACGACCAGCACGCAG
>Ga0307982_1002443_pt1 | contig 14983 bp, 14 predicted proteins | sample OrgLakmetagen989_FD_201847 | JGI IMG/M metagenome (GOLD analysis project Ga0307982, IMG submission 201847) | Saline water microbial communities from Organic Lake, Antarctica - #989 | ecosystem: Environmental > Aquatic > Non-marine Saline and Alkaline > Saline | place: Antarctica: Organic Lake...
AATTTCACCGAATAGCACCCAACTCTTTTTTAATTAATTATTTTTACTAATTAATTAAACTCTTTTTTAACGATAAATTGATACTTGACCGAGATGTTTTATTTATCATTGATTTATTTTTCATCCCTCTAACGAAGCACTGAAACTTGTCCGTTCTCGACGCTGACAACGGTTGTCACAACACCGATGGTGAGGAGGGTGATACCATCTTGAGCTACGGCAGTAGTAAATTCAGTTTCGAGGATGCCTCTGCTTGCGAATCCATTGACACCACTGTTAGTGATTGCTTTTAAGTTGTCATTTCCACGCACGAATGACACACCAGTCACCTGATAGGTGTTAGCTTTGTAGCTCTTACATAACTGATAGCCAATATCTTTATCGAGAGGAGTGCTCATGGAGGCTTTCATTACTCCTGTTAAATGCTCCATCTTGTTAGAGCAACCGCTTGTTCCATTTTGATTGACATAGTTCATGCCGTTCATTCGTACTCTCATTTCTGTTGGGTAGTTTGTTCCAGCATATACCATCTTAGCGATGATGTCTGTTTTGCTTATTCCATTCTGTTTATCAGCAGCTTTGATTGAGGTTGGAACAGGCAAATAGAAAGCACTCACTAAATTGCGGTATTGGTAAGAACCTTGAATGCGATGGTTAGTTGAACCTGCGAGGAGCTGGTTGCGTTGAGGGATGAATGAGTGTGTCACCATTTTCATTCCAGAAGGAGACTGGAGTTTTTTCACTAGAGCATTCTGTGCGTCGGCTTGGAAGGTCATAAAGTCTGCGCATAAGCGAACATTGTCTAGCACATACCCTGTAACATCCTTTCCTGCTGTATCGGCTATTCCGTGGAAGAGTCTGGCTAAATCTTTCTGGAAATGAATGCGAACTTTGAGGGAAGCAACTGGAGATGTTGCTAAAAAGTATTCTAAAACAGAGCCATACTTGCTGAGGTCGAGAACAAATGATACAGGGCCAGTGAGAACGGATACTTCGCCTAAAGCAAAGGTGGAATCATTTTCGAATTCTGTGTTGGACGAATGTAAAACACGGTTAGCATGTGCGATAATATCAGCATCTTGGGTAAGGTTGAGGATGGGCTGTCCATTGTATTCAATGGTAATTTGGTCAATGAGGGAGTATGCAGAGCCATTGAAGTAAAGGGGCTTTGAGTATGTTCCCTGTGTGGAGATTAATCCACGGAGCTGGAGGGTAGAACCATCCAATATATCAGCACTGCGAATTTCACATTCTAAATCAGGCTTTGCTGAACCATAACCAGCACTTCCAGAAAGGGCAGTCATTTCACGGTTCTCTTTGGAAAGAATCATGTTGTTCTCTTTTACGGAGGTTTTTAAGAATGAAGGAGTATGCACGGTTTCCATAGTTATATATTTAAATGAGATAATTATTTTAAATATATGTTTTGTTTCTGCTAAATAAATTATGTTTATTTTATCAATACTTTTACCCGAAGAAGCACATTTGCGAAATAGGTTTCCTCAAAATCTGTCATTTCTGAGCCATATCCCAATAAATCAGCAAGGATGGGCATAACTTCAGCTAAACCATTTTCATTGTAGTATTTTTCATCTGCTTTTGTTCTATCTCTTGGTAAAGTTTGATACAATCTAAATGCCTTTTGCCAGCCTTTCACGCCTCTCCTTGCTTCGATCACAGCAAAGACTGTTCCTGAAGTGGATTTGTCTAAAGCTTCAAGTCTTTCTAAAAGCCTCCGGGCAGTTTCCTCTTCGCCTTGGTTCATATCTCTGACAACTGCTTCGTCTAAATCACCTCCAGCTCCTCCACCTCCTGCGGCAGCATTTCCACCATTATCACCATCATCCTTACCAGCATCATTACGAATTCCAAGTTCATCAGCACCAACAACAGGGTCTTTTACAATTATTCCATCAGGTGGATTTTCACCTTTTGCGATGGCCATGGCTTCACCTTCTGCCCTCTGTTCGTCATTCCTCACTAAAGCATTTTTAGCGGTTATGTATTCTCCTAAATGATTGGATAAGACTTGTGTTTTTAATGTTTCTATTTGTTGCTTTGAAAGTCGATACTGAATTGCAAAGTTGTCAATCTCAGCAAGTAGTTGGTTAATGGTTTGACTCTTGGCTCTTTCTTCAGGCGTGTTTCCTCCAATAGGATTAAACAAAGCATTAATAGAATTGAGCGTCTCCTTCTTGCGTCTAAATTCATCGGCTTGCTCTCTTACATTCATTCCAATTAAAACCTCGTCAGGTGTTTGCTCTTGGAACTGAGGCCTGTGGTACTTCTGTTCATCAAAGAAATCAGCAACAGAAGCACCTTTATTTCCGTCAATACTTTCTTCGACAATTTCTTTAAATGGGTCGTATGCTTCATAGTTTGTTCCTAAAACAGGGTATTTGTTAAGGTTGCCTTCATACTTGATGTCTTGTTTATCTGGGTTCATAGCGTATTCTAAGAGTGCCTCTTGGGACATATTAAATGGATTAATTACGGTTTGGAACATTGTATATTATTGGGTGATATTTTAATTCTTCATCCAAACATTAATTTTGAGAAATATGCCTCCCTCTCTTGCTTTGCCTCCCTTGCTGGGTCAGCAGTTGGTGCTGTAGGTGTATGCCTTTTGAGACGCTCTTGAACCAATCTTTCAACACGCTCATCCTCGGTTTCACGAGTTGCCTTTGGTTGGGTTGGTTTCTGTTTTTGAAGTCGTGCTTGAACTAATCTTTCAACACGCTCATCCTCAGTTTCAGTCTGTTCTTTTGAAGCTTGGACTATTCTTTTTATAGGTTTTATTTTCTCTTGTGCTTTCTGTTCAATCGTATTCTTTCTTTTCAGCGCCTTAGCCTCTCTTGCTTTTCTTAGTGACTCTAACCGCTTTTCTGTCATCTTGCGTTTGTATTCTTTTTGTTGTTGAGTCGGTGTCATAGGAGGAGGAACATCTACAACCTTTCCATCTTTAATTATTCCTACACTTTCTAAAACGTGGATTGTATCATCTTCTTGTGTTTGTTCAGGTTCGTCATCTAAAACTACGTTTTCGCCAAAATCGCTATTAATGTCTTGTTCGTCCATTGTTATATTCAATACAGAGAAAATAATTTATCCATTCAGAGAAGTTATTTTCGTATATTTTGTGATTGTCTGTATTACAGTCACTGGAGCTTCTGGAGCGTCCTCTGTAGCTCTGTATGCTTCTGTTAATTGCTCTGCAAGAATTCTTTCGGCGTAATTTTATTATCATCAAACACTTTGTTAGAAGAATTATTGTAATTAATTGTAACATAAGAATATGGTTCATCTGTGAGGGACTGGAAGTATTTTTTAAATGTTTTAAAATTGTCAAATAGTGAATGTTCATCATTAAGTTTTTTAATTTCCTTGGCGTTAGTTCCAAATACATGAATGTTTTTAATGTTACTTCTAATCACTGGTGAAACAGCAGTGTAGTATTGACTTGTTATTATCAAATGAATATTGTAATGTCTTGACTTTGTAATTAATGCTGACAGTCCCTTAACTTTCCCTGAATTCTTCAGGTGTTCAATACAGTCATCAACGAAAACCAAATAATCAGGATACTCAGGTTTCTCATCAGGCCTTCTTTTAATCTTTATTTTCTTTCCTGTTTCTTCATCAATCTTGTAATGAAAGTCCTCATATATTTCCTTTCTCTCTCCTTTAATTAATTCTAAAATAACAGAACCAATAAAATCGTCATCAAACTCGTTGGATATGTTTTCTTCGTCGAAGTAGGGAAGGAGTGTTGTGTCCATATCATGTTTTGCCGTGGGCGAAATTAAGAACCTGTTGTCTTTGGGAACGTCCTTTAAGTCCTTTTCCAATATACTTTTAGCGTGGTAGCTTTTGCCTGAACCTGTTTTTCCAATTAGTAACCAAGATTGAATTTTAATGTGGCTCATTCTTCTATACTATTTATGACTATATTTTTTTTATCATTTTCATCTTCTTGCTCATCAACATAGAATTTTGCATATCTCTCTAAATACTGCTCGTAAGAAATGATTTCAAAACTGAAGTAGTGTTTCCACATCTCAAAATCACTGTATTGAGACAAACATTCATAACATTCCCTTTGGGTTTTCATATCTTCATCAAACTCTTCCCTAGTCAATACCTTAGATGTTTTGTTTTCCATATATCTTACATTTAGAAAATAATTATTGCTAAATCAATCGAAGGGATTTAAGTATTTTAAAAATTGTTGAATGGGATTTGTTTCCAACTGTTGTTGAAGCTGTGTCATAGAACCCCCCTCTTTCTTGATTCCATCTCTTGTGTCATCCAGCTTTCCAGAACGCCTTGCCCTTGATAAACTCGATTTGCCTAAAGGAACAAGAGGAATACAAAATTTTAAGAATGCATCCATGGAGTGCTTTCCAATGGGCGTAAGGTCGCTTACTCCTACAACATTGATATTCACCACATTCGACAAAGACCATTTTGACAATAAGGAAATAGGGTCACCTGCTATACGATATGCTTGGAAGTTTGGATATGATGCGATATTTTGTAAATCATAAACCATTCCCATTATGTCTGCTCCTGTAGTGAAGAATTGTAAGTTGAGAAGAGCAGAAGCACCATTGAAGCCGAACCCATTGACATTTAGAATTTTGGATGCGAGAAGGGAATACACTGAGCCAAGAGAATGCCCTGAGATATATATGTTGTCATCGGGAATGGAAGGGAATTGATTTCTTATTCTTACAAGTTCAGTTGTATATTGTATTGTGAATGGTGAGTTTTGCACACTGTTTTCTATGACTTGAATGTCTTGCAGTATGTCTTCAATGCTGGTGGGTCTTGTTCCACGGACACATATGAAAAGTTCTTTAATTTCATACATACCACGGAGATAAACAGCCATTCTATCATTACTAACAGAGGCTTGGTATGTTGTTTGATTATCTAAGAATTCGTTGCGACTCGTTAAGGGTTTGTATGCTTCAACGCATCCGAGCATTGATATATATGCTTCAGTGCTTACGACGTAATGCCGTCGCTCATAATCTTCGAACTCTTGTTTAATTCTGTCGTCTTCAGTCTGTTGGACTGTTCGTATTGTGCTCTTCGACAGAGATGATTGAGTGCTGTCCCTTGGTCTTGTGAATTCTTCATAAATGAGTTTATCTAATTCATTAAATATAGATGGTAGTGCCATATATATTTACATGAGAGTTTTAATTATTTCTTTAGCTTTGTTGCTGTGTGGTGTGAGGGCTTTTTAATAACCATATCAGCAGTTTGAAATATGTACTCGTCTTCATCTTCCAGGAGTATGGTTGCGTATTTGTTGAGTGATTCCCTTTCCTTTTTCAGGTGTCTGCGTAGGTTTTCCATAATCTTCCTTGTTCCTAAATATAGAACTTCATAATTTTCTTTTCCCATTTTGTGATATATTGAGAAAATAATTTAATTGCTAAACAATCGCTCATTCATGAATTCAGAGAAATACCAAGGTCGCCTATGAACGTTTTCGGTGACTGGTGGCTTAGCATTTGCCTTACTCCATTTTACAAATTCTTTTTTTAAGTCAGTTGGATTATAACTTTCGTCTAAATTAAACATTTCCATGAGTTTGTCCTTGTTGTTTTCCAAGTAATCGTATGTGAGTTGGTTGAATTCCCTCCAGCTATGTTTTTGAGTGCGGTCATCTAAAGGGGTAGATTTGATGAAATTTCTTAATGTCATTCTATATAATAAGATAAGATAATAATCTTTAAGTTCTTATTTAATTAAAAGATATTCCTAAAGTTGGAGTAATCCAAAAAATCGTTTATTGTATGCCTTGACTGCATCTGTTAGGTTGGTATGGTCACCCCACAACAGATACAGACTTAAATACCCCGCTCGGTATGGGTCTTGTGTTTCTATATCAATAGCATGTCTTGCTTGGTATGCCTTGCGTTTCTGTTTGTCTTTGTGATCCAAATAAGTCTTTGAACCATCCTGCCCAAAATGGGTTTTTCGCCCATTGCTGAAGTAGGCTACCATCTTTTTACCTTTTCGTGAAGATTTTGATACTTTGGTAATCATTCTTTAGTTAATGGTGAGATAAATTATCCTCGTGCTCCAGTCTTAGCTTGTTGTTATGAAATCATATGTTGAGAACTATTCATAGCATCCAGTAGATGCAGTGTCCGAAAAATTCAAAGATTATCCGCCTGAGAACAGAATGCAAATCGTCAAATACTTATTTACACTCATATGTGCTAGTGTAAGTATATAGTATGGTAATATTTGGCTTTTAAAAATATTTAAACTGCTGTTGAAATATGCACGACTTGTGAGCATTCATACTGGCTGTGAGCCTAGGTTATTTTGTTCGTGATCACGAAAAATATTTTAATCTTGTTTTTGATCTATTTCGACGTCATTGAGTAAATGCTGTTCATTAAATATCGTTTTTATGGAAAATAGCATCGCCAAAAATATTATTTCAAAATCGGCGATTTACATTAAATATTTTAATTTCATCAAATTCTTAGAAACAAATACAAAACACACTTGATAATACTTGTAGTATATGGATACGTGTATTGTGTTGTTTGTTCTTGGTATGAAGTGCTTTTGTGTTCCCAGTGTAGCCTCGAGCAAGAGGCTAAATAATAGTACATATTTCATCATCGAATATCAGATTCCGTCAGCATAACTGACAGCCCAAAAATATTTTAGTTTTCGTTGGTGTATGTATAGATCATGTGTATGGATTTGTGGATTTATTGATTTGTTTTTGTGGAAAGTAGCATCGCCAATAATATTATTTCAAAATCGGCGATTTACATTAAATATTTTAATTTCATCAAATTCTTAGAAACAAATACAAAACACACATTAATACATTCCCCGCATATGGATACGTGTATTGTGTTGTTTGTTCTTGGTATGAAGTGCTTTTGTGTTCCCAGTGTAGCCTCGAGCAAGAGGCTGATAATTGACTTGAAATCTACCATCGAATATCAAATTCCGAAAGCATAACTGACAGCCCAAAAATATTTTAGTTTTCATTGGTATATGTATAGATCATGTGTATGGATTTGTGGATTTATTGATTTGTTTTTGTGGAAAGTAGCATCGCCAATAATATTATTTCAAAATCGGCGATTTACATTAAATATTTTAATTTCATCAATTCACAATAAATTTTATTCCAAAGCAGTCCTCATCATTACCAATAAACATACACTCCAGTTCATGTTTTAATTTTGTTGTCAAACATTTTTTGTTCTTTTCAAAACTCACAATGCCTATTTTGAAGAGTGACACATTTCAAAATGCGTCACTAAATGTGTCACTAAATATATGATATACCAATTGTGATTATATCATATATCCTTACCTTAATGGTATGATTTCTTCTTTAAATGTATTCTTATGTAAAATAGTGACACTAGTGACACTAGTGACACATTATTTGAAGTTTGTTCTGGAAAAAAATATTTTTAGTTTGCCAAGGAAAGATGGGTATTTTTAAATGTGTCACTCCGTCACTGTGTCACTACTCAGCATCAATTTCATCGTCATCATCATTCAATTTCATATCAACACACTCAATAACTTCCATTAAGCCACGACTCGTCAAATAGCTTCTAATTTCAGCTTCATTGATAAGATATCCTCGCCCTCCTCCAGTAAATCGTTTCTTGTCAATTCCGTCGAATTCATTAATTTCTCTTGCAAATTTGTTTTGTGTGTAATCATGTTTGTATCTGTTCTCCCCACAGAATGAACCAAACAATTGAAACATTCTTTTAGAACACATCTTTATCATTCCATTTTTAAGAATGTCAGGACAGACCTCAACATAATCATTCAACAGATAATCAAGGAAACGAGCAACAACAGGAATGTTTGCACTTTGAATACTCTTGTATGCCTTTGTAATAGGTCTGTCATTAATGCTGTCCCATTCACTAATATCCAAATTCATTAAATACTCATAAAAAGTTCTTACACGCTCCACATCTTTGAAGGCTTTAATCAAGTCTTTAAAATAGGCTGTGTTATTCCTCACATCATTAGAACATTTATATACCACGAATCGCCTATCACTCATTTCAATCTTAACAGGCGTATTGTTGTTGCTAAAAATTAAATAGCGTCCGCAGTTATTGATATTAATACCATCAATTCCCTTGCGTTCCCATGCGATGTAGTCGGCGGTGATAATATTCTTAATCTTTTCACTATTACTAAAACTGTCCTTACCTTGTGTTTCGTCCATAATAACCATGAGTTTGTTATTAATCATTGAAAATCTTCCAATTACTTTTTCCATTTCCGCAGTTTGTAATATATATTCTTTTCCAAGAATGACATTTCCAAAGAATTCAAAGAATAGATTTTTACCTACACCTTGGTCGCTTTGAAACACTAAACTGGTTCTTGGAGGTTCTCCTGGTCTTTGAACCAAATGAGCGAGGTAATTCAACAAATAATTGAATCCATCTTCTTCTTTTCCTGTCAAAATTCTCATATGGTTAAGGAAAATATCAATATCAGAAGTTCCCAAAGAGGGTGTCATTTTCTCGGCAGCCAGTCCATTAAAAGTATTCATAGTATGTTTAGGGCAAGGTCTTGGATAAGGCAGGAAATCCACATTCTCAAACGAACGAATAAATGTTTCTTTTCTCCATTCATCTGTGAATCGTTTTCCCGAGTTCACAGTGACATTCTCATATGAAGTAGTTAGGTCAATAGGTCTCATAAGTGAAGTTTTGTTATACGCAATTCTACCGAAACAAACAGGGCTCATAACCTTGAAGTGATATTTTTCAAAGTATTCTTTCTTCATCTTCATAGTTTCTTCTTCCTGTTCTTTTTGAAGTTCTTCAATTTCTGCACTGATTGCTTTCTGTTTATCCTTATTGAAATCTTTAAAATTGTTTGACAATTCTTTAATCCTCTCCTCGTGAAGAGTGGATTTCAGGCAACACAGTGTTTTGATTGACATCACAGGTTCATCTTGCTCACCATACTGAATCACGAGTTTCTTGAATTCATCAGGGTTGGATTCCTTGACCCAGTCAGCAATACTTGCAAATGTAAGACCTCCTCTCTCATACTTACAGTTGGCTTGTTCCAAGCTTAAGAACTCATCTGTCCATTTCTCATAATACCCAGCTACATCAATGAAATCAAATTTTGTAGATTGGGAGCTGAAGATAATCCACAAAATGAAATACATTTCATTTTCACACTTCAGAGCCCAACCAACCTTAATCCATAATCCATAATCATTTGCGTAAGCCTCAGGCAACGCATTTAGAAACGACATAATTTTATCAGTCGTTTGAGTTTGAATACTTTTGTATGCTAGTCCGAGCTGTTTGGCATCAGCAATTTTAGATGGGTCAATATCGCTTGTGATAACGTCGCACTCGTCACCAGTAATAATAAGCTTCTTTACTTTGCGACTTGACTTCTTCACCTTTGGTTTTTCAATGTGAATGTAATCAACCTTTACCTTGTGTTCAGTTGTCTTGACACAAACCGTTTTGAATGTGTTATAATCAACTTCACAATCCTCACTAAATTCAATATCGCCTTCTTCATCTATGGACGCAACTGCAACAATCTTATATGCTTCATGGTGAGGTTTGCACGAGCCGTATAGTTGGGTATTGACAGTTCCCTTCGTGATTCCATCATCGTAAATGCTTTCCATATCATTTGTAATGTTCGCACTCTCACATAGTTCAACAAATGTTGTATCCTTCATCAATAACTGACGCAGGTGCAATTGAATGTGTCTCGGCATGATGAGGTTTGTAGCAATATGAATACCATCTTTTGTATATCCTTTGTCTGGGCAAACATTTACATTGTCCTTCATCATAACAAATGCTTTTAAATCACAACCACCACAAGTCACTGACAGAACTGTGTCAATAACCAAATTTGTCAGGTCACAAACAAATTCAGTATTAAATTGACGCTCAGTTACATTTACATCGTGTCTAAAATCAAAATCAATGTATAGGACGCTGTTATCATCACCAATATTTTGTTTTTCGGTTAAATGCTCTGTGACATTCCCAGCGACAATGGCGTTGTAATAAAGTTCATAAAATTGATTCAATTCGTCATCAGGGATATGATACGACCCTCCATAAATGGTTTTCTTGTCGCCAATTCTCGTATGAGTAGGTTTGTTTTCCTTGGTGGCTTTGTGGGATTTCATGAATTGGATAAACTTATTCATTTTGTTGTTTGTCATTGTATATATATACTTAAGATAATTAATTTATCTTTAAGTTGTTTTTATTGAATATTGTTATAAGTATTTCCTAAATAATTTCCAAATCAATTTTATGAAAAACTAAATAAAATTGAGGATTTCCTAAATAAGTATTTCAAAAACAAGAAATACATATTCCTAAATAATCAATAGAAAACTTATTCCACTGATTCCAACTTTTTCCTAAAATTGTGAATTTTCATTTTTTGAAGTTTCTCTTCCAAACTTAATTCATCATTAACTAAAATCGCATTTGCTCCCTCATCACCGCTAAACTTATTTTTGTAATATTTAAGAATTGATTTAATTCGTCCTCCATTTTCGTAGTAGTTTTTTTTCATTGTTGCTCGTGCCTTCGCATGGAATGGTGTATCGTGAGTTGCTTTCATTGTATATATACATTAGATAAAAAATATATCTTTAAATTGTTTTCATAAATAATAAAAAATAACCCTATATTGTAAATGGAACAGTCTTTTGAAACCGCCGGATTTTCCACAGCCTTCATCGTTATTTTAGGCATAGCATACAGGGTATTTAAGAACAGTAATTTCCAATTCAGTTCATCATGTCGTGAGCGTCTTGTAAGGGAAGCCAGTTATGAAATAAAAGATAGGGTAAGACAGGCTGTAGAAGCTGAAATAACAAAGAGCAGAGCAACCTCCCCGAGTCATACAACAGGAGAAAGCAAATCACCAAACCATACAGCAACAGCACCCCATATCCATACATCTTCTATTCCACATTTACCACCAACTCCTTGATTATTCGTTTTAAATATTTAGGAACAAATAATTTAATTTAGAAACATATTGTATATGTCAGACGAGAAAAAGCAGAAAACCAAAGACTACCAACATGAATATTATGTCAAGACAAGAGATAAGAGAAGGGAAAAGGTTCAATGCGATAATTGTAGTAGGCAAGTATGTAGTGAGTATTTAGAAAAGCACAAGACAAAATTGATTTGCGAAAGGCGTGGGACAAAATTAGGCGAATAGTAAAAACAACTTAAATAAATATCTTTAACTATTGTATAACGATATTTAGCAATAATGAAGAAATCAAGCATGTCATTGAATGGAAAGAAATTTAAAAAAGACTTAGTTCAAGAAGACGGTTCAATAAAAACATTTGAATACGAACCAGCAAAAGGAACTAAAACTGTTAATCAACAACTCACTGAGAACAAAGAAGAAACATTGCAAGAATGGGCTGACTTAGCGGAGCATGTTTATAGAAAAGATTATGAGGAAAACTTAAATCCAATGAAAGGACATTATGCGAAGTATGTCGTGAAAGATAAAAAGGGAAATTATAAACTGCGTAATGGAGGGCTTATCATGAAAGTGGAAAGCAGTTATGTCATGCTTAAGAATCCAGTGAATAACTTAGCCTGGTCGGTTCAATATGGAACATTAGATGCTATTTATGTATGGGCTATGAAAGGGAAGAAAAAGGAAGATGAAGAAGCTCCACCAGAACTTAAGAAGGCACAGAAAAAAGTATTGAAAGAAATCCAAGAACACAAGGAGGAAGAAGAGCAAGATGAAATACAAGAGCAGAAGGAGCAAGAAGCAGAAGAACAAGCACAGCAACCTCCTCCTGCACCTCCTGCACCTCGTCGCCTAACAGACGAACAAGCTGATGAATTACTGAAAAAATCATACTATGACGAAGACATGAAATTTGGAAGAGATAAACTTTATTCTACTCTAAAAGCAAATGGAAACAATATTACAAGGAAGCAAGTAGATGAATGGTTAAAAAAACAATTACTGTATCAATTGGATAAACCAGCATTCGCACCCAAGGATTTCGTAGTTCAAACATCAACAGCACCTGACAAAGTATGGAATATTGATTTAGTCGTTGTTGATGGTGATAAAATTGTATTAAATTGTGTGGATAGATTCAGTAAATTCGCCTATTCACGAATATTGCGGAACAAAACAGCCCAGCAAGTTATGAATGGATTAAAATCTATTTTTAGAACTGGAGCTAAGCCTGAGACAGTGATTTCTGATAATGGCCCTGAGTTCGCATCGGCTCAAACTGTAAGATTTTTAAAAGATGAAGACGTCAAGCAATTCTTTAGCACTCCTCACCAACCTGAAAGTAATGGACTGGTTGAAAGGTTCAACAGAACAATGAAGGATATGTTTAGAAAGATGACTTACCAAGCAAATGCTAATAAAGTTACATTTACCCAGCCTATACTAAATCGTATTTTAAAAGCCTACAACAATTCAGTGCATTCTACTATTGAAATGAAACCAGTGGATGCTATGAAACCAGAGAATAAGCAAAAAGTCAATACCTTGAATGAGAAAAATCTAAGTGTCGGAGTAAAAACAGTTCAAAAGAATGACATTTCCAAGGGAGACCAGGTAAGAGTAAGCCTTAACAAGGGCAACGACAAGAAAACAAAGAAATACCGCACAAACTGGAGCGAAGAAATATACTTTGTCAAGCGTGTCATTCGTGGTAATGGATTGAAACCAATCCAATACAAAATTGAAGAAGCCCACGATGATGGTGATGAAGACGCACAGCCCAAAGTCATCCGTGGATTATTCAAACGACAAGAACTACAGCCAATTAAATATGTGGAAAATGAGGATGAGGTTGATGTGCCTTATGAAATTTCTAAATTCTTACAAGAGCAAGGCGACGAAATCAAGGTGTCATACAAGGGATACAAGGCTGATGGTGATAGGTGGATTTCAAAAGAAATTCTAAAGAATGATTTAGGAAGAGCGGTGTTTAATGAATTATATGCTGAAATGAATAATTAAAATATCACTGTATTCTATAAGTATGAATCAAACACGAGATGGCTCAATTGAAATTTACATTAACTCATCTGTTGATAAAACTAATTTAAATGATACATTATCTGAATGGACTTCTTACCTCCCTATTCCTGTTGAAATTGAAAACAACAAGAGTTACGGATTATCAATTAAATCAGCATCAATATGTAATACCATACCGCAGTTCCACGAAACTGAAACTAAGTTCAAACTGAATAGCACCGAACTGATTGTTGATGATGACACTATTTTTTCAAATACTTCTTCCCTTTGTGCTTACCTAACTACTTTATGCAGTTCCAAAAGTATTGACATGGAATTTAAGTTAGACCCCAAGACCCAAAGAATACAGCTCATTAATAATACAAATTTGAGTGTAGTCGTAGATTTAACAGGGCAGTATTTAAACTTTTGGAAGAAGCTAGGCTTTAGGTATGATCTACAAGACCAAGTTCCAAGCGTCACCATCGAAGCTGGAGGTGATGTCCTTCTTAGCTACATCGCAACACTTATTCCAACTCAGCGAGTGTTTATCATTTGTGATGAGGTTGTGCCTAATTCAGCATACCCAACTAACAACAACAGACCGATCATAGGCTCAATTGATTTAATGGCAGGGTATGGAGCTTACAATGTCGCTGTTGCTCCTTTCCTTTACGAGCATGATTTGAGGTTTAGACACGCATTCAATTCTCTCTCTTTCTCAGTTGTAGACGACAAATATAGACCAATCAAAATGCGTGGAGGTTCTGTCAATCTCTCGATTGTAGTCAAACGACTTTAAATAAATAAAATTATCTCAACATATTACATAATCAAAGATGTCAAATTATGTAATAACAAACGCTCTCGAAGCAGATGGCGAAACCTTACTTGATGAAATCGAGCGTGATTTAGATTTAGACACGACAAAATTCGTAACCATACAACCTCAAACCCAAAAAATTCAAGGTGTCAAAACATTCACTCAGCCCCTGACAGTTCCTACTCCTACTTTATCCACCCATGCTACCACCAAACAATATGTTGAAGATTATGTAAGCACTCACACAGGAGGAGGCGGAACTAATGCCCACTTTGAAACAATTATGACAAAAGACTTGAAAATAAATACAAGTCAGGAAGGTATTGGACGGATTCTATTTACTGATAATAATGGAGCTGATGACAATGCCTCCATAATGTTGGATTTGGATGGAGGTGTGAGCATCAACAGCAATGAAAACACATTCAATGTAAATAAGAGCAGAATAATAAACATTGCTGATGCTGTAGGTGATGGTGATGCTGTGAGTAAAAAGCAATTGACAGTCGTGCAAAATGGATTGAATGGGAAGCTGGATTTGTCAGGAGGTTCAGTTACAGGCAATATTACAATGAACAGGAACGACATTTACAAAGTGAGAAATCTGGAGCTTGCGTCTGCTTCGGGCCTTCCACGAATACTGTTTCCAAACTCACAAAAACTAACAATAGGAAGTGTGCCTACTGGCAACCCTTTAGCCTCGGCTGACCCATTTATCCATCTGAATGATGTTCCCCCTTACAAAATCATTGAAGTGATGAAAGATATTTACTGTCACGGAAACATCAAAATGTTAAGCAATAAGAAAATCACAAACTTACCAGCACCCACAGATGGAGGCGATGCTACGAACAAGCAATATGTGGATAATGGCTTATCATCTAAGATGAACAGCACCAACTCTTCAATAGTCCTGAACGCATCTGGGAACATTGATGCCAGTTTTAATGACCCTAACCAATATTCAGCAATGCTATTTACACCAAATACTAAGAATAGTAAGTTTGTATTGAGGAATAAAAATTCAAATTGGAATTCAAATGATGGTTCGGTGTCCATTGATTTTCAAACGAAGATGACCCAGCATCGCGATGA
>Ga0307982_1002445_pt1 | contig 14977 bp, 7 predicted proteins | sample OrgLakmetagen989_FD_201847 | JGI IMG/M metagenome (GOLD analysis project Ga0307982, IMG submission 201847) | Saline water microbial communities from Organic Lake, Antarctica - #989 | ecosystem: Environmental > Aquatic > Non-marine Saline and Alkaline > Saline | place: Antarctica: Organic Lake...
ACCTGGGACGTGATACACGAACGAGCACTCAGTCCCGCCGACTTGTTCGGAGGAAAGACGCCAGTTGGAGCCTGAATTGGCCTTCTGAAGCAAATTTGCTGGCGCAAAAGCAGCACATGTACTTTTTTTTGGTGCCTCTGTAACTACTGTGTGCTTGTTTTTCTTTGTTATTGGGAAAGTATTAACTAAGTAGACTAGACTAGGCCTGTTAGCCTTCTAATTCCGGCCCCTCGGGGCCCGAACCAAAAAAGGTGCTCATTTTCACGAAGTATTCTTCTTGATGACGATGAGATGAGCTTCGGAAGATAGTGCAGGAAAGATAGTTCCAACAAGAACCGTGAACACTAAACCCTAGCAACTGGACGAGCCAGCCGGGGGCGCACCCTAAACACGAAGCAACTTGGCTAGTACTAGATAATTTTGCAATATTTACAGCTGTAGGTGGTTGTTGCGTAGAAAGCCTCATGTTGTCTCTTATTTCCGACTCGGACGATACCTGGGACCCTGTTCTTGCCGAGATCTTCACCTGCCTACCAGCGTCCTTTAACGACGTCCTCGCTTGCGTGAATAAGCGATGGAAAAATCTTGCCGATAGTGCTTACTGGAAACCGGATCTTTTACTGTACTCCTGGGGGCACAAGCTGTCGGCAGGTCACCAGAATTCTGATGGTGAGGACGGTGACAGCGAGACGGATTTTAACGACTTCGAACTTGAAGCAAACGAAGAAGCGCACAATTGGATCAGGGCGCCCAAAATGCTTGAGTGCTTTTATAGCCCACGGCCAAGCTTCCAAATTCAGCAAGTAGCTTCAGGCGACTACTATACCCTTGCGTTGTCGCTCGACGGGCAGGTTTGTACTCACAGACTTCCGTCTTTTAGTCTACTGCACCAAACATGTGTTGTCAAATCGCAAAATCGCCATGACACCATTTACTCAAGTCACTCTTCATTCAAAATAGGTCTTCGAGTGGGGGCAGCCGCTACTAAGCGATGTTATCTCGAAGCCTACTCGGATGCCTGAGTTGCAAAACGTTGTGGAAGTGTCTGTTACTGCAGCTGGCTATTACCACCAACGCAGACATGGGCAGCACACGCACGCTGCCGCCGTTACCTCTAAAGGCTCGCTCTACATGTGGGGCGCCAATGCCAACGGCCAGTGCCTCTTGCCAATTGCCAACCAAGGTGTTGTGCGCCGGCCGCAGCAAGTGCAAGTGAAGCTGCCAGGTTACGAAGCAAGCGACCCGAGCTTGCCCGTCTTGCACGTAGGGTGTGGAGTGGAGTGGACTGTGCTCCAGATGGGTGCGAAACGGGGCTCGACGGAAGCAGCAGGAAACGTGAAGTTAGCGTCACCAGCAAGTTGTTCTAGCGGCAGCGACACTAGTAGTGCTGCTTATCGGGTCTTTGAGACTGACACGCGGCCGCTGATGGGCCAATACCGACATCGCCAAGTATTGCCGTTCGTGTGCAAATTGCGCGAAGTGTTTTGGGGCACGCAAGAGATTGACCACGGCCGTGACAACAGAGGCAACGATGGTGGTTTGAGTTTCACGGGCTCTCCTCGATTGGAGCCTTTAGCTCAGGTAGCTTGCGGGGCTTTTGCGTGTTGTCTGCGCGCGCAGAATGGGGAGCTGTGGTCGTTTGGTTCAAAAAGTGGACCTGACGAGGCCAACGGTTCTCTGCTCGGAAATGGCATCAGCAGGAATCCGAGCACTTCGACTGGCTACGGCTTTGAGTTAGGTCCACCCTTGCCGCGTGAAATGGCGAGGCGAGTGCACATGCCAGAGAATGCAGGTCCTGTCGCCAGAGTGAGCGGGTCTTCTTACACCTTTGTGGCGGTCACCGATTCTGGTGTGGCTTATTCGTGGGGCGACAGTGACGGTGGAAGCTTAGGCCACGGCCAGCGCCGCTGCGATGTACCGTTTGCAATCAATCCTACGCCAGACCCGATATATATTGCCGCGGCTGCAGAACGGGGGCCATCAGCAAGTGCTGCGGCTGAGCGAAGGAATAGGCGTGTAAGGCGAGCCAACCGGCCTTTAACGTTTCAGGAGCTGATGCGCACGACGCTCTTGTCGGTGGTAGGCGGAGGGTTGATGCCAGATGAGGACCAAGAGGACGACGGCGAAAGCGACGAGTCTTGGGATATTCCCAGCGACAGCAGCGACAGCGAGGACGACTACTATTATGGGATGGATGGCGACTCAGAGGCGACAACTAACTTTGATCACAGCGGTGTAAATCTAGATGACACGGTCCGCATTCGGAACGCTTCCGTGAGCTACACCAACGGTGCTTTAGTGACACAAGACGGCACGTTATTGGTGTTTGGCGGCGGTTCTTGGGCGAACGGTATCAGCGACTGCGACGGCCACACAGAAATGGTGCCACACAACGCCTACATGCGGCAGCTCGTGTGGCGCGGAGTGGCGAAAGGCTATGCCATTGACTCCCTGGTGCTCGCTCACCGGCATGCCTTTGTGATAGCTCGTAAAGTGCCACCTCCAAATCCGGTGCTATCATCGCTTTCGTCGGCAGATGTGCGCGCACCTCCCGATGACCATATACAATGAAGATGCAATATTTCGTTCTCAACAAAGGCATAATAATTATGGCAGGCTGCTCCTATAGCAATTAAAAGCACGATGCTAACGAAATCCCAGATAGAGGAGAACTTATGCATCTGTATGGTCGGGGGTGGGCTGTTGGTGGGCTGTACTGAACATCCGGCCATAATCTTGTATTGTCAAAGATTCCGCCCTCTTCTCTGTCACTGTTACTCTTTCTTGAATGCCAAATCAAATCCCCCTCGAATACTTTTAAGGGGCTAAGTATAGACAAATTTAACCAAGAAGACCAAGGCATGGAAGTAAAACAAGCAGAAGTGACTTCAAACGGTGTTGTAAGTAAAAATCCATGTAAACGAAGCACTTTCGTAAAACATGAGCTAGTACATTGTATTCACTGCCTACTCACTGGCCGTTTGAGTTCAGCTTTTGCCCGTTTCAATTCACTTTTCACGAGTTTCATCTGCTTTCCTGTCCGTTCAAGCATGTACCTGCAGGATTCAACGAGAAACAAAGTTACTCAATATTTGATTTCACACTCGTGGCTAATCGTGTACCATAATTTTCAAAACACAAAACATGCCAGTCTAAAACGACGGTAGGGTTCAACTTACTCATCGTTGTTTTTGCGGTGTCTCTCCATATTACCCGCAAGTTCACGCAACCGTTCTGAGAGTTGTTCCACCTGAAGGAAGACACACAATTGCTTCGTGTTCACACAACTTGATAGTGTGAGCTTCATCGATAAGCTAAGCAGTAGGTGCTAGCTACGCGAACTCGCTGGAAAGATTTGCCTCACACAATAAAGGTATTCAAAGGGTGTTTTTTTCTTTCAAGTGGGTGCAGTGAGGAAGCCTTCGATTACCATGGCGGGCTTCTGGGGCAATGGAACGCGGCAAGGTTCCACCATTGACCCTGATGATTGAGTACTGGCACTTGCGCTGCGGGCAGCACACCACGGAGAGTACTTCAAGTGCGAACACCCTGTCAACGTAGAGAAATGCATAAAAAAACTGGCAGAAGGTTTCAATTCACACATATATGCACAGAAAGAGGAAACAGTCCCACGCTCAATGAAAGCAATTCAATCAAGACTTAAGAAGCAATATGGCTTACCGCTGGGGCAAAAGAAATCTACATCTCCCGGCACGAGGCAAACATCACCGTGCGACGGCTCTAGCGTGTGCCGCACCTGGGGAACGCAATGGAGTGGAAATTTATTAGATTTAGTGTTGGAATACTTCAATTCGGATGGAGGTGGCAAAACCGTGACCAGACTTCCATACAAAGAAAAAAAAGCTCTACATCTTCCGGCAACACACCAGATCGCCGCCGTTTTTGCGGGCTGGGTCATCACTGGCTTGACATGTGGGTGCACCCGCATTCATGACCCCTGGCGCTGCTGGTGGCGCTGCAGGTGCTACAACCACTGCTGCCGCCTCTGGCTTCGATGGAATAGAGACAGCTCCAGTGCCTGATTTTTTTTCGTCTTGTGTGCTTTGTGCCACGCGGCACGGCACCGCAGGGCTGCCCATGACTTTGATGACGCAATACGGGGACGAGACTACTTGGAAGCACTTCTCGGGGCAAAAGAAGCCTAACGTCTTTTCAGCAAACCTGATTGTGTACCCAACAAAGGAATGACCCACGCGGACAGAAGAAAAAATGATTAATGCAGCAGACGTTTGTGCTAGCATAAGATGGTCGATGCGAGCTACCTAGGATAGATCCATAGGCTGTGGACACACGTGATACCTGCAAACATCACCATGCATAGGAGCAGTGTGTCGCTCGAGGGCTGAAGCACCCACGACAGAGCGACAAGTCCTGTCGCTTACATACGAGACCGTAGGTTCTTCAAGTAAAATCCTTGCTTGCTTCGTTGCATTAAGCTGCGAGTCTACTTCGGTCCCTTGGTGTTGGGAATCTCCAGTAAGAGTTCTGGGTCCATTTGTGTAATGTTCATGAGTACGAAGAGGAGGAGCGCCTATCTCAGAGCAGTGGGCAAGTCTAGGCAGAAAATACGATACGACGACGAGTTGAGCTAGGAAGCGAAGCATTCTAGAAATGTAATCTTTTCTTTCGTTACAATAACACCCTTGTTAGGTAATCTGAGGTGCCTCCTGAACTATTTCTCAGTCTTCCATGGATACTTCCACAATAAACGGGATACACGAAATTGCTCTATTAAGCATTGTCCGAGCTCGACCCATGCATGTCTACTACTAATCATTAAAATCTAATAGCCGTTCGTTCTTTACAAGAAGATTTTTAGACAAACGTGTTCGTCCCGACGGCGTGTTGCCACCAGCAGCCAGCAGCAAAAGTACCAGCGGAATTCCTGCAGGAAAAAAAAGTCCGGCCCGGGGGACTCTCATCGGTTTCAGGATATGGTCAGCAACAGATTTTTTTCTGATTTTTTTTCGACTGTTAGTAACTAAATCAAGTCCCCCCTCGGCGGGGGGCTCAGAAAAACGGGACTTGATTTAGTTATTGGCACCCTGTATGATAGTATCTAATTCCAGTCCCCCCCCACGGGGGGACTCAGAAAAAAAAACAGGAAATAGTAAGTTTTTCAGGAAACCAGGAAATTTAATATCCTAGTTATACTATATAACCCCCCCCAGTGGTGTTAGCATGCTCTTTGGGCTTGCTCGGTCTGTCGAAGTCAATTACAACTACCGTAAATTTACGGTTCTGCGGTCCAAAATTCTAGACGTCGGTGAATTAAAGCCAATCAGAAGCCCCTATTTACCAGGAAATTAGCATTAAAAAAACAGGACTCGAAAAACAGGAAATAGGCTCTCAAAAGTCAGGAATTCCGTTAGTCCTTGGCCAGCAGCCAGTAGAGCAACAGATACGCTGAGAGTTGTGAGTGGAGCCATGTTTATCCACTTTCCCCCTGTAGTATCTGTCAGCTGCCAGCAGTCGTTCAGCCAGCAGCCGTGGGTCGTGATGTCGTGTGTCGTGCGTCGTGACTGCCCATACCCTGCCGATTGTCCGGTAAGAACGTCTCGCCGGCTCTCTAAATCCCGTATTAACGGTGAGACGAACCCCCCCCGTAAAGGGGAAGATTCCTCAATAACTCCACAACTCCCACATACATCAACAGTGACGTCGTAACTCATGACATTGACCGGTGACCTGAAATCTGAAAACGGGAACAAGAACCGGAAAGCCCATGTGCCCATGGCTACCATGGCAGAAAGTTACCTCTATCCCTTTAATCTTTTGCTTTACGAGCAAAAAACCTGAAGCCTGAAGTCTGAAACGGAAGGCCGAAGGCCGAAGGCCTGAAGCCAATGAAGCCGGTGAAGCCAGAAGCAATAGTCTTCTACCTAGTGACTAAAACATATTTATACATAATTCTTAAAAGAGAACTATGAGATAAGAATTAGGCACACGAAGAGAACCGTACTAGCTAATACAAACGCAGATAATTGAGTGCGCGAGCCGAATTGCGAGAGCGACAGAAAGAATGCGCGTAAATTTCAATTCAACTAGGCGGCTGCGTTGCTCAATTATAAAAGATTACGGGGCGGCTGCAACTGCGTTTTCTCGTTTTCCTTCTCGAAGGCGCTGGCGTTTTAGCCGCCGCTTTTCGGCCTTTTTGGCGCCTGCTTTGTGCGCCATGGACATGGCACTTGAGCTCGATTTGTCGCTGTTACTGGCTGGCACGTCACGAGTCTTGTGTTTCGCGTCATCCTCATCAATGGTTCGCTTGCGTTTATTGTCAAGTGTCGAAATACAAGTAATGCTTTCTACAGAAGAGCTCATTGTAGGTGCCTGTTTTGAGACTTTTGCCGCTGCTGCAACACTTCTCGCGCCCGCGGCAGCTGCTTCTGCCGATGCTGCAACACTCGAAGGAGATTTGATCTTGCTTGCTGTATTGCTTCCTTTGCCCCTAGTCGCGGCATCCACCTTGTTATCGCAGTCGAGGCGCTCGAAGCAGGCCACGAAGAAGCCGTGCGTGTCATCCACACTCGGGTCTGCGCGCACCAGGCAGGCCGCTTCGTCTTCGGAAAGGTCACCCACGGCCCGCCCTCGCCTCGGCCAGTGCGGGAGCCCTGCTCGCAGCACGAATGGACCTGGGCGAGGCGCGGACGCACCGCTGTTGCCATTCAAGTTGTTGCCACTGCTGCCACCCTCGGAGATGGCGTCGGTTGTTCCGCTGGTAGCACTGGTATCGTCGTCGATATCGTCGCCGTTTGCACCAAAAGGGTCCCTCAACACAGCAGCTACCACCAGCTCGTTTTCAGCATCGTGAATCGAACAAGTGGAATAAACCACTCGATTCACTTGAGGGAACGAAAACGCTTTCCGAAGTGCTGCCTTCTGGAACTTCACCAGGCCAGCAATTTTCTCAGCGCTGAAGCGCTCGCCGCCCGTTTGATCGCCAATCTGGCGACCGCCCGCGTCCACTAATCGGTCAAGGGAGTTGGCGCCAATGCCGCTGCCGCTGCAGCTCGGGTCCAATAGCACTGCTCGCAAATTAGCCCATTGTGCATCCGACGGATCAACCGCCAAAAAGTCGGAACACGTTGCCGCTACTCGGGCGTCTGATTCGCTGGATCTAGCATTGGTTGATGCAGCCTTGCTCATTTTCTTAGCTTTCTTCCCGTGTGGCGCTGAAGCTTCAACCTTTGTTGATGAACTAGGAGGAGCACAGCAGCCGGCTTGTGCGGCGCGCAATTGCAATGTTTTGAGGCGTTCAGGGTCTCGATCTAAAGCATAGACAACGCCTGCCCTGTCGACTTTACGAGCATCTTTTGTGCTCACAGCGCTACGTTTGCCATTTGTTACTGCGCGCTCGATGTTGCAGGGTTCAGCCAGCAATGAAGCGCAGTGGGTGGTTTTGTTGCCCGGTGCTGCGCACGCGTCAAGCACGTCACCTCCCTGGTACGACGCATCCGGCCCGCACAGTGCTTCGGCTGAGAAACAGGAGGCTTTGTCTTGCAGTATCCAGCAACCTGACATCACTCGTGGATGGTCGTGGAAGCGCGTTCCCGGTGGAGGGCGGCACACTAAGAGGTTCGCTACATGTGCGTCTCGCCATACCGCACTTGACTTCGATGCGTCGCTCTCTTCTTCGAATGAGTCTTCATCGTCACTAGCTCCTGCATCTGCGTTGATATGGCCATTGCTATTATCTGGCACACTGCCTTCTGGTGCGGCTACCATTGCTGCACCACCCCTGTCTCTCAGGCGCTTTTCTTGTTGTTCCACAGCCTTGACATGTGCAGCGTGGCTCGTCATCAAGTGCTGTCGCAATTCCTCTTCGGCTTCATCCAGTGACGAAACTTTTATCGTATTCACGCGCACGTACCGTAGTGGTGTTAAGGGCTGCTCTCCAGCTACATTAAGTGCTGCTTCGCGTGCAGCTTGAGCCTCCGCTGCAGCCTTCACTGGCGCCAAGAACTTGGATAATGGATCTTTCAGCTCCTTTACAGCGCGGCTAGCTTTGCCACCTCCGTCAATCTTGCCGCTGCCTAACAGTAGATCGTAGAGAAGCAGTAGGCGCATGGCGCGGTTAGGCACTGCCGCTTGCAGTTTTTGCGAGGCTCCCTTAATTGCCGCGACGGCGCGTTCTAAATCGCCTTGGTATTGAAGCGTGCGTGCTACGAGTGCCAATACCTACTCAAGCATTGTTACACCAGCCAAGTTAGAAAATCCTTTGGATTAATTACGAAAGACTTGATTTAAAGTTCTACATAAATGCGAATAGTGCATAATGATCGAAGAAAGCTGGAGTCGACAAAAACTCGATAGAAAACACTCTTGCCCTAAAACATAACAGCCTTTGCAACCATGAGAAGTCATACGCATGTTAACATTCAAGCCAGTACATACAAATCGCATAGTAACCCATACCTTGCGTTTGTTCTTTATGTGAGAGGCGAGTGCAGCAGACCTTAGTCCGCGTTTCTTCGAGAGCACCAACTGAAGAACGCCAGCGGCTTCTCTGTACGCCGCGCTCATTTGGCTATCTGCTCCTTGAAGCAATCCCTAGCGTCTGGAGTAACAATGCTTATCACCCTAATTTGCCACAATGCCTACTTTTAATAGTTGTCTTTAGCCCTTCGACAGCTCCGAGATAGTAATGAGACTACAGTATGAAGGGTAGGTAGGTGTACGTAGAGAATAGAGGATGGTGGATGGTGGAGAGCTCAAGACCTGCTTGGGACATAAGAAACCAGCGAAACAGCGAAGATCGATGTGAACATTCAGCGAAATCATCCAAGCAAGAAACTACATTAGGGACAAAGGTGTCAACATTTTCTTTCTTCTTTCAGCTCGTTTTCAGCTCAAACAACATCATCGTGGCACGCTTGAGGGACTGCACGCAAAGATGAGCTTGGGTGCGCGAGCTGTGAGATGCTTTTCGAGTGATGTACGTACACGGAAATCACAAGCTCAATTTGAGCTTATCATGTGGCCAGTCTAGGAATACTTTTGAAGGCAAATTTTTAGAGACATCGCCGCCGGAGTCATTATCCTGAATATGATGCGAGTGACAGGCGCTATTGAGCTCCACATGTTCAGAACTATTCTGACCAGGAAGCACCCAAATTAGAATTGACGTTTGCTTGTCAAAACTTGGGATTGTGCACAGGTGGCAGCGGGCATGAAAACAAAGAAGATGAACCTCTTCACAGCAGTTAACGACGCGATGCGAATAGCCATGCGCACGGACGACTCCGCTGTCGTCTTTGGCGAAGATGTGGCCTTTGGCGGCGTATTTCGTTGCTCCATGGGCCTTAAAGAAGAGTTTGGGCAAGCCCGTGTGTTCAACACGCCACTTTGCGAGCAAGGCATCGCTGGTTTCGCCATCGGTAAGGGATATCTTGCTATCAGAAGTTTGCTTGCAAGCTGGTTAGGCCTTCAACAACGGTTCATCCTACTCTGGCCACAAACCCAGAAATATGGACCCTTGTACGCACAACGTATCGCTTATTTTGGGGGACTCAGCTTTCAAACGTTGTCTCTTTCCTGGCTATAGGCTATGCATCGATGGGTAAAACATCGATCGCAGAGATTCAATTTGCTGACTACATCTTCCCAGCTTTTGATCAGATTGTCAACGAGGCTGCCAAATTTCGGTCAGTCAGCAAATATTAAACATGTTATATGCCTCAATCAATATGATATTTAATTTTATTTCGTCGTACTCTAGGCTCCCTTGATACTTATCAATTGAACTCCTGACCTGATCCTCGTAATTCTTTAATGTTAGGTACCGATCGGGGGACCAGCACAACGTGGGGGGTCTCACCTTCCGCACACCGTGCGGTGCCGTTGGTCACGGTGGCCACTACCACTCTCAGTCGCCCGAGGCCTACTTTGCTCACACGCCTGGGCTCAAGGTGTGGTGAATGTACAGTCTCTGCTTGTGTACTCTATATTACGGCTGCATGTCAACATCAGTGACAATCTCAATGCCATTAAGAATAGTTTTCTTTTGTTTCAATGTTGTTTTCATTTGCTATTGTTTGCACAGGTGGTGATGCCGCGGTCACCCTTTCAAGCCAAGGGCTTGCTCTTGGCGTCGATCCGCGACCCGAATCCTGTGATCTTCTTGGAGCCGAAAGCGCTGTACCGTTCTGCTGTGGAAGAAGTCCCTGAGGGCGACTATGAGCTCCCGCTCGAGTCCACGGAGGTGAGCAAACGGGTTCAACAAGGAGTGATGATCCATTCAAACAGGGCACAGACATGTTTGATAATTGAAAAATCACCCCCTCGAAGAAACCAACTCCCCCAATGTCACGAGCATGACCGCTATTCTCTACCCTCTGCCACCAGGTGGTGCGATCTGGCACGGACATCACCGTTGTCGGCTGGGGCGGCCAACTCCGCGTGCTGGAGCAGGCTTGCGACCTGGCCGCGGCGCAGGGCGTCTCGTGCGAGCTGCTGGACCTCCGCACGGTTTATCCGTGGGACGCTGACACGGTGGAAGCCTCGGTGCGCAAGACCGGCCGCCTCGTGGTAAGAGAGCTAGAAAGTGCCCCTCTAAGAAATTGAAGTTTAAGAGAGAAGGCGTATTCCTATGGCGGTTGTTTTGAATGTGCCTTTTTTGTAGGACACTACCAGCTTTATAAAGCAGCCGTGCACATCATCTTACCCTTAATTTAATTCTCTGCGCAATCCAAAACCCAGGTGAGCCACGAGGCCCCCATTACAGGGGGGTTTGGCGCCGAAGTGGTGGCCACCATCGCGGAACGGTACATAGATGTACTACTCTCATGTGCACATGAAAGGATTTGATGTAGGCATGCAAAAGTATTGGATTTGATATAGGCATGCGCAAGCATTGAGTTCTATCGTTTTCATTGTTTTTGTATTTTGCGCATTGGCTTCGTGGTTCCGTTACTGAGCTGTTGTTTATCTTTTGTAGGTGCTTTTTGAGCCTCGAGGCGCCAATCGCACGAGTTTGCGGGTACGACACGCCGTTTCCACTGGTGCTCGAAAAGCATTACCTTCCGGATGCCAACAAAAACTTCGAAGCCATCATGAAAACTGTGAACTTTTAACTTTTAAGTAAATCAAGTCTGCGTTCAATCGCCGTTCAAAGACCGCGGATTTTCGAACAACACCTACGCCGGTGAAATCGCTAATCAAGGCAGCTCAGCAAAGCAAGGCGCCAAGTTAGATAAACCTACACCTTTTTCGTTCGGGCCCCGAGGGGCCGGAATTAGAAGGCTAACAAGCAGACAGAAAATTCAAGGCAACCAATACCAGAAGGAAGGGCTAATTAGGCACACAGGCCAGAGTGGCCATGGAAGTTGGAAGTGGTGATAGCGGTCCAAAGTGGCTAGCTCATCCACGCCCTGAGAATCATGCAGAGGAGAAGAGTTCCCACCCCCAGAGGAGGGGGCCACGACGAAACCTCTCAAGCGGCCTAAAAGAAGAGTCGCCCACCTACACCTTTTTCTTACTTATTTGAAACTTTAAAAAAAAATAGAGCCTATAGAACTAGAGAACGAAGAGCCCCCATGCCATTTCTATAGGCCTATAGCTATAGCCGCTGAGTCGCTGAGTGTTTCTATTTAAATAAAATAATCTAAAACCCAGGAAACCCTGCTCTCTGCTCTTCGAGGCTACTCAGCCAGCCGATTAACATCAAGATCAAGGGCCGTAAGTCCCCAAAAAGTCCCATGCGCACCCCCCGGTCGATTGGCATTGGACCGCCGACGAGGGTAAGGGTTAAGAAAGCATCTAGTAGCAGTAAGCAGCCCTATATGGAAGTCTTGGCTGCGGACTGGTTTACCACTAGTTTACTTGGACTTCAATAGACCGTCTCGATGTAGATAAAAGACCCTCTCTTGTCTAGCTTAAAGACGGCAGAAACAGCAAGGCCATCACTTCCCACCCGCGAAGTGCACAGCGGGGAGGCCGTAAACCACCGGATTATACATGGCCCGCGCCATCACTTCCCACCCGTGAAGTGCACAGCGGGGAGGCCGTAAACCACCGGGTTATACATGGCCCGCGCCTTCGCGTAGCACACCCCACCACTTCCAGCTGCCTCCTCACTGTTTCCACCTCCAACTGACGGTGGGCGCGGTGGCGCCACTTCCGCCGTGGTGGCTGCAGCCACGGCGGCTCCGAGCTGAAGCCCTTCTCCGTGCAGGCCCTTGAACAAGGTCTGCACCAGCTTGGCATTGGCGTGGAACGAGGCCGCCCACTGGTTTTGCACCACGGACCCTACTCCCGTGAGGCTCCACATCGCCGCCGATTCCAAAGGTTGCTGCAGCGCCAGCACGCTCGCTTGGTTAGCGCCTCCGCTCGAGTCTTCTTTTGACTTCCGGCGGAGTGACGCGTCGTTGTCCATTTGGTCGATCACCAGCGCCATGCGGCAGCCTCGCGCGTCGAGCCCTGCCAAGCACGAGGGCGGCAAGTGCGCCAGGGCTTGTCCTGGCCCATAGAACAGAAAGCCACCGTGCTTGGAGCTCGTCAGCAACCCTTGCCATTCCCCACTCGAGACCATCCGCTCGTCGCCCGCTACCGTAGCGCCGGCGCGCCATTTGCTGGCCCCGCCTTCTTGGGTTAAGGGGCCTCGGAGCACTTGTACTGCCGACAGCCGCGCACCCGGTCCTGCGGCTGCTGCTGTAGTGATCGCTTTGGACGCAGAAGGGTTGTCAGCTGACTGTTTTACGTCATTACTCTGGTCGGTGGTGAGCTGCAGGGACACTCCTGCAGCGCGCGCCGCGGCCGCCACAGCAGCCGGCGAAGGGCCCGTGTCTTCACTGCGAGGATCGACCACCGCGGCAACGTCACTTCGCTCCACGCTCACGGCCGCTGAGCCATCGGGTGCCAGCGCACCACCATCTCCCTCAACAGCACCACTTTTCATCGACGCAGCGGCATAAGCTGGCTCCGCGGCCGCGTACCGGTTCGCAAACACGTGCGCTGAGAAGTCACGCGCCCACAGCTTGAGGTGGCGGCGTCTCAGCGGCGCGAGCGCTTCGAGGGGGAAGTCTAACAGCTGGTGGTCAGCCCACAGCACGAGCCCGGGAGCGAGGCCGTCGGCTGCACAAGCGCTAGGGTCGCACGCCGCGAGGGCATCCAGGGCGCGTCGCATTGGATGCTGCTGCCTCTGCGGCTCCTGCTCTTGCGGCTCCTGCTGTGGGGTGGCTCCTCTTGAGCTCTCCGCAGCGGTCCCTGGGGCAGACTTCCTTCCTGATTTCGGTGCCGCTGAGCCAGGCGGAAATGAAGGAGAAGATGACGTGGCAGTTGGCGGTGTGAGCTCATTGCCGCCGAGGCAGGGGCCAAGCAATGCGTCCATTTCGCTGACCAACTGCAGCAACTGCTGCTCCAAGGAATCCAACTGCCAGCTGGCCTCTAGACTCGCTTGAAGATCTGCAGTCGCTTGATCCGCGTGGCGCCTCGCGTTGGCGGCCGCAGCAACAGCAGCCTCGCTAGCGGTAGTCTTGGCGACAGCAGCCTCCGCGAGCGCAGCGGCGTCGGAAGCCAGCTTGTTCTCAGAGGACTGCGCTCCCTTCTTGCCCTTCGCTTTCTTCGAGTCCTCGGTCTCAACAGGAGGTGCGGTTGCAGCGTTGGCCTCTGCCTCGGCTGCCGCTGCCTGCTCAGCTGCTACTCTAGCAGCCTCCGCTTCGTGCAGTGCCTCCGCTGCGCTCGCTTCTAGATCCTCCGCAACGCGGCAAGCTTCGCTGACAAAGTCCCCTTTGGGGGGCTGCCCGTCTTGCCACGCACGTGTGGCTGACGCACCAGCTGGGTAGGCGTCGCCTGTGACACCCAAGTCGTCTCCAAAGCGCGTTAAGAACCTCGCTACCGCACTGCGCCAAGCTTTGAAATTGCGCTTGAGGTTCACGATGCTTCGCCATGCTCCTCGCGGCAGCTCGTAACGGTAAAGCACGGGTGCGCGGCACGCGGATGGTAAACCTCCTTTGCCTGCCCATTTGTCCGACCCACCACTGCCTTGGCTGTCGAGAGAGCCTCTGGCCACGAGAGCGACATAGAGGGCGTCCTTGTTTGGGCTCAGTTGCAGCACCAAAGCACAGCAAGAGGCTGGCAGAGCTCGTAGCGTAATGGGCACCGGCCGCGTGCAGTCCAACATGGCCCACGCAGCGCTGCTGACGTCAGTGGTGTTGTCGGTCCCTGCGGTCGCAGCTGCACCGCCTTTGCCACCGCCTTTACCCTTGGGTGCTGCTTTGCCTCCTGGTGCCACTTGACCATCAGCACTGCCCAAAGAGGAGGCATGACGGTCCCCTTGAAGCACTGCCAACGTGCGCTGCACCAACGGCTGCTCTCGAGGCTGGCCCAGCACACCTCCATACTTCGCTGACAGCGGCTTTCCGAGGTACGAGTCGCTTTGTCCACTGCTGCCTTCCAGCAAGGAGCTTCCGCTGTTGCTCCCAGCTCCTGCAGTTCCCAGAACACGCAAGTGGCGCCCCAAGCGGGAGGTGGGCGCGGCCGCGGACGTCAGGAGGTGGGCCAGCCAGGCCCGCGAGACACACGCCTGGTACAGCAGGAGCCACGCCACGCCGGTGGCGGGGTCGCGACTCCCCGTTAGCTCAATCAGGGACGCAGCGCGCGGCCCCACGGCTGCCCAATCCTTCACGGCAGCTGACTGCAAGGCACCGGCCTCCAAAGCTTGTCGGGCTTGCCACGCCAAGTCTCCTCGCTCTTCGACCCGCATCGTCCGCAGCAGCGACACGGCTCGCGGCGGTGGAAGAGGAAGGTTATTGCTGCTTTCACCGTCGCCACTGCTTGCAGCTTCTCCAGAAGCAGCAGTGAGATGCTCGGCTTCAGCACTTGTCGCTAAAGCATCGTTCGCGAAGAGGCCAATGAGCCCCCTTCGAGGAGGTAACTGAGCCTCTTGAATAGATGTACTATTCGTAGTTTTTTCGGTCCACGCGTCGTCGAGGAGGCCGCTGCGCATCGCCAGTAAAGT
>Ga0307982_1002448_pt1 | contig 14976 bp, 4 predicted proteins | sample OrgLakmetagen989_FD_201847 | JGI IMG/M metagenome (GOLD analysis project Ga0307982, IMG submission 201847) | Saline water microbial communities from Organic Lake, Antarctica - #989 | ecosystem: Environmental > Aquatic > Non-marine Saline and Alkaline > Saline | place: Antarctica: Organic Lake...
TTCGTTGATCTATTCTGCTTCATGCTTCATGGCTTTGTAGACGAGAGACGAGAGCTAAATAGCTTAGTTACAGGCTACAGGACTATCTGTAGCTGGGTACACGGGGCTATAGTAATCGTCCACGAGAACTAGACTGCTTCTAGCTTAGTCCAAAGAGGCACTGGTCTGTAAATTTGCTATGATTTCGCTCCATTTACCGGAGCCCGGTACATTATCAGTACCTAGAACGACGTCTATTTCAAAGCTAGACTGCCGAGATCTATTCAGCGACGACGATAAAGCCTCGCTTATACCCCTGGTGTTAAAGCGGTCTGGGAATACGGGGCGGCTAGCCGTTAGCCTACGAGGATCCATTCTATCCCCGGAGCTCGATTGCGACGTGCTCTTTCAGCGCGAGAATGAAAATCTAAATCTTGCCGTGGCTCATGGAATGGGCTCTTTTTACAATGAGCTCTTCAATCACACCGGAACTGTGGACGAAATCTACTTTGAAGATGGAGAGGATACATGTCCTCTAGTAATGGTTTTGATTCCAAAGCTGAGTGCAGCTGAGGCCGAACGCCTCTCTATGATCTCTAACATGAGCACTCTGGACGCTATCAAGACTGAATTTGACCCGACGAGCCTCCGAGAATTCCGCGGGGAGTTGACGCTGGTGGCTTCTAGTGATGAGAGTGAATTTCTAAATGTGCCAATGGTTGGTCACGTGTGCTGCTCTCTTATGACTTGCGATCGTACTGAACTTTCATTTGATGAATGCGAGCCGAACTTGACTTACGTTCGAGAGTTCAGCGTCTGGAACCGAAGCGAGATTCGATTGGCCTTCCGAGTAGAGCTTTCGGAGAGCGATGGACAGCTAGAGTTATGGAACTATGATACCAACGACTCGCTTTTGGGCACGGAGGCTGAAGTGCCAGCGTATGACCATCGCAGGATTCGAGTGATTTATAAACCGCTTGAGGTGGGCGAATTTGATTTTCAGCTTTACGTCGAGAACGTCAATAATCCGAATAATGCCATCACTATTGATATTTCTGCTGCGGTAAGTTTTGAGTCTCATGAAAAGCTTTTACGAGTGACGATGCCTGATGGGGACCCCATTCCTGAGGGTGTGCTCACGATGGGAGACTGTTATTATGGAGTGGCAGCCAAGCGCACTCTCAGGGTGCTGAATTGCACGAAACGAGTTGTGGATGTATTGTTACGAAGTGACCGTCCAGGCGAAGTATCTTTTGGACTTGCCACTGTAGACGATATTGTTAAAAAAAGTAACATTACGAGTCCTGAGACTGGTGTTGGCTCTGAGTCTCGCCGTGTTGACAACCGAGAAGTTCTCGAAAGTGCTGATGAGGAAGTTGACAGCGAAGTGGAAGAAGAGAGCGATGATGAAATGTTTGCGAACGCAACCAAAGGTGACGCTTTGCGCATTCGCCGAGGAGTCCACCAGAAAAATCGACGGGTAGCTGAAGACGACGATTCTGACGAGGAGGCTCCTTCTGAGGAGGATGAGTTTGAGGATGACGACAGGGCTGATGGAGGCCGAGTCAGGCCCCGAAGCTCGGCAAATGACTTGCAGCAACGCAATTCCATGGCAGTCTTTGCTTCTCCAACGAAAACCAAATCCAAGGTGCCAGAAGAGTCTCCTATTCGGCTTCGTCAGTCTCAAAGTCTATCCATCGCTGCTTCACCAAACACTTCGGACTTGGGTCTGGCTACTCAGCGTATTGAGGAGTTATCCTTGGCTCCAAATCAAGAGGTTCTCCTCATCGTTCGGCTCTGTGCACGTATCCCTGATTCTTCAACAACCGACGATGATTCCCGGATTGGTTCTCTGCGTGTCCTCCCGTTCAAATTATTATTCACATCCGCTGCTAGAGGTATCGATCATTGGGGGAAGTCGGCGGCTAGTGCACCAGCTGGCTTACGATTTGGCGATGGTGGGCTCGTCGACCAAGATGGGGGAGATGACGAGGAGCGACAAGAGCAAAATCTTCAATCCTTAAGTGTTGGACCCTTGCCGTGGCGCTATGCTGTATCTTGTCGAGCGCGTGTTGTAGCTTCCTTGATATCTGTATCACCAACCGTACTTGATCTTGGCGACTGCAACATTGGCGAATACCGCGCACTTACCGTAAGCGTGACAAATAATTCAGATCTTCCTGCCCTGGTAGCTCCCCAAGTAACATCAAAGGTTGTGAGCTGTTCCGAAGAAGAGCTGCGTATTCCTGCCCGAGGCTCTGTTGACCTGAAAGTTGAATTTGTGCCACGAAAAGTAAATTCAAACTATCGGAAGATCATATGCTTTGTGAACCGGCTTGATAAGAGTGGTGGTGCTGAAGTAGAGGTTCGGGCGTGCAATGTCGACACGCACCACGTGCTGCATCACTCTGCTTTTTACAAATTATCCAGCATTTCTGGCAATGGATTTAAGCAGTTGCAAGTGTTTTTCAATCAAGCTATTGTGAATTGCCCTGCCGTGCGCTCCTTTCGTGTCGAAAACATCAGTGACAAGCCTCTTGACCTCGAACTGATGCCTTCGTCGGATGAAATTGAACTTTTCACGCCAGGACGTGAGCCAGCCGAGCCCATCTCTGAGTCTGCACCTGTGCAGTCTTTACAGCCAATGTTACCAACAACTCTTTCGTTAGAAGAGTCGCGACAGAGCTTTTTGGAGTCGATGACCTGGAACCAAACTTCGGGAGGAGCGACCACCTCGAAGACTCAATACAAAGAAAACATTTTGTCCATGGCTCGCGACCAGAGCAATCACTCGCAGCGTTTACGTGGCATGGACCTTGCTAGTGTGTCTGCGCCACGGCCGCAAGCTATGTCTGGTGGAAGCAATAGGCGTCGTCCGCAAAACCAACGCCGCCGCGAAGTCGCAGCAATGAGTGCTGAGGCGACTACAGCGCCACAACAAAAGGAGGTGTGGACTGTGGCGCAGTTGCTTGCAAAATTTGAGGAGCCTCTACCGATGGAAGCTGAACGGGAAGGTGAAGAAAAAGAGGAAGCTGCAGTGAAAGCGCGAAAAAGTCGAATTGAAGAGCTTGATGTAGCAATTGCTGAGGGTCGGCTTCAAGCTGTAAGGCATCTACGAATACCAGTGGGAGCTCAGGCAACTGTTGTAGTCAAACTAATCTCACGCGGCACAGGGTCGGCAGAGGAGTCCCAAGTTGCGCAGTTAGCAAATTATGAAGTCAATATAAGGTTGCTCGATGATCTGGAGAAAGTAACTGGAGATCAAGCGATAGGAGCTGGTGCTGCAGATGCTGGGCAGGTGGAGCCTTATTCCAAACAATCGGTACCAGCGCGTGCACTACTAGTTCGAGCCAAAGTGGTTCGGTCAGAGATGTCAATTGGCCAGAAGAATATCACGTTTGGTCGAATAAACGTGGGCGGTTATGCAACTAACTATGTGACGATTGTGAACCGATCATCCGTGCCGCTTCTTTACTCCATGCAGAAAAGCGCTTCTATTACTTCAGGATTCCTTCAAGTTCCCAATCAGCGGCGCGGCATCATTCGCCCGCATGGCTCTCGAGAAGTAATGCTTGGCTTGTCACCGGCATTGGCAGGCAAGTTTGAAGAAACTCTTGTTGTCGCGAACGTGCAAGATCCAACAAACTCTCAGGTCATTACGATCAAAGCCAAAGTGGTCCGCCCCGAAACTTTCGTTTTTGACGTACTTGGAGACACAGGCATGCCGGATTCTCTCGACTTTGGCACGCTTCTTGTCGGCGAAAAGAGCCCCGCAATTCAGTTTTCTTTGAAGAATATTTCAGCTCGACGCCGCCGTTTTCTGGTAAAAGCCTCAAATATTTCTGTAGTGCACGACGGCGAGAGCATGAAGCTTGAGGACAAAGGTGTGACGGCATCTTTCTACTTTTTGTTTCACGGCGGAACAGTAGCAGGCTTGCCTCCTGAGCAACGCGCGCTCTTAGAGGAAAAGCTCGAGAAATATGAAAGGAAACTAAAGATTGCTCAGCGGAAGAACAATGCTGTGAAAATTAAAGGCCTCAAGGCAAAGATTGCGCGGGTGAAACTTCAGATCGAAGGCAAGGCTGACGTAGACGATGCTGCTTTGACTGAGAGTGAGTCAGATCGTTCGGATAGCGAAACGGAGTCCACGCGATCACGCATCCTAAAGACTCGTCGAGCCCAAACGAATCACTCTACGAGCCTTGAACTGGATGAAAACGGCACTGGTGTCATTACTGTTGCATTTGTTATCTATCCTGTTGGAACCACGCCTGTTGCATGGAGTAAGAGTGCTCATTTGACCGGCGTACTCTCAGTTTTTGAAGAGAAAAATGAGGATGTGAAAAAAGAAATTGACTTTCGTTCTGAGCTCTTTTCGGTTCTTTCTGACTTTGACGACGCACAGCCAGAGACGATTTCTCCCGATAACGATTCTCAGGTAGTACGAGCGCCAGGTTTAGTGCCTCTCGTAGCGGCTCCCTCAATGCAAGCAAGCGAAGGGTCGCTTGTCTCTACTGAAGATGGTTTCAAGTTGTTCGTCATGACTGGGGTTGGTGAATCTGCTTGCCTGGTTACGGATTACCCTGAATTGCAGTTTCCGTTCCTCAACTCATATTCAGAGGCTGTGCGCGTCTCTGCTGACACGCGCGACAGTACCAAGCCACTAGCAGTGGTACGGCTGACTTCACAAGTGGACTACGACATTCAGCTACAGCTCAAATGGGAATCAGCTGTGGGCATGGGGTCAGATGGGGAAGAATCTGCGTGCCCTTGGCGAAATGAAAATGGCTCGATCTTTATGCTCGAAGTCGATGAGCCTGTTGCTGGGGGTGCAGCCTTTCCTGAAATTCCCGATGGCTCAGTCACTTGCTCTATAGCTAGCCGTGCGAGCATTGAAATTCGCATGCTCTGGCTGCACTCAGACAGCATCTCAGTAAGCAGTGTGGTCTTCGGTGGAATGCTCTCGGCCACCCCTGTACTGCCTACGTTAGATCGTCGAAAACGGCAACACATTCCGCTTATCGTATGTCCACGTCGCTACTCATTTATGGTCCCTTCAAAGCTTGATCTTGGGCGCCAAGACTTAGGAAGTACTGTAACTGCAACGCTGCCTATCACCAATAATACTCTAGAGGAGCGCACTTTTTTAGTGATCCCAATGAACGACAAGTCGTCAACTGCTCGACTTGAAGTGTCTGACTCAATGGCTGCGCTTGCTCCTGGAACCTCAAGAGACGTGACCCTGACGTTGACGGCAAATGAACTCGGAAGATTCAATTCCACTATTCTGTTACGGGACTTATCACCTACAGGCTCTACAGACCAGAAAGTAGTTGTATCCATGAACGTCGCAACTACAGAGGAGCGGATCAAAGAGTTCGTGTCTTTTCCAGATCTCATTGGAAGCACAGGCGAAACGGAGCCAATCAATTTGGGCTGTTGTTACATGCCGCCACTGACGACGATGTTACCTGAAGGCCCAGATGCACCGCTCAGTATCGCTCATCCTGAGCGCGACACCCTGCGGGTCACTAATCTCACTTTGCAGCCAATCCTGTTAAGTGCTGTTGCAAATTTGAAAAGGCAGTGCTGCGTGTACCGGTAAGCTATAGTCACGATCCTTTTCTGTATTTGAAGTCATTGCATAATTTTAGCTTTATTCTGAAGTATTTTCTGAATTTTGAACTTGCCTGCCTATTTTCGCAACGGAACAAATCCTCATGAATCAACTTATTTCCCTGTGTATGCTCCCGATGGCTGTGTATGCCTGTGCAGAGACCGTGAATGCCGCGAAGATGCCGATTCGGTTCCTCTTGCACCGCACTCGACCATTTGCCTTTATATCATGCTACGACCCATGCTGCCAAAGAAGTCTTATGTGAGTGGAGAATGTCGGGAACTCGTAGGCGGCATTCGCGTTTCTGGTGCTGGCAGCGGTGGCAAGAAGCTTTTCGAGAAAACTGTGAAATTTGTTGGTGTGGCAGGGTTCAGCTTGTTACAATTGCGCGCCAAGTCTGACACTCTGCTTCGAGGAAGTCTTCCAGCGGGCCGTGCAGTTGAGAAGGTTTGGGGAAGTTTCGAGATAAGGAATGTAGCGAAAGCTCTCCCACTGAAGTATCGTTTCTTGAACCAAAACTGCGTTACAAGCTTGAGTGAGCTGACTAGACTCACGGAAGCTTTGTCTAGTGGTGATGCTGACCTCTATGTAGTGGCAGAAAAAGAATTTGGTGTGCTGCAACCGGAAGAAGCCAAAGTTTTCACTTTTTGTTTTGCGACAACAACGGGCTCGGATCTTTTCTCTCACACTGTTGAAGTCCTGAACGAAAGTTGCCCTTCAGATGAAGATGGTGGGCTGGCAACGTCTTCGTTAACGTTTAGAGCTCTTGTTGAGGACGGGTCATTGAGCCTTCTTCGGGCGGACTCTGCAAAGGGCAATGGCGCGTCATTTATCGCCTTGGGTAATGGATACGGTGTTGGAGATGAAGCATTTGCTGCAGATACTATAGTGGTGCATGAGCCGTTGTTGGTGAGGCCATTAGACCAGCCCGTACTTTCTGTTGAATCAGCGCGAGGTGCCAACAAGAGCCTCTTGTTCAAGCCTTTTTACACAGCTGCTCCAGAATCTGCTCCAAGGATCTCATCCATCTTCACAGTTAAGAGCAATCGTGCCGTTTCTTCTACCCTACGCTTGTACTGCGATGTGCCTATTGAAGTTGGCCCCGTTGGAACCCTCGGAACAGCTCGTAACCCTGTACAGAATATCCCTGAAAGCTACTACGCAGTGGGTGATCCAATTGAGATTCTTCCAGGAGCTTCTATTGATCTCGAGATGTCCTTCTTACGCGAGAGCCTTGTTTACTTCGAGGCAAAATCAAAGCCCGGGTCTGCAATTCGTTTTCATGGCCACTTGGTGTTCGTGAATTCGAGTTTCGACATGGTTGGGTCAACGGGTAAACTAGAAGGCTCAGCGGTTGCCAAAATGGTTTCAGTCGTTGGTAGCTTTGTTCAGACACGGATGAGCTTGGCAACGCCCAAGTTTGTAGACGTCGGCAGAATAGGCGCAGAAACTTCGCGTCTCTCAAGCACTGTGATCGTAAACAACGAATCCGAGGCACCGCTTCCATTCACGGTCCAGCCTCGAGAACAACATGCTGTGACGCGCTATCGACAAGACGGAGGCAGCGTGTGGAACGAATTTGGGAGTTTAATGTGGATACCTCCCAAAGCGCAGACCTCGTTAGAAGTTGAAGCTGTGTTCAATGTCGAAGCGGAACCTGATGTTGATGAAGGCGATGTGCATGAAGTCAAATACGAGCTTGGGCTGAGCGTAACTAACGCATCGAATACGCGCGAATCTGTGGACATTGAAATTGTTGGTGAACGCATCGTCAAGCTCCTGTCCTTGACAGACCATATGCGCAATTCAGTGGAAGATGGTCTGGTTCTGCCAGCGTTGACTGTGTCAACACATGCTGATGCTTCGAATGCCATAAACTCGACTGCCTGGTTCAGTGTCAAGAATACTTACAGTCAACCGGTGCAAGTGTTTTTGCAGGCGCGGCCAGTGGAGGCTCTCGTTGATACCATTCGGCTTGTACTGGTGGCCCGCGAGTCGAATGCTCCCATTAAAGCATTCAGTTTAGAGCCGAAAGAGACAATCAACGTGCGCATCATTCAGTCAAGCCTCCCTTCAGCACGACTCAATCAGTTGACAATCGATGCGCTTGAGCCATTCGGAGATGAAGCAGAGGACACTGACAAGGTTGAAGATGGCAATTTGCCATCAGTTCTCGGGTCCTTGGTTTTTGAGGCCACGCCAATCATTCATCGGCTCAATGCTCACGAAACTGACGATCCAGCCGGTGAGCCTGTAGCTGCCTTGAGCTCGTTGCTACCACCCAGCGAACAACTCGAAGCGAGTGCGTCACTGCAGGTGTGGGTCACTTCCTCCCTCACACTTGGAGGCATCTTACGACCGGGAACCACATTCGAACTCTCAACGACCGCGCTTCACTTTAAGCTTGAACCAATTTTGGGTGGACGAAGTAGTAGCGCGGGTGGCATGCGCGTGGTCAGTACTACTGGCGAATCATTTACTCTGTCAAATCCTTCCGCAACACGACCTCTGAACTACCTCATTCAGTCCACTGCAAGTCGACAACCAGGTGCGCGATTCCATTTACGTGAGCGCGGTGGAGGTGACATCGTGACCGATACTCTTGAGCCTGTGCCCTCATTGGCTTCTGGAGTCGTACCGCCTGGCGAATCGGTGGACATAACTGTGGTATTGCAAGCAGGTACTACATTAGGTCAACGCAACAAGAATTTTGCTGCGTTCGCTGAAGGACATGCCGACACTGAAGTAGGAACAACTTTTTCGGCCAGTCTCATCGTGCATGACGTAGACATGCCAAAGTTGTCCAGCCAAAGCATTGCCGTGGTTATTGTCGAAGCTGCGTCTTCCGTTGCAGCGTCAGTGGAGGCGGTTTACAAACAAACCTTGGTGCCTGCATCCACTGCCGTTCAAGAGAAACAAATTGTACCGGCAGTGGTTGATCTTACTTCCTTGGTCTCGAGTGGAAGCGCACATGTTAAGGAAGCCGTTGCTTTGCCTGAAGTACCGCAGGTGAAGGCACCGCCCAAATTGCCCTTGTTGGCGTCTTCGTGTGCATTGGCGAATCCAGCCGAGTTGCCCGTGCTTACCCTCCGAGGATGTACTCCTGTACCTGAGCGTGCAGCCAACAGTGAGGGTGGGGGTGTAAAGCGCTTTGAAGTGAACATTGGACAAAAGATTAAGCAACAAGTATCAGTTGAGTGGGAAGTGGCGTTGTCGAATCGTTCGGGTACTGTACCGGTCCCTTACAAGTTTACGGTGCTGCACCAGGACAGCGGCCAATGGACGCGCGTAGGGCGTGACAGCGGCATTGTTCGGCCTGGTGAGACACACGACGTGATGCTGTACTTTGCCAGGCGGCATTTCGGGGTATTTGAGTCCTGGATTTGGGTTGAAAATGAACTCAACGCGAACGATTTAAAACTCATTCGCGTTTCGATGGAAGTGGTCTCCGAACCGGTGACCATGGGCGGTGAAATGCTCTTTGAAGTTCTAGTTGCGGGTGCCCCGGCTCTGAACTCGCTTGATGTTGATGGCTTTGCTTCGAACAGCAGCTTCAATCCCACACCTGCGGAGCCGACGCCAGGGCAAACTCACATTGAGTTTGGCGATGTCTATGAAGGAGTTCCTCAATGTCAGCACTCCATGGTGATTCGAAACTGCGCTGCAGTGCCACTTGACTTCAAACTGGACTCGAGCCTTGGTCGAAATTTGTCTTTTTCACGATCGTCAACCGTGCTTGAGCGTATATTCTCAGTCACACTTGAGCGTCAGAGTTATCTTCAAGTCTACCTCTTTTTGACGCCCCAGCGCAATAGCAAAATCGGAAGGAACTACAGCCTCGATAGTGCAGGCAGCAATGTAGGCAATGACAGCAGCAGCAGTAGCAGTGTAACCAGTCAAAACAGCGTGGAAGAAGGCAGCAGCAGACTCGGCAACAGCGGCATGGCCCTCGAGGAGAAAGTTTTCGTAACGTGCCGGCTTGTGCAAGATTATCGGCGTACAATTCACCTTCGAGGCACTGTGTGGCCACGATCGCTTCATTTGCTCCCTTCACCCCAAAGAACAACATCAATTGGCGAGAGCACCCCTGCGCAATGTCGAATCGACGCCCATACCGGGCTGGTTCATGTTTCTTTTGCATCGTCCTCATTGCCGTCGCCTAGCTCTGCTTTCTTTGAGTTGCGCAACGCATCTCTCGCGCCAGTGACCTGTGCGTTGAAAACGCACGCACACTTCTTTGTTCTATCCGTAGCACAACTCCACGCACCCGCAAGAGGCCTCGCTGAAGAGACAGCGATTGCTGCGGCTGGATCTAACGCAGTTTCTGGTGGGGATGCAAGCGCTACTGCTGCTATTTCACCTGCTGCTCCTGTTCTTCATTCAAGTGCTTCTCCTTCCACTGCGGTAGGAGTTGCCAAAGAAGTCGTTGTAGAGCTGTCGCCAGGTTCAGGGCTTCAAGTAGAAGTGCGCCTTTCGGCCTCGGCGCTAGAGGCAGAAATGGAGCGATTAGGACCGCAGCAAGTGCTCTCTAATTTTGGTCTTGAAGAGCACTTGACTATTTTTACGCGCAACCGCCGCGCCAGCGAAAAGTACCACGTGGTCATGAGCGTGCAACCTGACGGACACCTCTCGAGTCCAACCGGTGTAGCGCATGGTAGTGGTGCCAGCCTGCCTGTTGAAGCGCCGCTGGTTCAATTTGCAACGCGAAGCCAGCCATCGACTTCAAACCGGCATTCGTACGCTTTTCAGGCGCTTGAGGAGTTTGTGCTCGTGTTTGTGCACAAGTTCAGTGGGTTTTGGCACCGCGTCGAGGAAAGTTTACCGGTCTTCCTTCTTGACGGCACCTGTGACACCGACCGCGCCGATGATCCTTACACCGACGGTGTAGGAGACCTTCGAGTAGATTCTGCCTTGGCTGAGTTGCGCGGCCAATTAGCCTTGGCATCGAGTAATAAAAGAGATAGCAGTACGTCAATAGAGGGCAGTGCCAATACTACGACTAGTCGTGAGTACGGAGCTTTGCTGCATGAGTTGCAGTACTTGGTGGACGAGCTGGTTTTCTTCGTGCACCGCGAAGCAGACACCAGTGGTGTGATTGGGCAGCGGCTGGGCTTCAAATTGGCCACGCTCGTGTTCGGCTTTGCGCTCCGCCAGCGCACTTTAAGTCGTGTCCTTGACCGCAGCCTCCTTGCGTCGTGGACAACAGAATTGGACCGCTTTTTGAGCTTCGTGCCCATGCAATCGCCTTCCACTGAAGTGTTGTTTGAACTGCACCGCAGCCTTACGGTGCAGCCACAACCTGAAAAGCAACGCAGCTCCCCGACCAATGCAGCTACTGTTGCAGTTGCTCTCTTGAATGGCTGATGGACAACTTGAGAGTATATGGTCACAATTGCGATATGCAAAAAGGACACTCAGCCCAGTCAGACTTGTTCTGAAGGTTACACTTTTTCTGCTACTGCATTGTACAGGGGTGTTTCTTTGTTTTTGGGGAGTATTAACTAGACTATGCACCTGTAACTAGACTATGCACCTGTACGTGATTAGGCCTTACCTATTTATCGTTTTATGGCTGTATACCAGCACGTACCTGCGCATAATGCATGTTATTGCTGTATTATCAAAGCCATATGTGCCAAGTCCGGGAGTTAGCAGCCCACGCGCCGCCTTTATAAGGCATAAACAGAAGTAGGCTAGACTACGTTTTAGCTCCCCGACAATTAACCATTTCTGCGATCGAAATTTTGGCGTCGGTTCGATAATTGTTTTTTTAACTAACGAGACCAAGCGGCAGCTGTGTGCTAGTCAGCACTCAGTACACTCAAGCGCACTTAGTTATCTTAGTTCACTTGCCGTAGGAAAGCAACTAAGTCTACTATGAAACAGCAGGCAGCACAAGCCCCGAGGGGTTTTAATTAGAAAGCTAACAGCCAGACAGAGAATTCAAAGCGATTTATATTAGAAGGAAAGCTTTAATTTTCTGAACCCCCCTCCCCGAGGGGAGACTGGATTTAGTAACTAACAGACAGGGTGCCATCTAATCGGCGTCTAAAGAGTCCCCCGGGGCGGACTGGAAGCCTGACTCGTGGTTTCAGCTTTGAAGTACTCGCATTGTTTTTGACCTCTTATATGTGATCGTCATGCTTTTCTTACCTACTTCACTCTATGGCTCTGAAGCTTGGTCCTCGCGTGAATTTTCATCATACCTATCACCACGATATCACTACCTTGAGTCTTTTTCGTCGTTTGAACCTTCTTGACATCGACAGCTACTATCGCAATCGGATTCTTCGTTGGGCTGGCCACGTTGCTCGTATGCCCATGAGACGGGCACCACTGCAGTTGCTGACAAGTAGGGTAGCGCATTCTCGGCCGGTCGGTTGCCTACAGGAGACGTGGGGTAGGACGCTGGAGAATGCGCTCGCTAGTAAAGGTATTTCCAAGGAATTTAAGGAGTGGATTGCCATTGCGAAGGACAGGCCGAAGTGGAAGCAGCAGACTCACTCCAAACCAAAACCTCCCTATGCCTGATGGCTGATGGACAACTTGAGAGTATATGGTCACAATTGCTTTATGCATAAAGGACACTAAGCCCAGTCAGACTTGTTCTAAAGGTTACACTTTTCCTGCTACTGTATTGTACAGGGGTTTTTCTTTGTATTTGGGGAGTATAAACTAGACTACTGTAGACGTTATGCTAATTCCCTTGCGTTGTCGCAACACCAAACACTGGGCCTACCCTCAGAGTGAGTCCCTTAATATACTCGACATCCAGGAGTACTAGGCCGGAAGAAAACTTTACTGTTAGCTGTAGTTTCGGTATCATGCTTATGGGAATGTGCGCAGTTGCGCTAGTGGGCACTTAGCTAAGACAGACTTGTTCTGGAGTATTCACGAATAAGTAACGTGGTGCTGTTTGTAGGCGCTTCTTTGCAATCGCAGAGTAGAATCCAGCATGATTTGTAATCTTACGGTGCGATTGGAGTTAGTTCCTACAGTTTATCACCCACCCGGGTCGTCATTGCGACACTTCTCGGTAAATGGGTATGGGTTGACGCGTTAATGCTTATTTTGACACAGGCCCCGAGGGGCCGGAATTTGAAGGCTAACAGGCAGACAGATAATTCAAAGCAATTCATACTCCAGGCAGAAGGAAAGCCTTTTTGAAAGAAGAACGCGATCACAACGCATTTGCTTGCATCCACCAGCTTAAACCTCCTCGCTTTATACAGTGGGTAACACATACGCACCACTTACCTTGCCGGGATTGAATATGCACCTGTAATTACTGGCCATTAGCACTGCTTCCCGCGAAGGAGGGTTCACTGGGTTCGCGAATTGCCATTTCCGCACACCTATGCGTACTCGACTTTCAAAAATGTCGGCCCCTCGGGGCCTGTGTCGAAATATGATGGCCTCACAGGCAAAGAAAGCAAGCTGGCGGAATCATGTGTGCGCTTGTAGAGAAAAATAAATAAACTTATCCCTACTCTAGAATTCTCTATTTGTTAAACTTTAAATCTCGGCCATACGGGACCCATGCTAAATCGCGATACTTGCGGCGGTGTAAAAGCAGAGAGCTGAAGGCAAACAAGAGTTATTTGAAGGGTCCATTACGCGAGTTATTTCGATGTTCCTCAATTTCATCCGGCTTTCATTCGGCACATGGCGGTGACTATGCCTTCAAATGGGCATTTACGAAGGGAGTTCCTCCAAGTAGAAGGACAAACGCATTTTCAGCCACCCCGCTGTGATGCTTAGGAATATGTGCCACGCTCACTTCGTTGAACAAGGGACTAGATATAAGACACAGCGACGCTCTTCGGATTCTTTTGACACAGTTCCCGAGAAGCCGGAAATCTATATTGCATCAGTCCAATCTGGCTTATATTTCCAAATAAATAAAAAAAAGAAATGTACTCCCTAACAGCAAACTTTGGAGAGTGTTTGATTGGGTTTGGTGAAACTTTCGCCCTATTAAAACTTTTTTAATCCACTCTCCACTCTCAATCCTAATATGCTCCGAATGCTTATTCTCCGAATGGCGAATGAAACCATCACCTAGCTGGTTAGGTACGCAATAGTGGATTCATGTGTCACGCAGAGCAAATAGATTTGGCGTGGAATTGGCTCCCTGGTTGCTTGACTTCAAGTCAGATCTGGCCTACTGCATCCTCAGTCGATTTTTTTTTTAAACATATTCCCCCCTCGGGGTCTCAGAAAAAAAGCCCCCCTCCTCACCGAGAGGGCCTGTATTTATTAACAAACATTCAGGGCAAAACTGGTTGCATGATTCTTAGCGCGTGGGCGAGCGAGCTACTTTGGACCATTATCACCACCTCCATGGCCACTCCGGTCTGTGCGCCTGCTAAGGCTCACCTTCCAGTATAAGTGACTTTGAATTCCTTGTCTGCCTGTTAGCCTTCTAAATCTGGCCCTCTGGGCCTATGTGAAAAAAAAAAAGATGATGGCACCCTTTCTGTTAGTTACTAAATCCAGTCCCCCTTTGGGGGGGCTCAGAAAAAAAAAAGGTAGGCGTGGTGCACCTCCGGAATCGAACTCGGTTTAAACTCTTGAGAGACCAATCACTTCAAAAAGCTGCATGAGACTCTCATGACAACGAATTTGCCTGGTTAGTCTTTCCTTCTAGTATTGGTTGCCTTGAAATTTCTGTCTGCCTGTTAGCCTTCTAATTCCGGCCCCTCGGGCCCCGAACCAAAATTTACAAAAATTAAATTTCTTCGAATCATTTTACGTTGGTACTCCCCTGTCCAAATAATATTGCAAGGCACGTGCACCTTGGCGGGCCTCAAAGCAGCGGAAAACAGAAAAAAACGAGACCCTCACATTCAGTCCATAGTTAAGGCTCACGACGCTCATTTCATCCCTTTCACTATGTCCACGAATGGAGCCCTCGGACCGGAAGCTTCGAAATTCCTTACCATGGTCTTCAAGTTCGTCAAAACTGCTGGCATGTCCAGTATGCGCCACAGTCATCAAGACATCGAGTCTACCTGGAACACTACATGGTTCTCGACATTTTGGCGCCAACGGATTTCTTCAACAGTTACAGCTACCAACGCGGCGTTCGTGAACCGCATTTTCTGAGCCCCCCGAGGGGGAACTGGATTTAGTTACTAACAGACAGAGTGCCATCTAACATTTTACAGAGGGACGCTGTGGCACAGCAAGGTGGCCCCTGTACCGCCAAAGCGCCGCCTTACCCTCGTTTCTACAATTATGACCCAGAGCAAAACCGGCGATCGATTATTCACCGCTGCCCCCAATTAATCCGGGATAAAGCTAGCTAGCAGCACAGTTTTTTTCTCTCGGAATTACTGAGTTTGGTGTTTTCCTTTTTTTCTTTTTATACCATACTA
>Ga0307982_1002449_pt1 | contig 14971 bp, 13 predicted proteins | sample OrgLakmetagen989_FD_201847 | JGI IMG/M metagenome (GOLD analysis project Ga0307982, IMG submission 201847) | Saline water microbial communities from Organic Lake, Antarctica - #989 | ecosystem: Environmental > Aquatic > Non-marine Saline and Alkaline > Saline | place: Antarctica: Organic Lake...
GTTGTTGGTGCACACGTCCGCGTCAACCTCTTTGCGTTAGCTGCAGATCTTGATAGCCTCAGCCGTCCGTAATATAGTGTGAGGGGGGCATTGCTCGAAAGGATTGCAGGCTGTGCAAATGAAATGTCTCAGTTCACGGTCCTGTGCAAATTGCAAACTTAACTGCAGTATTTTTTCAGGGAGACAAGCCGAATTAAAAACCATGTTTGCTTCTGTTGCAAAGGCCGCACAGCGTGCTGTGCAGCCTGCTCGGGCGATGTCCGGAGCTGCCGGCTCGCTCAAGGCCGCAGCGGCTGCCTCTGCTGTACGCATTATGACTGCATTATTGTAGAAGCAATGCTAGCACACGCACATTTGCAGTCTGAGAACATCAAGTTCTTCAAGGTCTACCGCTGGGACCCTGATGTGCCAAACCAGAAGCCATACCTGGCAACTTACCCAGTCGATATGGATGAGTGCGTCATAGCTGCCTGCAACGCGGATGAATTTACAACTGATGCATTTTTCACACAGATGTGGCCCAATGCTTTTGGACGCACTGATTAAGATCAAGAATGAGCAGGACCCAACTTTGACCTTCCGCCGGTGAGTAGGTGTCTCAGCTGGCTGTCAAGTTCCGCTCTGACGCCAGCATTTCGCTCCCGGCTGTAATTGCTTCCCGCGTTCGAATAAAGCACCATACACTAGCGGACATTGGCTACATTATGTACAGATCTTGCCGCGAGGGAATCTGCGGCAGCTGTGCCATGAATGTTGATGGCGCTAATGGGCTTGCGTGTCTGACCTACATCAACAAGGAGAGCAAAGATGCGCACAAGATTTACCCCCTGCCTCACATGCATGTGGTCAAGGACCTTGTGCCAGATTTGAGCACCTTCTACGAGCAGTACAAGAGCATTGAGCCCTGGCTGCAGAGCGACGAGGTGAAGCCCGAGGGAGTGGAGCACCTGCAGAGCACCGAGGACCGCAAGAAACTGGACGGGATGTATGAGTGCATCCTGTGTGCTTGCTGCTCCACATCCTGCCCAAGCTACTGGTGGAACGGCAACTCTGGCAAGTACCTGGGCCCTGCTGTGCTCATGCAGGCATACCGCTGGGTTGCGGACAGCCGCGACACCAACACAGTCAAGCGCCTGCAAGCTTTGGATGACGAGTTCAAGCTATACAGATGCCATCAAATCATGAATTGCACCCGTGTGTGTCCCAAGGGCTTGAACCCCGCACGCGCCATCGCCAAGCTCATGAAGGAGATGCCCAAGGCATACGAGACTGCACATTAGTACTGCCAAGCCGCACACAATGAAACAATCTTTTTACTTGGAATCATCTAAGCACGCTGTGTAGGTCCGCAGCACTGGGCTTGGCCGGCTGTGTGCAGCGCTGACCAAGCACATCAGCTGCGCATACCAGCCTCTGTCGGTATGGGTGCAAGCACGCAAGTCGGTCAGAAGATCCCCTTGCCAGCAATAATGCGTCGGTTTGTCTCCAAGTTGTAGAAGTTGCTCCACCGCCATGCTCCCAGCTTGGTGTCTCCGATGTGCTCGGGGGCAAGGTGCAGAAGGCCGTAGCCAAACGAAAGCCGGGGAGCACCACGGGGAAGGGCCACACGCTTTCTGCAAAATAACAGTGCAAATTGAACTCTGTGACTGTGACTGTGTGTCAATACGGCCGCGAACTCACGCCTCAACTGCATTGCGGTATGAGACAATGTGAGACGCTTGGTCAGCCTCTAACTGCCGCCCATGAAAAGCCTTCATCGACCCATATCGAGATCCGGGCTTGATAACCCCACCAAGAATATTTGGAGAAAAGATTGGTGGATTGCGCTCAGGAACTGTAGACATGACTGGCGCAAAACGAAGATGAAGATAAATCTCTAATTCCGCTGAGAGCAACTGGCAGTCGGTGGACAGCGATAAGCATCTGCAAAAGCCAGGCAAAAGAATTTAAGAAAATCAGCATGGTTCCGCACGAATGTTTGACCAATTTTGGACATCATCCCGCTGATGCCGCACTTTTGAGACATCGAGGAAGTCTAGAGAAGCCCCCCAAGACCCCCAAGGCATGAAAGCCGCAAGGAATACCTGGAGAGCTGGCGTGTCCCAGGCCTAGCTCACTAGGAGTTTAGGAAACGCAGACAAGCTAGCGCCCTAGCTTGACTGCCAATGCTTGGACAAATCTTCACATATTCGCAAATTTCACGGGCAGATAAACCCCATCAATTATCGCTGATGGGCCCCTTCCAGAAATTGTGAGCTCGGCCTGTACAGCTGTATCAGTGTACCACCGCGTGGAATCGGTAAATAACTCTGCCGGAAACCCCTTGTTGTGTAACTGTGGTCGCGTTTCTCTGAGTGATTCTCAACATGCTGCGTCGAGCTATCGCCTCTTCTGCTTCGGCAGCCTCTGCGGTGAACTGCACCGCAGTTACACCAAGTGAGCATCAATTTGTCCTTAAATAACACTTGTATGATACCCTTGTGTTTTCGCAGTGGCAACCCGAGCAATGGCAACTGCTACAGGGCAGCACAGCCAACCTGATAGTGAGTATTTCCGCAGCTGCCTTCAGTTTCACCTTACATATCGTTGGCGTTTCCAGTCATTCTTGCGGGCATGAAGGCCAGTAAGGTCACCAAAATGTACCACATGACATCTGCCGGCCTTGCTGCGGGTGTTCCACTGGCTCTACTGATGGGCGCTCCCGTGACGACCATCGCAGACTTGGCGTTTGCCGTCATGATCCCCCTGCACAGCCACATCGGCATGCGCAGTGTTATCGTGGACTATGTATGGGACTCTGACAAGCAGCGTGCAGCCATTCTGCTGCTGGGCGCCTTCACTGTGTTGACAAGCGGAGCCCTTGTCCGCCTCAGCCTCGCTGACGTGGGACTTACACAGGGCATCAAGGGCCTTTGGGTGAAGCAGAACAGAATTGAAGTGTAAATGCATCAAACTGTAACATTCCGGCAAGCCCGATAGCTTCCAGTGCTTGCAAATGGTAGGGATTGCGGCGTGCCCTTGCCGGAGGACACTGAAGTAGTGCATACCTGCGACAAAGCATTTTTTCTCCACATTCTGCAGTGGAATTCATTATTTTCCGGTGGGGAATACTGCTGTCTAACTGCGTGGCGCGTTGCTGCATATACGCGGTTGCGCATGCACACATCACATCAGCCTGACTGTCAAGCCGAATTACCCCCATGCATCAGCCTGTCATGTGATACTGGCCACAATGCAGTGAATGCAGCACGGTCCGCAGCCCGTAATGGTGGCAAACTCCCAACATCAAAGAAGCTATCGTCGTTGAGAAACCTGTACAGTAACACCATGGCTCTCGCTCGCGCTGCTTGTGCCTCAGCGGCAACTCTTCAGAAGCTGGCCGCTCCTGTTGCCAATCAAAGCTCACGAGCTCTTGCTACCAAGGCCTCGGAGAGGCCACTCTCGCCGCACCTCACCATTTACCGCCTTCCTTTGAATGCGATGACTTCAGTAACTTTCCGTGGCTGCGGAATCGCTATGACCGTCGGTGAGTCCCAATTCCGCAGCGACATGCCGTATATTGCTTCCGCTGAAAGCACATTGACATTCCATGCAGGAGTTGGTGGCCTCGCTATGGGCTTGGCAGCAACTGGAACGACAATGCCGGAACTTGTGCACAGCATCCAGCAAGCTGGAGTTGGCCCCTTGGCTCGTTTTGCAGTCGCATTTCCCCTTGCCTTCCACTGGGGCAACGGCCTTCGTCACATGGTATGTCCTTACGAAGTCGTGCACTTGTGTTCAACATGCATTTATGTGTGTCTACAGATGTGGGAGAACATTCGCGGACATGAGGTTGCGGAAGTTGATCAGAGTGCCTATGCTTTGATTGCCGGAGCAGGCGCAATCTCTGTAATTGCAGCAGTGCTGGAGTTTGAGAAGTAAATTCAGAATAAAATCACACGAAATTTGCCGGTGGTTTGCTGTGTTGTACTTGCCCCTCAATACAATCATGCCAGATCAGTGACAGTCAAGTCACCTGACGTTGTTGCTGAAGCTGCTCCAAGCGCACCTGTGGCTTCCAATAGCAGGCGCCTCCGCAGAAGAGGGGACACCAGGTGTCCTCCCAGTCCTGCTAGGCGCCTACATTCAGCTGAATCAGCCTGGAGGATTGCCTCAGCTGCTTCTGTCGTGGGACCACGAGTTGTGTGAAGAGTCTTGGGCACAATTACGTGCCACGCGGCCAAAGCATCTTGACGGCACATAAGGTGGCACAGCAGAAGAGCAACTAGGGCTGTTCCCAGTTCACTACTGCCGGGCTGCAGCACGGTGTTCGCAAAGGTGCTGCAAGCTGCTACAACACCGCTGCCTGCGTCGCGACAAAGCCGACGCCAGGCATTGTACAGCTCCTCATCTGATAGCACCTGCACTTCTTCGGCTGAATCCTTGTCGTGATCTGCAGCAGCTCCCAGGAGCACTTGCACTGCAGCAGCTGACACGGTGGCGTCCATTGCAGCCCAGGCCTCACATGAAGCATCTGCAGCGGCGGCACGAGCCAGTGCGAATACGTCATCATCCACCTCTACCTTGCACATGCTCTCCACAGTGCCATTCAACACGCTTGCTGAACCACAGCATGTGGCCGAGATGAGGAGCATGCCGAGCTGGCGCGGGCTGCTGCCTTTGTGAACTCCAAAATCCAATGCAGCGTCAAGGGCTGCATCGTCCTTCAACAGCTGCGTTTGACACTCCCAAAGCATAACAAATACATCTTCAGCTACACAGCCTTGGTGCACAAGGCTGCTGAGAACCTGCTCGGCTTCGACAATCCTGCCTTCAAAAATGTAGTCTTGAGCATCGAGCACGAGTCCCTCCTCGTCTTCTCCCAGACCACTTGAAAGCTGTACTGTAGCGGCCATTTGTAAGCACATTTACCTTCGCTCCGTGCGCTCTTCCTTTATAAGCGTCCATAAGATTGACAGTCGCAACAGCCCTCCACTGCTTCCCTGCGACATTTCGCCGATGCCCCCTGCTGCTCTCCCTTGTCTGGTGAGCACTAAGTGCCAACCCGAAGGGTTCAGCTAATACCCGCCCCAAACAAATCAACACAGCAGCCTCTTGTACTGTGCTTCTTCAGCTATACTTCATCGGCTGGTTATCAAAATCAGGTTGGGAACAGCATATTCCGCATGGCAAGTTTTGCTCCGTCTGGGTACGCTGATCTAGCCGCTGTAGCTACCCAAGCAGCTGCAGAAATGCAGGAAGAGGCACGAATAGATGCTGTTGAGTCGTTGGGTGGAGCTGGCACAAGGTCACTTTTGGCAAGCTCTGAGGAGCATGACATGGACCTTTCCGAAGTTGCGCAGGAAATTCTGAGGGCCCAGCCAGACCTGGCCAGCAACATGGGCGCATTGAAGAACATCCCAGGTGATATTTTGGCAGCAGCTGCTGCAGCTGCGCTGCCTCCCCAGGTGTTGGAGCCCATTCCTCCCCGTGCTCCGGCCGCCGTCGCAGTTGCTCAGGGCGACGACAGCGACGACAGCGACGACAGCGACGAGAACAGCATCCATGCCGCAGCTGAGCACGGTGCTGAGGATCACACTGCAGTCGAGGAAGCTCCCAGTGCACCGCCACGCACTGAGAACGAAGCCCCCCCGCAGACGTACGCAGCCCCCCTGGATGTGTTGTTGGACGGCAGCGTGACCATGACCGCGACTGGCAGCGTCATCCTCCTGCAGCGCGACCAACACAGTGTGGTGGTGCAGCATAGTGCTGCATCAGCTGCAAAGCACCCCGTCGGCACGGTGGCAAGCGGTGGACGGAGCATTGACCCCAATGCACCCAGCCAGCGAATCCTGGACCAGGTTGCCGCCAACATCCTGGACGAAGGCAGCCTCGTGGCCTTATGCCCACTACCGGGTACGATTGCCCCACGCATCATCGGGCGAGTTCGGGAGGTGTTTGGCAATGTGTCTGAGCCCATGTACCTCATCCAGCTGTCCGCTGAGCAGTGCAGCGAGCGCAGCAGCTCCCCGTCTGAAGCTGCACAAGCCAATGTCTTTCATGCGATGGCGCACATGTCTGAGCTGGTGGCGGGGGAAACTGTGTACAGCATCGGCGAATTCAGCAGCTTGGTGGACCCCAGCAAGTGCAGAGCTGGCAAGCCCACGGACGCCTCAAATCGGTATGACGAGGAGGCCTCCGACTCCGAGTTCAGCGACGACGAAGCGGAAGCAGCCGCCCGCAAAGCAGCTCGCAGCAAGCGACGCAACGAACAAGGGGTGTCTGACATGCAGGCTGCAGCTGCAGCGGCTTCGGCTACAGGCAGCACTGCAGATGCAAACAAGCGCACGCGGCGAGCTGGTAAGCGACGGCAACAGGGCGTGCTCTCCTCTGCACCCAGCAGCACTCTTGGCCCGCCTGCAAGCGAGGCTGCGGCCACTATTGCTGCCCAGCAAGCGCAGATCCAGGCCTTGCAGGCACACCTTGCCAGCATGCAACAAGCTTTCGGGTCAGGAGGCGCTCAACACATGCAACAGCAGCAGGTACCAGCCTCCTATCAGCAGTATGGGGCTGCCCAGTACGGGGCCCCCCCACGGGCGTTTCCTGTGCCAGCACCCCAAGGCACACCTGCAACTGCACGAGTTCCCTCTTCAGCAGCTCAGCAATTCATGGCAGCTGCAGCTAGAGCTGCTGCCAATGTGGCCAAGTCAAACTCGCTTTGAAGGGGGAAGCATTTCAAGGACCTCCAGGCAAGGGGGCTGGACGGACCCCCCCTTGCCCAAAGTGGATCATTCAGAGTTGGTGACACGGCAACTACTTGGTGACATTTTTATCAGTCTCATCGAATGTTTTCACTTCCTTCCTTTTTTGTTGTCACTTTGAGGGAGGCGGCAGTTTAGTCTTTGCATCCTTCAAATATCAAAACCCTGTGTGAGACCGGTGCGTGTTTGCATCATACCGAAGCAGGGTTTCAGCTTGTAGTTTATCGAGTTTGGATTTTGCTGAAATACATTCAGCCAATTGTTGACCAGCGTGCTGCGCTCGAAGGAAAAAACTTGATGGAATGGAAAACCCTGAGGAAGTTTCCGGATCAAAACTTGCACACAGTTCTGCCAAACGGGCAAGGGTGAGCACAGTTTTCATTAATATTGGAGGAACGATTCACAAAACGTTTGAATTGCTTCTACTCCACTTTACAGAGCCCTACTCAACTTCAGAGCGGCTCATATGAAGCAGAATTGTTCTCTTGCGCACCGCCGGCGCCAACGCCAAATTTCGCGGTGGGCTCAGCTGGTGGAAAGCGCTTGAGAGTTGTTGGTGATAAAGGCTGCCGTTCCTCTTCCAAAGCGGTATCAAGCCATTCATTGCCAGCTTATAACAAGAAAGGTGGGCTGTCATCCACCATACAACAGACAAGCGGAGACGACCACCCAACAACCTGGAGCAAGAAGGGTGTTCAAGCTAAACCTGCAACTATGGGAAAAATTCACCATATGCATCTGGTCACATTTGACATGAAGCAAGAATCAATTCAAGTAAAACACCCCGCTGTTTTCAACAGCGTATTTGCTGGCAGTCCAGCTAAGGTGGTGCAAGTTGGAACAAGTGTAAGCAACAGAGGACAGAGCCAGCGGATACTGGTGTCTTCCTCGCAATTGGCAGCTCCAGAAGGGCCCGGTGGAGCAGGGCTGCGCAACCATCAGAATCCACCTAGACAATCGAAGTCACCCAGAGCCACTGGCCATGGTGTGCGCGCTATGGAGCGGGTGTTTGTGCCCAACGACTGCGTGTCGAGGCTTGAGTGCAGCCCAATGGGGCTTGTGAAGCGATTCCAAACTGCTTTGTCGAGCTTTGTGGGTCAGCAGCAGCCAAAAATGGCACTATTCAAGCATTTCTTGGCCGATACACTTTTCCCGCCCGAGGTTTTGGTGGGAATCCGCTCATTGCCTCACGCAATTTTGTTGTGTGGGCCTCCCGGGACCGGGAAAACATCAATGCTTCACGCTGCTGCCCGTGTCTGTGGGTACGATATTTGCACCCCAAGTACCGCAGATATTTTGTCTAAATACACTGGGCAAACAGAAGGCAATTTGCAGCGAGTGTTTGATGAAGCACGTCACAAATCGCAGGAACCGTCCAACTGCGGTTGTGTGCTTTTTTTCGACGAACTTGATGCACTCACTCCACGGCGTGGTGTTGCAGACGACCAACATGGTGTTCGCCTTGTCTGTCAAATGCTTGTCGAGCTTGACGCGGTGCAGTCTCGCAGGGTTGGCCTTTCTCAACAAATGCACGGCAGACAGGCGTACGAAAGTCAAGCCCACGAGGCCAGCGTTTCAGAGTGTGAACATCCTGAACCCACAGGGAATACTAACTTCAGCACATTTACCCAAAGTGCTCCAGCGTCGACGTCAGAGCTTGTTGGGAATAGCTGTGGACAAAGCAAGAACAGGCTTATTGTGGTGGCTGCAACAAACCGTCCAGAGGTGCTTGACTCGGCAGTTCTGCGCAGGTTCGAACAAATTGCGTTCGCCCTACCTGATGAAAAGGCTAGAAGCGCAATTGTTGACCACTTGTTGCAAACAAGCGGAGTTGACTATGCTGTATCGAAGGAGGACCTCGTAGCAATCGGGAGTTTGACGAGCGGATTCAGTCCAGCTGACCTCGTGACACTGATTCGACAAACTTGCTGGAAACCCCTGTCCAATTACATGGAGCACCTCTGGGCAAACGTGGATGATCCAGGTAGCCAAGAATGCGCAGCTGTGGGCAAGGACTCGAGTCATTGCCTTGAGGCCCGCACCATAACATTCCAGAACATTCAAGAGAATATTAGAATCAACGGGAGTTCTGGAGCGCCAGACCGACAATAAATGAGTGAGCCATGCGCTAGTATTTGTCATCTAGGGGCGTTGAGAGGGGCCTGTGCTTGGCCCGGTTTGCTGGGTGAACGATCGCGAGCAGGGCTTTCCAGCTATAGCTATCAGGCCTGGCCAGCATTTGTACGGCCTGCCGGGTGACAAACCAAACGAGGGGGTTAATATTGCTTGTCACATGGGGCGGGAAGCGGCTGATGCCGCCGAAGTGCAGGGGTTTTCTGTCACATGCAGGTGCTGAGGCCCCCCCAGGGGGGGATGTTTTTGTCACATGCTCAAGTCGATGTTGGCTAGGCCTGCCAACCCGTGCAACTGAGGCTCAATCCGGTTTTATGATCAATGTACGGCAAGTTTGTGATCTCGCCGCGGTTTTGGAGCACCCGCATGCTGGCCTGCCCTACTGCAGCGTGCGTGCGGACGCGTCGCGCAGAGCGAGCGAGTTGTGAGCAGAAGCACAGTACAGCGCACCTCGCTGACCCACCTTGACTGCGAAGATGGTATTTCACCCAGAGGAATATCCACCGCCTTGGTCTTATTTGTGCTGCAGGTGAGGCATGCTGCTCGCAGTCGAATGTTGGCTCCACACACAGTACTGCACTGCAGCAAAGGCACACCTCCGCTCTCTCGGGCAGCACTTTCCCGAAGAGAGCGGCTGTTTTTACCAAGCTGGATTAAGTTTAAGAAGTATGGTATTTTTCCTTGGAAGATTCTCGTGAACGTTGTGCTTGTTGCCTTAGTAACAGTCCAGGTGCGGAATTTGCGTGTGTGATTCGGTGGCCTCTGCACATTTGAGATTGCAGGTGGTCGTCCTGAACACTCAGGATAATGCTTGGTATTTATCATCCCAGCGAAACTTCAGGTTTTTGTTCTATCCTTCAGACTACGACTTCTCAGACCCGTCGTGGCAGGTCAGGACGGTCGCTGGCTCCTTGCAGGCTGTGCACAGGTCGTTGAGTAACTTCGCAAGCGTAAACAGTCGGCAGCTAGACACATACTTCCACTCTGAAGCAGACCTCAGTGCTGGTTTGTCCGCTGTGGCTGCTCCCCCCAATGTATTGATGGAGGTGACGACCTTCAAGCATGTGGACACGCTGTTCGACCCCTCCGTGGAGTTCCAACCAGAACTGCACACTCAGCAGTACTATGTGAATGCGTCCTGGATGGGGCCGATATCACAGGCATTACAGAAAGAAGGGCTGACTTTCGAGCAAGCCGTTGCCCGCAGCAGCGCTGGTGATGCCATCCCTGCCCTGCAGTCCTTTTTCCAGTCGCTGTACTCCATGCAGCTGACGTTGCCGCTGTTTGCGTTTGGTTTCGGGTCTCTGTTCCGGACATGTGTCAAGTGGGTGGTTCAGGTGCAGTACTCGTTCAGTGACCGCGGCCAGCTGCACATCTCCATGGTGACCAATGTGGAGAGCAGCTGCAACAGGTACCCAAGCACAGCGGCGCGGCTTGCGGACCGCCTTCAGTGGCTCAACATCGTCATCCTCGCTTTTGCTGCCATCCATTTGTTTTTACTGATTCGGGCCGTGTACCGCACGTACCGCATCGCGGTGGAGTTCTCCTCCTTGCGGCGTCGCGGCAGCCGCACCCCCCTGCCCTCCTTTTGGCAGCGCTGGTGCTTCTGCTGCGCGTGCCTCAGGCCAAATAGCTCAGAGCAGCTAAAATCGCCTCTCCTTGGGGGCGAGTCTAGTGCCGCTGCAGGTGCGGCTGCGTTGGAGGTCAGCCCCAAGCCAGGGGGCGCTCGACTGCAGGAGCTGGCCGCCGACCCCAATATCCGCAGAGCCATCACACTGCTGCAACACCCAGAATCACACGTGACGTTTGATGTCAGCGGAGGCGGCGCCTTGATCCACCTGGACGGCAACACCGTGCCCATGCCCCCAGAGCTGCTGCAGAATGCCGACGACAGCTCTGACTCTGATGAGGACAGGGATGCACGGCACATTCGACGGGTGATATCATCCAGCCGCGATCGAGCCACTTCGGATATGGGCCGCCTTACATCTGCACTGGGCGGTGATGGCGGGCCTCTGGATGCAGTGCAGGAGGGCGTTGCCTCTCCTCAGCGACGCAGCCACCAGGACGACACCTCCCTGGCCACGCGTTCGGGGCGTGCCTCCTCCTGGCTCAAATGGAACCATGGAGAGGTCACTGGGAGCATCAATGCAGCAAGTACCAGCACCCCCCTGCCCGCTGGAGAGGACTCCAGCTCCAGCTCCACTGACGTGGCGGAGGCCCTGGGGCTGAACTGGGCCAGCATCCACTGGTCCCACAAGCTGCGCCTGCTGAACCGGTGGACCATCGTGTCATTTGCTGCATGTGTGTGCAACATTCTTGCGGCAGGTTTGAATCTGTCCGGCAGCGTCGCACACAGCCCCACCACCCCCTTCCACTCCCTCATGGTGGCCCTGGGCTGTTCGCTGCTGTGGATCGGCCTGGTGAGGTATCTGGAGCACAATGTGCACTACTACTCCCTAGTGCTCACCCTGCGGCGCGGCATCCCCCGCGTCTCCCGGTTCCTGCTGGGCGTGCTGCCGGTGTTCATGGCGTTCGTCATGTTTGCCGTGGTGTACTTCGCGTCGCACGCACCCCGCTTCGGAGACGTGCCCACCGCAGCAGTGACACTGTTCGCTGTGCTGAATGGCGACGTAGTGCGAGACACCTTCATGAACTTGATTGAGTTCCACCCGGTGGTGGGGCAGATCTTCATGTATGTGTTCATTTGCCTGTTCATCTACGTCGTTCTGAATGTGCTCATTGCTGTGATCGAGGAGTCCTTTTATAGCACCGCAGAGCGCAACGAGCAGCTATTGGAGAAACAGAAGAAAATCAGAGCCCAGCCCACTGCCCAGCTACAGGACTTGCTGACGCCGCGGGCAGGAGGGGACAGCGCTTCCAGCGGCTCCGAAGGCGGATGCAATGCTGCAGGCGAAGACGACGCGATACCCATGCAGCTGGATGAAGCAGACATGGAGGATGTAGCGCCCCTGGCAGGGCTAGGCATGCCAGAGGGGGGCGCTGCGGCCGGCTTAGGGGGCTTCGATTCCATCCAGCGATCTGTCTCCACCCCCGCTCCAGACCGGCATAGCTCCCACAGGCGGCATGTCCGCAAGCAGCTGCTGCGAAAAAATGCAGGGCAGCTTCTCAAGCAGCCTGTGAAGACTGACTTGCACTCGCTGGCTCTGGACCCCGAGGACCAGCTTGGGCGATTCTTCCGGGGCGCCGACCTGGCCGAAGAACTGCAACGGGAGCCTTCTCGGCGCAAAGCACCTAGAGGCCGAAAGCTGTCTGGCAGCTAGCTTGCTGGCAGCTGGCTTGCACAGACTGAAGCAGCCTTCACTGCAAAATGGATGCGATTGTGCCGACAGCTGCCAACACAGCCCCTGCAATACCCAGGGCCCAATTGCCGGCTTTGGACCACGGACCGACCCCAGGATGTAGCTTGATGTATGCGAGTGGCGGAAATGCGATGGACACTGTGAAGGACAGCAGGCTGCCACAGAAGGACAGCAGGCGGTCGAAGTCAGGGACCATGATGGCCACCCCCAGAATAACACCGCACAGCAATGCTCTGATGCAAATCATCCGCAGCCATGCGCGAATAGCAACAGGCTCGCACCTGCCGGAATCAGCTTCCACTGCGTTGTGCTCTGCCTTGCTTGGGGACTGGAAGGCGCTCCTCGGACTGAGCAGCGGGGTGTCCCACCCCGAGATCGCCAAAGAGTCGGTTTCCAATGCGTCAAAATTGAAAGATGGACTATTCTGTGCCAGGTCGTCGACATAGCTTGTCGCGAACGTGTCACGGGTATCAAGTGGAAACTCCTCAGCGTCGGGCTGCGAGGCTGCAGGGCCTCCCGCGCGCAGTTGGTCGATGATGCCTTCCACCACTTCGCTCACGGGAGCTAGCGTGAGAGCAAACTTACAGACACAATTCAGCACTATCATATATAAACACAGCTCGGTGACCATACCTGGCGGTAAGCTGAGTGTGACTTGTGTGGACACCCCCTCGCCGTACATCAAATAGGCAGACACGGCCACAAGCATATACAAAGGAACTACCACTGCATACGACGCATTTAGAACCAAGCCAAATTTTTCTGGCTTTGCCATGGAGCAGTACAGCTGCGGGACGACTGCATGCCCAGCAAAGCCTGCCATCCAAACGCCCAAAGTGTAGGGGACGTTCGCAATATGCACCGCTGAGGTTGCCTGTGTTTGGTGCAAGGAGCCCACTCCTGCGGTGGTGCTGAGGCCAGAGTAGAGGACCACAATGGCAAGAACACATGCGGAAAGAACACCGATGAAAGACACGAAGCTGAGGTAGGACAGGTCTCGAAACCAGGTTGTTGGCACGACAACAAGCACGGCGATAACGGCATAGAACGTGATTGTGTGGTGCAAGTTCAGGGCGTGAACATTGTCCGCGAACACAACAACATACCCAGCACATGCTGCTCCGATCAGCTCCATGAAGAAGCAGGCCGTGATGAGCGAAGCACCTGGCAGGCCAAAGGCTGCATAGCCAAGGTCAGCGTAGGTCCCACATTTTCGCGGCCCCCCGCAAGTGTCGATACATTGAGCAATGATGCCAGCTGTGTATCGAGTTGCTGCAGCCAGGGCACAGAACAGTGCGATGCCTATCCAGCCGTTTTGTGCAAGGGCGTAGGGGTACGCCAGCATGGCCAAGCCTGCACATTCGCAGCGGGTGCACTAAAATGACCATCGGGCATGCACTCAGCACACTGGAGCGGTGACACTTACCAACAAGCAAGTTAATAGTGTTGAATACAGTTGAGAGGGCACTTGCGCCTCCAAATCCAAGCTGAGCTGCCCGAGTGCTGAGCTGATCAACTGATATGGGGGCACGCTGGGCTGGCGACCTGCACCGGAGCAGTGTGCTTTGGAACTGGGATTGCAAACAGCAAGACACACCCAATGAGAGCCGCTGAACGTAAGAATGCAGGTGAAAGCTGTGCCAATGCAGCGGAATTTTGCATTGTGGCGAATGAACTGAGCGGAGCGAAACCTTTATCATGAAGTACCACAAGACACTTCTGCGAGTAGCCAGGCAGCAGTTTAGCATGCCCTCTTCAATTTGCCACGAGCAGACGATCTTGACTTGACAGAACCTAGATACTGGCAACACATACCGGCTTCTGGGATGATGCAATGCTACGAGCTTGTGTAGGTGATTCTGCCAAAATCTCAAGGAGCGAACGCGCCAGTTTTATGGGGGGTCGTGTTGGTGTCTCGACGCAGTGTACAAAACAGAATGGAAGAATATTTACTATTGTAGTTTCATAAGTCTTGATGGTCAACAGTTGTCAACTCAATCGTTGCAAAAGCCATGGCATCTCAAGAGGCTGGCAATGGCATTCAAGCTCGTCTTGTGCCACGTGAGGAGCGCAGCCTGCAAGACACTGGTTTCGCAGCATGTTTTGGCGCTTTTCTAGTAGCTACATTTGCGCTGGGCTTTAACTCCGTGGCAAACGCTTCGTCTATCGGTAAGAGCTCCTCATTGATTTGCCTGAGCATCTCCGCCACAAGCTTCGATTTACAGATTCTGTGGAAAACGATTTGGACAGCTGCCGGGCAAGTTTAGTTGCGCGACGAATGTTGTCATCCAACATGACTGCTGCTGGCGATATTGAGGGCGAGAACGGATTTGCGTTAATGGGGGGTGCCCCTTGTGAGTTTCCAGGCAATTTCTTCAGCGCATTTGTCACACGTCTTTCTGCAGTGGCTATTGTTGCCGCGATTGTGATTGCAACGCTTCTTGCCGGATTGTGGCTGTGGCTGCTGAAGAATCACACCCGCAAGATGGTTTGGGGCACAATTGGAATGACTGTGGTGCTCCAGCTGGGCCTGGCAGTTCTGCTGTTTGCTGCTGGGAACCCATCTGCTGTCTTTTTACTGATCATGACTGGCATCTACTGCCTGATCATCTACTGCATTCGTAAGTTCATGAACATTTTACTGCCAGAACTATGCACAGTAACCTCGCACAGGCCATGCAATCAACTTGTCTGCTGACATGCTGGAGCTTGCGGTCACTGCCCTGAAGGACTACCCCTCAATTCTTGCCGCAAATGGGTGCCTGTTGGCCGGAA
>Ga0307982_1002450_pt1 | contig 14970 bp, 17 predicted proteins | sample OrgLakmetagen989_FD_201847 | JGI IMG/M metagenome (GOLD analysis project Ga0307982, IMG submission 201847) | Saline water microbial communities from Organic Lake, Antarctica - #989 | ecosystem: Environmental > Aquatic > Non-marine Saline and Alkaline > Saline | place: Antarctica: Organic Lake...
CCGTCGCAAGCGCTTTGCCGTGCTGCTCTGGCTGCTGCTGCTGCCGCTGTTGCTGCCTCGTTGAGCGGGCGGAGGCGAGGGCGCCCGGAAATCTGACGGCACACGGCTCTCGACCACATCTACCGACAGAGGAGCTGCCGTCTGGCCGAGGCCAGGTTCGGATTGAAAGCCGTCCAATACCAGCTTCTGCCGCGCCACTCCTAACGGTATTTGTTGGGAGGCACCGTGACTGCTGCTGTTGCTGCTTCCATCGGCACTACTGCTCATATTGTTCTGGTTGGCAGCGTCACTGTTGCTGCTGCCGACTCCCTCGTTGCCGTCCTCTTCCTTCTCCTTCGGTCCCGGCACTGCGTCTTTCTCCGGCAAAGGCGTTTGCCCGAGGGACATCTCACTCGCCGTTGGCGATTCGCTGCTTGAAGATTGGCCCGACGACCGGTGGAAGGCTTTTCGCAGCGCAGGCGTGGACGACCGGGAGTCCGGCACCACGCTGCTGCCGCTGCTGCTGCTGTGGCCGCTCGTGGGCGTGTGCGCTTCGCTTCCTTGCTGCTGCTGCTGCGCCAAGAGGTGCTGCCGGTCTTCTGCCACCTTCTTTTGCGACAGCCGGCCTTCCACGAAGGACGCTACTTTGGCAGGTTGGGCGGGGCGCTCGTCCGTCGTGTTGTCGCCGATGTGGATGCACTCGAGCCCTTCCAGAAGCTGAATGAGGTGCTGCCTTTTCTTTTGCTCTTGCTCTTGCGTCGCCGTCACGAAGGCGTTCCACTTCCGCCACCCTACCATGAGCCCCTGCGTTTCTTGCGACCCAAATGCCCGCTCCAGTGCTTCTTTGGCGCGCAGCTGCTTCTTTTTGAACGCTTTCTCAGATGCTTTCTTGGCAGCTTTCAGCTTGTTGGCCTCCTTGCGCACTTCGTATGGCAGCCGACGTATTTGTTTCTCCTGAAGCTGCGCAACAGTCTCCACCACGGCCGCCGGCCCGAACGCGCGGGTCCAAAAAGTCTTGGGCGGCTCTGGCTCCGGGTCAGCAGTGTTTGCTTCCACAAGCAAAGCCGCGTCTAGCGTAACTTCTCCGCTCGCAAAGAAGCAGGTTGTTCGACCCGTCGGGCTCTCGTCCACCGATTCCAACGCTGTAACTACTCCCAGTTTGCCTGCTTTGAGCGAAGGCCCGCCCACTTTCATCTCACTGCCTTCTCCATTGCTGCCGCTGCCGTCGCTGCTGCTGCTGCCAACAAAGCGTACGATGTCGGCCACTTCGAGGGGCACTGTGGGAGGTGGCGGCTGCGGAGGCACGGCGCTCTCGGTTGTGCGAGATCGCAGCGCAGGGGGGCTTAGGCCAACGTCAGGCGCCGGCGGCACGCTATGGCCCTTGCTACCTGCCTCGCGAGCAAACGAATTCTTCGGACTCCCGTCGTCGGAAGGTGGAAATAAGGTGCTCGTAGGCGTAGTGTCCTCAGCGCCCACTTTTTCCTCGCCCGGAGTCCTGGCCTTCTCGTCCACACGCTGCACGGCCCCCGACAAGAGAGCTACCTGGTCGTCTTTCTGCCGAGGCGATTTTCGCGGCAAGTAACTGCCCGAATCCATCGAACTTCCCAGCCGTGAAGATTTGTTCATGGTGTCCGCCATTTTAATGCCGTTCTGGTTGTGTCACGTGCCTTGTAAACTTTTGGCTTGCTCACTTTTTCCTGCCCGCAAGAATGGACGGGTAAAATAATGGAGAGCCGGGACTTAGAATACGCGAAGGCTTTCTAAATTGTAGGTGGAGATCCTTGAGTAAGGAGCCTCCCCCACGTTCGATCCCACGCCTGAGAAAGAACGCGCTCTCCAGGACGAGCTTCGAGATAATCTATCTACATGCACACCCAAAATCTGACGAAACAAAAATATTTTTTGATTCGACCGGCGGTTTACGGGACACGGTCCGACCGAGAACTGAGAACTGACGAGGACACAGAAGGTCGTTTCGTACACGTGCCACTCTCCTGAGAAAACTGCTAGGCATTCCAGCCTTGTTCATGGCGGCAGCACCACATATCAACTTCAGCCTGATGCCCACTTCCAAAATTCATCGCACTGACTTACTAAGGGGCCAATAACTATCGACGAACACACCCTGTAACGTTTTGAAAACTGTCATGACACCCCCTGTAACGCCTCCTGTTGCCTGCCTGTGGCCTACTACTCTGTACTCTGTAACGTGTGACGGTGCGTGCCGAAAGCGGCTAGCGGGGCTCAAGGAAATGGCGTCGCAAGGCAGCCTTCAGGAGACCATATCCGTAAGCCATTTAGAATCTATTTCCTTCTGCTTAAAGGTATTTTCTAGCCCCGCGTGCCTACGCTTCCTCTTTACGCTTGTTGTGTTGTTCCGGGGCGGCGGTCTGCGATCTAAATAGGGTGCGCTGGAGAAAAAGCGGCCAAACAACTTTATGGGCAGCTTGTCACAAACGTCCGGGTTCAAGACGCGGCATTGCACACTCGTTGGCACATTATTTTCATGGGCAGACACAAAGACTATGGAGACAATCGGTTACTGCGACGTACAGGGCGCTGTGGTGAGTGATGACCCACGCCTGGCGTGATGATTACAAACACATCTCTGGAAAGTGAGACAATGCGATGTAAAGCTAACCAACAGTTGCGTATATGATTTAATTTGCAATTGGGTGAATGAAGCGCTGATTCGTTCCCTTAGGGAGAGAGAGCCGTCTTGGCAACTAATATCACCGCACGCTTTGCTCTTTCGTTGTTGTTTGTGTACACACCATAATGACTCCTCTGCCTTTCCCTCTCACTTGTCTCATCGCGAACTCCTTGACGTAGTGCGACGGCAAAGCAATGCACGCTGGAGGAAGCGACCACGAAGCTCCCGTAGCTCACCTCATTTTTAAACTCACGCCGACCAAAGGTGCGCATTTGTGTCCCTAGGTTGAGCAACGAATGAGTTATTTTTCTCTTATTATCTTATTTTTATAACTAATACGCCACACGCATCAACTAAAGAAAGACATTATGGAATCTGTTGCTTCCTACTCCACGGTTTTCCCCACTGCTTTTTCTACCTCGTTACGTAGACAACGGCAAGCCAATGGAGCTCAAGGCTCCCACTGTGTCCGACGCTCGCTTGTGGATCAAAGCTCTTCAAAACGCTTCCAAAGGTATTGTCCCCACGCCCACCTCAAAGCCTGCAGCGGCTGCTAGCACTCCGGCGCCTCCTCCCATGATGTCACAGGCTGCGCCGCCTGCTCCCGTGGCTGCTGCAGCCGCTGCGCCTGCGCCAGTGGCCGCGCCTCAACCAGTGCCGCAGCCAGCTGCTCCTCAGCCAATCTCCACACCCGCAGCCCCGGAGCCCGCAGCAGCAGCGGCGGCGCCAGCAGCGGCGGCGCCAGCAGCGGCAGCAGCCCCTGTGGCCGCTGAAGTCCCTGCGGCAGCCGATGGGATGCAGCCCGGGCAGCCGCCTCCACCGCCGGGCCCGCCGCCAGCCCCTGCGCCACCGGCCTCGAACTGGGCGAAAGTAATGACCCCCGAAGGCCAGCCGTATTTTTACGACGACGTCAGCGGCACCACTTCGTGGGACCCGCCGCCGGGCTGGGTGGAGCCGTAAGAAGTAGAGAGAAGAGAGAAGCCAACAGAAGGAGGGGAATGCTTTGCGATTTCATGAGAAGGAAATTAAATTGGGGAGTCGAAACGACGAAGAAAGAAGAAGAGAAAGAGCAGAGATCCTCTGCTCTGAAATCCTCTGAAGCCGAGGAATGGATGTTCAAACCTCAGACTTGAGTTCTCGTTTCGGTATTTGATTCAGCCGCATCTTGAGAACTTTGTTTCGTCCCGTGTCCTGCTGCGAATGTTAGAGCTCAGCAGACATCAGACCGGACATGCGACATAAGTACAACTATTACCACTCATCAGACTCACTGATTTTTGATAATCAATGGCAATTGCGATAAAAGTTAGGCGCAGATAGAGTATGAAAAAGCCTACATAGACAAGAACAAAGGTAAGTTACGGCCGCTGAGTAAAAAAAAAAAGAAGGCAAAGGCGCCGCAGAGAACAAAGATGGGATGTGGGTTATCTGTAAGATGGGCAGTAGTCCTAATAGGGGAACGTCATTGAGAAAATTGCGCAGGACTCGGAGGTAGCCACCACAGGCGCACAACCACACGAGCCAAGTGATAGAAGCAGGAGAAATGTGAGTGCAAAATGAGAAGCAAGAAGCGCCAAATTCAATCTCGATCTTACATTTTGGAGTAGAAGCAGGCGCAAGTAGTCGCAGCTTGGGGTGCGAAATAAGGCAAAAAATAAATGTCTCGGACCATTATTCCGGAAGGTACGGAAAAATATTGTATCGGTTTCGGAATTTGTTTCGTCACAGCACCTCTGTTCTTCTTTAGGTATTATTTGGTTCTCTTGCATCAGACATCGGACCCTCGTCTTGGAACTAAGGAATTGGGCATGATCGATCAACAGTAGTTGTGGAGTTGAGTTAATGTTGATGTGTGTGGGATTTTTTTTTTGAATCTCGTATTAACGGCAAGACCGAACCTCCCCCACAAAGGAGAAGGTTCCTCAAACTCGAACTCGATCTAATACAAACCCAAATGGCACAGAAGCCAATGCTGCGGGCAGAAGTGTACGCGCATGCGATGCGCGCAAGTCAAAATCGTAAAAAGGAAGTGCGTGGAGAGAAGAAAGTATAGTACTTTCAAGCCTCTCTGAAGTGGAAACTGTTCATGAATAAATTCCTCAATAACTCCACACCTACCACATACATCAAAAGACACGGCCTCCGAGGGGGCGGAATTTGAAGGTTAGCAGGACCAGAATACAAATCAGTTCATACTTAAAGAGTAAGAATTCTGCCTGTTAGCATTCTAATTCCGGCCCCTCAGGGCCTGTGTCAGAAAGCAACCAGGCACGCATGCATTTTCATTCCATCATCCCTGCAGCCAGACGTTCCTTGTAACCTTGTTAGACACGCCAATCGGCCTAGTGACCTACTTTAGTTCTTTCGAAAGACACCCGGCCGCGGTGGAGCGGGCAAAACAGGCCTAGGGCCTCACTCAGGCCTCTCTCCCCGTCTCACCTCCTGACCTCCTGCCTCCTGCTTATGTTCTCAAAAAAAAAAAATTGCACTAGTATGGTATAAAAAGAAAAAAGAAAAACACCAAACTCAGTAATTCCGAGAGAAAAACTGTGCTGCTAATTAGCTAGCTTTATCCCGGTTTAATTCAAGTGTACAGTACTACAGGGTGGTGTAAACCCCTGTTTTTGTGAGTCGTTAGATTGTTAGATTCTGTTTGTCGCACAATGAAGCTAATACTGCGCGAGCCGTACTGCTCACTATAACTTCGAGCTTCCAATGCTAGCAGAGCAGACAAGGGTGTAGTAAAATAATGCCATCAGGCAAGAAGAAGTACTCAAACTTACCACAGGACTGGCGCCTAGAACCCCCGCCGCCGGGCGACTGGCGGTTCCTAGGGCACCCTAGCCACGACGCTCGGGGGTTCTTGCGGAAGCACTCTCAGTTTGAGCCCTGGGTGCTGCACTGCATGTGCGGGAAAGTGCACGACCTCCCAGCAGCGCCCAAGCTCGACGTGGGGCTCCCTGTCATGGTACACGCGATCGACCTGGCGTCGTCACACGCAGAACTCAATGGGTTAGGTGGGAAAATCATGGGAGCTCCAGACAGCCGCCGTTGCTACCCGGTGAAATTGAACCGCACCGGCGAAATCGTGCTGCTCCACCAAAACATGTTGAAAACGCAGCTCTTCACGCAACACGGCACCCTGTACCAGGACGATAAAGTGTTCAGTTCCAAGGCGACACGAGACGAAGAAGGCCGCGTCGTGTTGCCACCTGTGGCGCCGAAACCACCGCCACCACCCCCAAAACCAAAACGCGTTTCGCTAGGTCTTTTCCTGCGCAACTTTAGCCAGTTTGTGAAAGATGGGCTGAAAGTGAGTGAGCTCTATCACAATTGCTCGTTCGGACGCTACATTACCGGAATTGCTATGAACATGCTTGCTTCCAACTCTAGCTCTTGGTCATGAGTTCGTATACTCTATTCATAACAGTATGGCAATGTTTGCGCGTGAAATTCATCACATGCGGCATTTCTATAACATTCTTTCGTACTCGTCACAATCGATCCATCGATGCTTCAGGTGCAAAAGTACGGCAGCCATGGGCCGGTGTGCGAGTGGTACCCTCAGACAGGCGTGCCGCGGCTACCGTACTTGCTGTGGATGGACTCCAACATGAGCCACTTGCTCCTGGGAACGCACAAGAAAGATCCGTACCACGACAGATGGCCGCTCTCGTACATTAGCGAGGTATTTGAATGATTTGTTACGCGTATTTCATGCGTCACTTATAATGTAACCCTTCTGAAATTCAGCACTACTTGCATCAATTGACGAGATTCACCCCCCCCTTCTACGTTTCTGTGGCTTCTCTTTTTCCTTCATATTTGCCTCCACGTGAAGATTGTGAGCTGGAACGACGGCGACACCAACACGAGCTTTGGCCGAAACGAGCCGAGCAAAGGCTGGTCGACCGACGGCGGCTCTTTACCCTCCCTCGATGGCACCCACTCTCTGGCTTCACCTTTGCCTGGACCATTGAACTCAGCCGACGCAAGGAACAACAACAACGAGAGTGCTGGGTTGGCTTTCACTCAGGAATATTCGAATTCAACCTTTGCCACTGCTGCTGCTGCTGCTGCCGAGGATGATAGTCAGCCGTTTGCGTCAACGTCATCGCTTCAACCTCCACCATCGCTGAAGTCGCGGTCAGGCACCTCACAAAGGTCTTCACGAAGACGCGACAACGACGACGTCAACTCCTTGAGGCGCGACTTGACCCTGGTGATCGTGAAAGAGCAAGTGGACGAAGCCAGCTGGGCGCAGCAGCTCGACCCGGTGCTGCCGACCTACGTGCATTTACGGTTTTCGTCCACGAAAGTACGGCTCTACGTGGCGACCTGTTTGGCGAAACTCACGAACTTGAAAATCGCCTCGGCCGACGCCCCGGCGGAACGAGGCAAAGGCGCCATGGAGGTACGTGATCATCACATGTACGCGCACATGCGTAGTAGTGTGCGTCAAAAGACAAGACATGGTTGAAACTGTGCTGTACATGTGGGCGTATGTTTACCCAATGAATGGACTTATTCCCTCATCAATCTTATCCCTTTGTGTTGCACTCTCTGCTTCTCATCATTTCCCCCCCCTGTTTTTCCCCCACTCTCCCCTCACTCTCCAATTAGCGCATCGAGCCACCTCCCTTGGGCAAGCCAGCAGACCACCGCAAGCTGCTGATTGCTTTGCGCGAGTTCGTGACCAAGGCCAAGGTCAACTGGAGCCCCTACGTCGCCATTCGCCGCTTCGTGCGCGTCGGCTGTGACGATGAGGTTAAGGTTTTAAGGGAAAGGAAGAGAACTGAGGCGGAGCTGTAATCCTGGTTGCTTAAGAATAGACGTAAAAGCAAATGGAAAGGTGTTTAAGTCATGTAGGAAGAACTTTGAAATAGTTTGCCTTATGTCATGAACCTTCTCACTGATAAACCCGCGTTCTTTTTCGTTTACCTCTTTGTGCTTCTTTCGTTTACTTGAATGCTATATACAAGGGCTACGTGACTCGCCTCATGCTCGGGGAGGCCGGGCTCAAATTAGACCTCGCCGATTTCGGCCTCTTACTAGGGAGGAAGCTGGTGGAATTGACTTGCTATTATTCCGACGAGCTTACAGGGGTGCTGAATTTAATTGGTGGATGCCCCTCCCTCGAAAAGTTGAACCTCGGCAACTGTGTGAAGGTACAGAACTCTTAGAATGTGATGTGTAGGTCGAATATTACACAAGCAACGATGCCTTGCGCAACTATCACGTTTTTACTTTTCATCTATCCAGACTTTGTCGTGTATGTGCTCTCATTCTGCTTCTTGTTTTCTTCTCATTTATTTTCGTTGGTATTTCGGGGGTCTACCAATGATCACTGCAATGCGTTTACTACTACAACAGGTGGAAGGAGACATCGAGGTGTTCAGCCAGTTCAAAGAAGACTCCTCCTTGATGTACATTGACCTCCACTGGTGCAGCCAGATCGTCGGCAACATCTCGGCCTTTTTGCGGTGCCACCACTTGAGGCACTTGAACCTCTCGGGGATGCCCCTTTTGAGCGGGAAATTAGAGTCCCTGATGCAGCTGCCTCTGCTCGAGCACCTTTCCCTGACAGGGCCCAACTTTCAGGGGGACATTGGTGCGTGTACATGTGCACATGTAGAGACATACCTGTGCACAGAGGTCAACTTGGAGTGAAGTTTAGTAGAGAAGGAGCACGAAGATGGGAAACTGAATAATACTTCAAAAAATGAGGGAGTGGAGAATGACGAAGCCTCGATTTGACACATTAAATCAATAGCATCATATCTAATCTTCATTCCTCTCTTTCTCGTCCTCTGTCTAATCCTTTCTCGTTCTCTTCAATCTTCATCTTCTTTCTTTCCTTCAAGGCGTGGTGCTCGCTCAGTTTCCCAACCTCAAAGTAGCCAGCTTTGAGCAATGCTCGGATATCGTGGGCGACATTCAAGTGGTAAAATATGCGTGTGTGTGCTTGTTTACACCCGTGTTCTTCTGTCATTTTCCTCTTCCATGCTCTAAATTCCAGCATCGCGTCGTTTCTTGTCCCTACACTCCGCCTTTTCCCTATACCATTTTTTCCCCGTCACCCCCTTAAGGTGGGGCATTTGCCGCATTTGGAGGAGCTTCGCTTGAGCGGCTGCAAGCGCATCACCGGAGACGTGAAAGTCTTTCGTGTGGGGCCTCCTGTTCCTGACGCTGACGGCTTTTACGACTCGGGCAACCATCACTTCGACCGTGGGCAGGTAATAGAGTATTGTGGGGTAGGAGTGATAGGTCCTGTAGTGCAGCTACAGGAGGTGGTTGATGGTTTGATGGTGACTACTTCTACAGGAGTGCAGACACCCGAAAATGTAGCTTAACCCAGCTTACTTTATTCGACTATTTTCTCTCACGCTCTTTCTCTGATTCTACGTGCATTCATGCTCGCTGCTGTGCAGGGCTCTGCGTTGCATGCGATGGGAAGCGCTGTAGAAGGCGACACCCACAGCGGGTCGATCATATCGGTCGAGAAGAGCTTGGCTCCCATGTCCTTCACTGCCCTTTTGGAACTGAACCAAGAGCAGGTAGCACTCATTTTTGATCATATAAGATGGAGAACTCAACACACGCTTTTTTACTGTAGTGACCGCGTATGAGTCGTTCACCTTTTCAACTCGTCTCTTTTTTTGTTTCTGACGAGTTGCCGAGCTACTACCCCCCGAGCGTTCCTTCCTGCTTGACCTTGCACCGTCTCATCCCATCTCGACAGGAGGTGGACAACTACGGCATTTTCGACAACCGCCACCACGGGAGAGGCCGAGACCCTCGGCCGTTGGCGCATCTCACCGAAGTGTCCCTGCACGAGTGCTTCAAAGTCAAAGGGGATGCTGCGGTCTTTGCGTCCTTGCCGCTCCTCAAGAAATGCGTGTTGTGGAAGACCAGCTGTACCCTGTCCGAAGAATACGGCGCGAGCAAAGACGCGCTCAAGCGAATTTTGCCGCCGGATTGCAGCATCCTCATCTAGTGACGAAGCGAACCGAACGTGTGCTCACTGAGAACTCCCCCGTCACGCATGCGCATACATATATACACACAAGCAGGCGCAGAAAATTGTTTTGTACTTCATTCTGACTCGGATATTATTTCCTTATTGCAGCTTTCAGTGCTTTGCGACTTCGCTGTTGCAGTAAGCGCGCCAAAGCGCGCGTCTATGTTCGCTTTCGATTTTGGACTTATTTGTTAGCTCTAGATATATTCCTTATTTCAACACCGCCATCAATAGTCAATAGCAAATCACCAGCCACAGATATATCGGAGACGTATCGTATTTCGAAATCGAAAAGAAATACACTGCGAACTGTGTAACGTACAACCAACAAGCGCAGAATAGAAGGGCATTATACATTAAAACTTAGACATCTCAAACTTAAACTCTAAACTGCCGTACTGCTAGAAGAGGATACGCCTATTGGACGTGCACTTCTGCGCGAATGGGATATGGGGGTGAGAAAATATAATGGATCTCCGTTACGTCGGGAATATGGAACAGCCGACATGAGATCCGCAGTCGAAATCACATCAGAGAGAACAGAGATTTTTAGAGCCAGTTCAGAGAGACAACCCCCGCGCCCAGTTAAGGGCGCCCCGTGCATTATCGTTAGTGATTAATTCTATTTTCTCAAAGCTTCTTACGTATCGTATTCTAGGTTATGGGCCCAGTATTCAACGCTTGTTTTCAAGCAACTTAAATTTGAGAGCAGTTCCTCTGACAGGTCGGTAGACAGGCCGACTGAGAAACTTTTGAGAAACTCGATGCCTCCTTCGAAGAAGGCACCCTCCGCTTCGCCGAAAGGCACAAATCGTTCTCTGCGACGGCCAGGTGCCGCAGGTGCCAGCACCTGAGTGCGACGTGCAACAGTCAGCGCCTGCGTGTGACGTGCAACAGTCAACAGTTTAAGGTACAAGGTTCACCAAGGTGCCAGTTTTCTTTGAAGTCTTTGACTGACCAAGGGTATCTGGTATCGTCCTCGAAGGTACCCTTGCTCTGGCTTCTGTACAACGACGATCGACGATTGATGACGACATGACGACTGACGAGATTCAAGATTCGAGCTCTGAGCTCTGTGTGACGAGCTGATGAGCTGATGAGCTGTTCGTTGAGAGCTTGTTGTTTGTGGTTCAACGAGTAGCATATACTATCTGTAGCATTCGACTACTGAACCCATCTTCGAGTGCACCGACAGTTGCCCATGCTTATCCCTCGCATTCAATACGATCCTGCTGCTGCTCTTAATGTCGATGAACCTGGCTCCGAGCTAAGCAGTTTTTTCCTGTTTGGCGATGCTTATCTCGAGCTCTCTCCTGAGGTGCGGCTTCTTCATGTACTCTCTACGAACTGGCCATTGTTTCAACCTTAAGCCTTTTAATTTACAATATAGCGCAGACTGTGAATAGCAATTTATTTTCGTTCCCAGCGTTCCAATATACTATTAAATTCTTGAGGATTCTACGCCCATGCATTCGCCGCTCTAATGTATCAACTGCCACGACTACGAAAACGCACCTCGAACTCCTCTGAGCGTGTGTTTTATTGCGGCCTCTTGCCTAAAAACAGGCCGCTGGGTGCGCTCCCACCACAGAAGCAAAGGATCTACTCGCGAGCAAAGGTGGAAGCGTGCGCGTCGGGCCATTTGTGGCGCAGGACTCCAATGACCCGCCTTGTCAGCGCGAAGCTGGTCTGGCAGCAGCGGCCGAATGGCTTCACTTCGGCGCAGCGTCGGTTGTGCTCGACCTAGGTAAGAGCTTTTGCGTGGTCTTCTGCCACCAGCCAGATCTGTCTAAGCTGGTTTATATCGTGGATGAACATCCTAGGTTATATCAGGGGTTTGCTCTCCACATGTAGGGCGGACGTACCGTCGACGGGCACCTCCATTCAAGTCTTTCTGTTTGTGCTGTCGTCTTGCTTTTCTCGTTCATTTCATTGAGACAGCAGGGCAATGTGCGTTTTTCTTTTTGGAGTGTTGACAATCATTTCTTTTAATTTTATGTCTCCATAGGAACTGGCGGACTTCCGGACTCAGCTGCTGTCAACGCCTTCGGAGCTTGCCTCACCGACTTATGGCGCAACGAACAACCGCGCACTCGGCTCGTGGCAAGGATCAGCCTGGATCCCAAGACGGCAGTGTCTTCACAACAGGCTGCTTTGGTGGATTGCTTGACAGCGCTAAGGCCGTGGGTGGGGGCTGTGCAGGTATATTGAATGGAAAAGAAAATAGATGAGGAGGTCTTTTTTTTTTTGCACCGGAGCTGCTGCTTCGAATAATAGAATAGACTGGTTGCATGGACGCTAGTCTTGAATACGTGTAAGCTCACTTCCACCGCTCACAAGCTTGCACTTTGATTCTGGCCGCATTGCCTCTAAATCCATGCGAACGCGTTTGCTTTTCCCCTGTATAGGTGGTGGCGCCAAGCGCTCTAGTGCAAGAGCACTGCGCGCTGCATGCGTTGACAGTGCTGGCAACCAGCAAAGGTGGAAATGTGCTGAGCTCTAGCTCCAAGAGTGCGCGGGGCAGCGACAGCAGCTTAGACCACCTCGGCCTGTCGCTGGAGTTACCCTGCAGGGATAGCGATAAGAGTGGCAACAAAAAGAGTATTTCTTTGGTGCCTGACAGCGGCCTCGACGCTGGGATGGTATTACATTTTTAAAACAGATATGCTGAAGAGAGAAGTATCCCTGAATATTTTTTCGATCTATTGTCGATTCCTGGACTCAAATAGTATTCCCCCTCGTGTTTTTTTTTCAGGAAATTCACTTGTGTGTGGTTGTATTCTACCTTTTTCTCCTTCTCATTCATTCACTACTACCAAGGTTCGCGTGCTTCATCAATCGTCGGTGCATGTCATCGCGCCGGCCTACCTTCGCACCGACTCAACGGCCAACAGCGCCGCTGACGGCCCAACTCCAGCTATTCCTGCTCGTGCCATGTCTTCTTCTTCTAGCGGCACCACCGCTACTGCCAAGACCAGCGCTGCTGGTGGCGGCTCTGCTGGCATTGCCGTAGCATGCGCAATGGCCTCGTCCGGCGCTGCGGTCTTCGCCTCTCTGAACGCGAAAGCCAGCAGCAGCAACGTGAAAGCGTCGACGAGGGTGGCGGCGGCCGTCGCGGCGGCCGGTGGCGGGGTACTCGCGGGCCTCTTCGTGGCGCTGGCGCTGCGGCCGAAAGACAACAATAACAACAGCCGAGGCGGTGGGAACAGTGGCAACGGAGGCGATGGTGGTGGTAGCTACGAGCGAGAGAAAGCGGCGTCTCAAGTAGCAGCGGCCGCAGCAGCGGTGCCGCCGTTGGTGGAGGTGTCGAGTGGCAAAGTCGAAGTGGTCGACGCGTTTTTGGCGTGTTTAATTACCGACCGGCCCGACGGCATGTTCCCGACGGTAAAAGATTTAGGAATTCGCAGCGGTGGCACCTAAGCGCCAGTGGCGAAATATTTCATGCAGTTGTCAAAAACTGCGTATAGCATTATCTCTTCCGCAACGTTGCCTCTCCTTTCATTATCGTGCTTTTTTTTCCACGAACACCCAACATCATTTGCCAAAAAAAATAAAGGTGGTGGCCGACGCGCGCGGCCTCGCCCTCGGGCTTGTGTACAGCGCGCGTGCGTCGGTGCGTGCGTCCGCCTTGAGCGGCCGCGGCGTGTACTGGTCACGGTCCCGTGGCGGCCTCTGGCGCAAGGGAGACTTATCCGGCGCCTGGCAGGTGTGAGCATTTTCACCTTTTCGTATTTTTCTCTGGACTATGTTACCTTGTCTACACGGCATGTGAAAGCCAAATGCGCATTTTGTATGAATTTCCTCGTTCCTTGCACACATTTTCTTTGTTCAAATCATTTACCTGTTGTTTTCACCCAACCTCTTTCCGTAGGCGCTGCACAAGATCGAAGCCGATTGCGACGCCGACGCCCTTCGGTTCACGGTCACGCAGCACGGCGAGCCCGCGGCGTTCTGCCACCGCAACTGCTACTGCTGCTGGGGCGGCCCCCGCAAAGGTCTCGGCCACTTGGAGGGTGTGTTGGCGGGTCGAAAAGCGTGCGCGCCCGAAGGCTCCTACACCAAGAGGCTGTTCGAAGACAGCGCTTTGCTGCGGAACAAATTGGTGGAAGAAGCCCAAGAACTCGCTGAAGCCGAGTCGTTCAGGTGCTTGACCCAATTAAGCTTACAATGAACACTCAGCTCCCTTGATTGCTCGTCGAAGTCTCTCTATTGGAGATAGAAGTCGCTTCTTTTGTGTGTGCTCATGATTCTTCATGTTTCCTCGTTCGGATGCGTCTTATTTTGTGTGCACGTGCACTTGACGGCTACATGTGCACCACCAACGACCAACGACCATGCCACTACATGTGCCAGTGACGTGGCCGGCGAAGCGGCTGACGTGGCGTACTTCGCGCTGGTGCGCTGCGTGGCGGCGGGGGTGGGGGTGAAAGACCTCGAAGACGTCCTCGACCGGCGCGCCATGCACCTGAAGCGCCGGCCGGGCAACGCCAAAGACTACCGCATCGCGGCGGGGGACGCCATCCTGCAAAAGGAGGCCGCTCCGTGAGGCAGCCACACGAAGCGCTTATGCTGCGCAGCGTGAAGCAACTGAGCTTAGCTTCAGAACGTAAAATTCAGGGATCCCAAAAAAGAAGCACAGCAAGCTCGTGGCTCGTGAAGTCAGATTTGGGATTGGGTCCTGCATATAGGCCCACAAACCGCAAAAACCATGCGCATCGGGCTAGGTGAACTAAGTGCACACACAACTGCATCAACACAAAGGCAGTATTTGTAGAATATCCGCGGTTTCTTTTGGGTGGAGGGGAAAGGCTTCAAAAGGCTTTAGACTATAGAGGGTAGAGCTAGTTGAGTGCGGCAATCGAACCGCCCGATTTGTAAGGCAATGCTCTTTTGGCTTTTGGATATCTAATTATCTAGTGCACCGTTTTGTTGGTTGCTTTATGCAAAAGGGCACTGCCCAATCAGACTTGTTCTGGAGGTTACACTTTTCTACTTCTATATGTCGAAGGGTTTTTTCTTTGTATTTGGGGATTATATACTGGAGACTAGACTGGACTTAATACAAGAGGCTACTAAGCCCATTTATAGACTTTTTCTGAAAGTTACACTGTTTGCTGTTTCTGTTGCTTTATGTCATATGTCAAAGGGGTGTTTCTTTGTATTTGGTTTGGAAAGTATTAAATAGACTGACTACGGCGGCACGCTAAGCGCTGAGGTTTACCCGGGGTTTCTGTAAATTCTGAGAATTCAGAATGTATTACCCAGGAAGTTGCAGATTTATTGCCAAATGCCAACTTGTCGAATTGTTTCACGGCCA
>Ga0307982_1002455_pt1 | contig 14956 bp, 3 predicted proteins | sample OrgLakmetagen989_FD_201847 | JGI IMG/M metagenome (GOLD analysis project Ga0307982, IMG submission 201847) | Saline water microbial communities from Organic Lake, Antarctica - #989 | ecosystem: Environmental > Aquatic > Non-marine Saline and Alkaline > Saline | place: Antarctica: Organic Lake...
ACCGCCACACCAGACCACCGCCCTGGAGGCACAAGCAACAGCTCGGGGGCGTGTGGGTGGTGAGCGTGACATTCCAGGCCTCAAGCAGAGCTTCGTACATCGTGTGCATGTCGGAACGGTCGAAAACGGTTGAGGCAGCCGGCCCAGCCCCGGAAGCGAGATGACCGTCAAACCACTGTCCAAAGACCGTGCATTTCAACGAGCAGAAGTTCACCAAGGTGTCAACTTGGCGATGCGCAAAGGCGTTGGCCCACGCACGTCGGCTCGCAGCGAGCGCGTCAAAGTCGGGTGGTGTCGCTCCGGCGTCCATGCCAGCTCCAGCGTGATAGTAACTCCCCCCGCTCCCTGTGCTCGGTTTGACCGGCAAATGCTCCTCGAGGTTGGGCAAGCTAGTCTGGAGCCAGCGCCGCGCGCACCGCACATCTTGCGCCAGAATACCGAGCACTGCTGTGACATTGCGGCACGCCGACCTCGCCTCTTGGGCAGCTGCGACCCACGCTGCCAGCTGCGACGCAGCCCCTGGCGATGGTGGTTCGGGCACAGGTGAAAGCACTACTCGACCTGTGCTAGTAGGTCCATTGTCAACCTCCATTGCGGTGTGGCCCCCAGTAGGCCGAGACCCAACGGCAGTCGATTGGCCGCAGTGGCGGCTGCTCCAATCGTAGTCCTCGCCTCCGATGATCGTTGCGGCTCGGGAGGCCCGTGCCTTTAGTGAGCGCTGTAAGTCCGCCTCCAGGGAAGCGACTGCGGTGCTCGCCTCCAAGTCTTTGGCTGCCTTAGCAGCAGCTGCTGCTTCCCGGGCAAGGTCTTGCTCCATCTGAGCTTCTTGCGTGGCCTGGGCTTCGACAAAAGCGCAAATTTCCGCTACCAAAACGTCATCATCGACTTCTTCTAACGGTATTGGCGGTTTGTACGCTTTCCCAACCTTCATCTTTGTGGCAGCGACGGCATCTTTCAGGCCGCTGCTGCCAACACTGCTGCTGCTGCTGCGCCCTCGCTTTTCGTCCTTAGATCCGCTACTGTTCACCTTCTCGTCCTCAGCGTCGCTGCCAGCACTGCTCTCGTGTTCATCACTCCAAGCATGCCCAAGCGCCTCGCTCTGGTCATCCCAGTAGTGCCAAGCTGTTTGCTCCATGAGAAAGCGATCCGAACCAGTCGCTGCTACCGAAGACCGACGCCGCTTTGCAAACCCTCTACCTTCGCCAGTACTACCCGCCAAGTCTTTCGCTCTTTTCTTGGCAACTTCCGCCTGTTTCTTGGCCAACTGGCGGCGCAACGACTCCATTTGCAAGCGCGTTAAGGCAAGCTTGTCTCGAAGCTCTTTCGCGTCTCTGTCATCCGATTCTTCGCCTTCGGTGCTTGCGAGCGCTTTCAATGGCAGCGACGCAGCGTGCACTACTCGCCAAATCGCCAACACCGCCGACTCCACCAACACGTCAGCGCAAGGAGCTCCTGGGGTGCTGAGAGCGTTTACGTCGTCGAAGAGTGGAACCGCAATCCGGCGCACGTGCCGCTGCGTCAGCAACAGCGACACGGCACTGGCGAACTGCGCGCTGTGTGCCTGCAAGAAGGCCGCTTCCGCGTCGCTGCCGCTTCGCCGGTGGTGCTCGGCGGGGTCCTTGGAAGTGATCTGCCGCGTGCGGCTGTCGTAGTAGTACACGCGCCCGTGCAAGTCGCGGTGCCTTGACCAGCCCGTGGGCAGCGGACCCCTCGACGGCCGCTGCCACGCCGTTTCCCGCGTCGCAAAATTAGCCCAATACGCCGTAGCTGCTGCAGGAGCCGCAGCACTACCTCCGGATTTTGCATGGGGTCCATTTGGCGCAGCAGCAGCAGTGCCTTCACTGTCTCCAGAAGCTGCAGGAACACCAGTAGGTGCATCAGGATTAGCATTAGTGACAGCATTAGAAGCAGTATTAGCGTCAGGGGTGGCAGGCACTTCTATGCGTTCCCATCCCGGTACTGGTTGAGACCAGCGGCGCAGAGCTTCTTCCAGAGGCGCCACCTGCACCACCGCCCCGCCAAAGTTTTCGTCGTCGTCGTCGCCGCCAGCGAAGAGGGCATGGTTCAGAGCTCCACGCAACCGGCTCCAGAACCCACCGTGATTGTTGCGACTGCCTGGAGCCACAAAGCTGCGCCGGTTGTTCATTGCGGCTGCGGATGATAAACCACCATGACCGCCACTGCCAGGTTTCTTGGTTTCTTTCCACGCAACGGGGTAGTCGAGCGTGTACGGGTTGCTGTCCATTTCGTAGCGACTCTGAGCAGCGCTCACGGCGTCCAACGTGGCCTTCAAGGTAGCACCTGCCTCTTCGGCCTCAATTGCAGCTGTGGCCTCGGCCGTAGCGGCTGCTTCCACTGCCCGGTCACATTCGGCAGCAAGAGCAGCCGCTGCGTGGACATCTTCACCGCCGCCGCCAGCAGAGGCGAGCGGAGAGAGCGGCCGAGCAGTTGCCGCTGCCTTCGCTTTTGTGTAAGCGACACGAGCTCTCCCAGAAGCAACATCCAGCGCGACTTTCGCTGCCTCATGATGGTGTGCAGCTTCAATGGCTGCTTGCCTCGCCACAGCGATGGCGTGAGCTCCAGGAGCTTCCGGCGCGCGGGGGCGAGCTTTCGACGGTGGGTCCCAGTTTAGCCATTTGGATTTGTTGGCACTGCTGCTGCGCAACCCCTCGCTGTCGATTTGGACTACGGCGTCGACTTCCAGCGCGCCTGCTGCCGTGCGCACGTCGCCAATGACCACTTCCAGGAACAAGCCCCGGCCCAAGTCCCACGCGCGCCTCTCCGAGTCGAGCACCGCACCCCCTGTAGGGCCCTCTAATTGGCCAATCGGGTTCGTCCCAGTGGTGGTACCGAGGCTAGACGTGGCTGCGCTGCCGCCACCGGGTGCTCCATAGGAGTCTAGCAGAGACGACGACGGAAGAGCAGTGGGAGCAGTCGCTGCGGCAGAGAACAAGTCCGAGCCAGACCCCAGGTACGTAGCACCCCCAAAGGGTGGCCGAGGCCCGCCTAATACACGCGTGGCCTTGCCCCGCATGTTGCTCAACCCACTCCCGCCCTTCGCCGACGATGTTTTCGTACTGCTGCTGTTGGGCGACAAGAAACCAAACAAGGACGCTCGGCTGACTTTCTTGCCTCTTTTTTTGGTTCCGCCGCTACCACCTTCTTCATCGTCGTCGTCGTCATCATCGTCGTCATCATCATCGGCCCAGAAACTGCTGAGGCGGCCTATGCTGCTACGGCTCTTCGTAAGGCTAGCGCCAACGACAGAAGCACGAGGAGGAGAAGCCTCCTTACGCAAGTCTCCTCCACTGGTGCTGCTATCGGTTGGGCTCATACTCAACCTGTCTGGAGTTGCGACTTCAGCGAGGGTTGTCGTCGTCGTCGTCGACCTTCTTCGCTGTGCCGCTAATGCTAACGGATTCAAACTACTCACACGGCGCTCGGCACCACCACCACCACCGCTGCCACCACCACCAGCATTCCTACTGTCGCCGCCAACAAAGCTGTCGCTGCTGAATTCTTCGTCTTCTTCCGCGATGCCCCCATTGAAGTCAGCCATGTCGAGTTCAACCGACTGCCGTTCGAAGTCTCCGTCGTAAATGTCGTCCATGCTCATACGGTTGGTTCCGCCTGTGGTGTTACGAGTGCTAGGGTTGGCGTGTACACCGCTGCCGCCATTGCTGCTGATGTTGATGCTGCTCGTACTCGCGCGGTTGGCTGTGGTGAGGGCAGTGCTGCGACGACCTCGAGTTGTCGAAGGGCTGAAGCTGTTGCGCGAGCTCGCTCGCATGCGCGCTGCCAAACGGTTGGATCCGGGGCTACCACCCGTGCTCGCGCGCCCTTGCGCATTCCGATCTGACGGGCTACGAAGATCGTAGAGACTTTGGCTGTTGGTGCTCAAACGGGAGCTCAAGAGGCCCTTGTTCGGACTTGCAGCAGCAGCCTTGCTATCAACGATGCTGCCTCTTCCTCCTATACGATCTTCAGCTGGAGTTGTCGGTGCCGCGCTCGTTGCTACATCTGCACCAGCAGCAGCAGCCGCGCCGGAAGTAGACAAACCAAGCTTGAAGGCAGCAGCGTCTTCAGCGCTTTTCGCCGCCGCTTTTTCTGCTTCTGCCTCTGCAATCGCCGCCAGCGCGAGGGCCTGGAGCACCCGCTGCTTGTCCACTGCCATCCCGTGCTTGGCGGCAAACTTCTCGTCTTCGCGCCTCTGGTCGTCTTCCGCTTCTTTCTGCAACTGCTTCCGTTTCCGCTGGTCCGTTTCCGAGTCGAGCATGCAGCCGAGGATGTCCTGCACGGCTTTGCGCTCCTTCTCGTTGGCCACCACAAGCTTGATGCCCCGAAGCCGCATCCCCCCGCGCGCCCATCCAGCCCCATTGGGGTCGGGCGTGCCCTCACTGCGGCTCTTGAGGCCGCTGAATGCACCGTGCTGGCCGTCCTCTGCTGCTTCTGCCGTTGCTGCGGCCTCGCCTGCTTCTGCCTCAGGCAAACCAGCTCCAGCGAATGCTTGCTCTTCGTAAGCCTCGAAGTCCAAAAGGTCTTGGCCATCGGACGCAGCCAGCAAGCGGTGCAGCGACACTTCGGCCCTGAGCTGCACCAGACGATGGCGGCGTTCGGCCGCCCGCAGCGCCTCCATCGTAGCGCCGGTCTCGGCGATGCGCTCGAACGCGTGCGTGGTGGTCGCCTGCGCTTCCTGCAGCTGGTTCAGTTCCACGTCCAGGAAGTCGTCACGGGTCGCGAGCAGCACCGTCGCCGCGCGCCGCCGCAGCCGCCGCGCGTAGGTCACGAACAAACTCCGCGACAACGGCTCAAAGCCAGCCGGCGCCCATGTGGCAGTGCTTTCGTCGTAGCCGCTGCCGCTGCTGCTGCCACCGAGGCTGCCCAAGCCGGTAGAGGTAGCATCGATGTCATCTAACGGCTCAACGCGCCCCACCAGGACGGGATCAGGTGGCTTTTCGTCGTGAAATTCGTCGCCGAGATCGACGCCACCGTTGTCGTGTCCTTTGCTTTTGCTTCCTGAGCCAAAGTAATCGTCACGGTTCGCCGCGCGTTTGGCCGTTGCGGAAGCACTGCTCGTTGGAGCGTCAAACCCGAGCACTAGAGAAAGCTCCCGCGTGGGCCAGTCTGATTCGTGGAGTTTTTGCTCGTCGGGAGGTGGGCGGTCAACCACCACAGACACCACCAAGTCAAACCGATTGGTAGCTACAGTGGAAGTGTCTTGCGACGCGGCAAACATGTACATCAAGCTAGACACTCCGTTGCCGCTGCTTTGGCTGGTCGTGTCTTCTACCGTCGAAGTGTAGTGCTGCCCCACGACGGAAAACTCGCCAGCGCAACGGCTGAACCCCAGGCCTCGCAAGGCGCCGGTTTCTTCGTCAAGCTCAAGCCACATGACCGCTTCGGCGCCCCACATCCGGCCCTTGTAGTATAGGAAGCGCTCTTCGTCGCGTTCGTCGGCTCCGTGGGTTCCTGCAGCTACACCGCCACTGCTGCTACTGCCACCACTGCTGCTCTTGCTGTGATGGTTCCCCGTGTCCGGCCTTCGGAAGCCATTTTTGACCCAGCTCCACCAGCTGGAGGTCTTGTCTGCTTTGGGTTGCTTGAGCGCCAACTTCTTTTTCTTCTTGGGTTTGAGGATCGCGGGCAGCTTTTGGTCGCGGTATGCGCGCACGCCGTAGTCCGTGATGGGACGCGCTAAATTTTTCATCGGTGCATGGTCGAACACCAAAGCAACTTGCCGCGGCGTGACGTAAATGCCTTCGCGGTTGGTCACTGCGTGGTGAAGGGCTTCGACGGTCACGAACTGAGACAGCACGGACACTTTGTAGTCCGAGCGCTCCAGAGTGTTGCGGAGGGCCCCCACGGGCACCAGGTAAAGCTTGAAGTTGTCCCGCTTGAGCAGGAGCTTCAGGGTGGTGCGCCAGCCGGCTTTCAATCGGCGCCAGGCTTGCTTGCCGTTCGACAACAGCACGCGCCCCAGCTTGGGCGCCGCAATCGTGCCAAGCACGCTCACTAGAAAGACGTTGGACACAATCAGAAACCATGAGATGGTAGACACACTAAACTGCTCGTCGTCCGCGCCAATGTCAACGCGCAACAGCAAGCCAATGAACATGGTCCATAGAATACAAAGCAGCGCCAAAGACTGGATTCGGTTGTCCATTCGTGTCTTGAACGGGTAAGTGGCGGAGTGTACAGCAACACTGAGCATGCAGAACGCAGTGGCCGTTGCAATTTGAGTGGCCGTGTCGGGCCGAACGAAGATAATAGCGCCGGTCAAAAACAGCTTCCGAATGAGGTCATAGACTTCAAACCACCAGAATTGTGGCGTGTACGAAGCATACAAAATATGCACGCGCTCCCCCCATAGGTGGTCGTTGCGGCCGAAGCGCAAGAAGACCAGCATCCCCACGGGAATGCCGATCACGTACACGCTCACGCACGCGAGCCCGAGGTAGTAGTAAAACTCTGCGGAATGAAACAATCACAGGAGTGAATTCAAACGGAGGAATTAGGAGACGCAAGTCACACAAGTTTGAGCTAGAGTAAATTTGTACCCAATTAGATCAACGCTAATGCTTCTATAAACACACAAATTCATTCTTTACTTACCATACTCTTCGTCGTCGCAACTGAGGTTGTAATCTGCCGACAGGAACCTCTGGCCGTCAATCTGCTTGCAATTCAAAATTTGGAGGCTGACGCGGCTCACGGAAGGGTACACCACGAGCAACATGAAGAAAAAGAGCTCCCAGCATTTGGTGACGTGCTGTTCCGCTTTTGCTTCGAAAGCAATCCGAGCTTTCTTCGTGACGCGCGTCAGGGACAAGAGGGACCGGCCCCGGTAGCCCACTTTCAACTTCCAGTAGCCCCAGCCCAGCACCCCGAGGGCCCCAAACGTGAACACGCACGCCAGCGGCAGCGAAATGGAGAACACGAAGGTTTGGTAGAAGTTGACTTCGTACTCGCACGCGACGGCCAAGTTCAAGTTGATAGTGCCAAAGATGGACAGGGCTGGCAGCGAAAAGAGGTTCATGTCCATGAGCACGCGGTAATACGCCATCAGCTTCACGAAATCAGCCGGCCATGCCACGTCATACACCACGTTGTAGACAGCGCTCACTTGCAAGAAACTGAGCGCAATTTTGACTTTCCCGCTGTCAATCAACTGCTCTTTGCTCGCAGATGATTTGGTAGCCACACCACCACTACTACCACCGCTGCTGTTGTTGTTGCTAAGGCCTGCTTCTCCAGCCACTACCGCGGAAAGGCGACTCTCGCGGGCAGCCGCTGCGCTTTGTATCAAGCCGCAGGCTCGCAGCGCCCTCACCACGAACGACGGTAAGTGCACGCTGATCCAGCCGAGGTAAGCAAAGGTCGTGAAGAAGAACGCAAAAACACCGAGGGCGCCCGCGAAGTACATGGTTTCCGTCACGTTGGTGTTGACTGGGCAGGCGTCGCAAAGAAACGAAAACTCGTAGTACGACAAAGCTTCGTACTGCATTTCGTCGTCGTCGTAGTAGACCTGCTCTTGAGAGCCCAGCGGCGCAACAGAGTAACCGAAGTCTCCAGCAGCAGGGTGCGGTGGAGCTTTCCTGCACACGGAACAGAGAGGACGGCCGTCGGCATGGCCCCGATTGATCCAAGGCCCGTCTCCAGCCCAGAGGGCGTCGCCGTAGAACACATACCGGCGGTTGTTGTCGTCGTACCAGCGGTCAAAACGGCAGTCGCTGTTGCGTGGCTTCCCCGGCAGGAGATACAAGTCGTTGTTGGCCGTGAGCGGCCGCGTTGAAAAGCAGGCTTGGTCGGTCAAGCAAGCGTAAAATTTGTACTTTTCGAAGTCTTCCTGGTCGTATGCTTCTGGGGAGCGCCACCACCCATCGAGCCGTCCCGGGATCACTACACCCGTGGTGTTGCAGTTGCCGCCTGGCGGGCACGGCAAGCACAGCCGGTCGAGGCAGTCGACGGCTCCCAGGTCGTTGTCGTCGCCACTGCCACAGCGCAATGGGCTCGCAGCCGTTTGGGACACCGTGCTGCTGTGCCACATGCCCAGGCGAGGCTTGAAATAGTTCACGGGGCAAAACGAACAACTCTGCCGCTTTGCGCCGTCGGACTGAGGCTGCTTTCCAGCTCCGCAGAATATTTCACCGTATAAGGCCTTGTCGCCGCCGAATATCACACGACCGTTGCCGACAGTTGCACCACTGCTGGAAGCAGTAGCACCAACCAAGGTTGCGTTGCTGCTGAGGTGTGGATATTTGAGCAAGCTGCCTTCCAGGTCATCACCGACACTCTTTTTGGCGTTGGACTCCCCATCTACAGTAAAGGCTGTTTTCACGGTGATCCAACACTTGACTGTACCGTTGACGGGGGCTAATAGTTCGGCCTCATCATGTCCCCAATTGGTAACCCACAGCATTCCTTTGGCGAAAACTTCAATGCCAAGCTCTTCGCTGTCTTCCACGTTGGCTGTGAGACCATTGCTGATGGCTTCTTGCTCCTTGTCAGTGAGCAGCAATCGGATGTAGTCTTCGTCCGTCAAGTACAAGTTTAAATCGTTTTCGTACCGATGCACACCGCCTGCCCACATACCGGGATTAGTAGAGTATTCGACAAACACTTCGGCGCGGCTGGGTGGCAGCCTTAACGTAAGTTTGCTTTCTGCGAGCACCGAAAAGAAGCCAGTGTCATCGAAATATGCAAAACCGTCCTTATCTCTGTACCGCTGCCCATTTACGTCCACAACGACGTCAATCTCTTGGCCGGTGCCCTTGGCAGATCCCACCTTGATCGCTACCTGCTCAAAGCCACCACTGCCGTCAGGTACCAAGTTTGCATACGAGGGATATTCGCAAATCACAATGCTATGCACTACGAGAACGTCCACAGCTTCGCATTCGCGCGAAAAATTTCCTGCGCCCTGGAGGTAAACCCTAATTTGGCTCGCATCGTTGCCAAAGTTTGTGCCTTGCACCACGAGCTGTTGGCCTCCTTTCACGTCACCCTGGGACGAAGGCGTCAAGAGACTCACGGTTGGCGAGTCGTAGGCAAATGGATATGGTTCCGAAAGCAAGCCCTTCACGCCCACGCGCAGGCCGTCCCGTCCAGTGCCGGGTTGAAGCTCACAGTAAATCAAACCATTGCCTGGGTCTGAGACTGGTGTCTCCCCAATAATGCAAGTGAAATTGCTACCAATTTTGATCTCTATTTCTTCAACAACGCTGCCAAAATTTGTGCCTGTGATGGTGACAATCACTCCTCCTTTCGTTGGGTGGTACTGTGCTCCATCTGAGTTAAGGTGTTCCGCCAATGTCACAGAAGGTACTTCGTAAGAAAAGTACGCACTGGAGGTTCCTTTGGTTCCGCCGACTTCAACAAAAGTTTGTAACGAAGTACCCGTTCCTCCTGGCATCCCCATGCACCCCACTTCAGTGTCGTTGCGCCATTCTGTGGCACCGCACGTGAAGAAAACCCCATCTGTGCCTAAAATGTAGACAATCGGATCGAAATCTCGACCTCCGAAATTCACGCCTCGAACTGTGAGGTTATATCCACCTTCAGTCACACCTGACGTGCCAGCTGTTGCATCGTTCGTTACACTTGTTACCAAAGGTGCGCTGTAGGAATAGGAATCATTTGCAAGAAAGTTCAACAAGGGGAGTTCGTCAAAGTTTACCAAAACAGCCAGTTCGCCACCAACTCCAGGAGGGCTTTTAATTGAAATCACACCGCCAGATGCATTATTCAAAGCAATCAAATCAGTAGTTGACGTGTTCTCGCTGAGGAATGAAGTGACATTGATATCTTTGACGAAATTAGCTTCATTGCTCCAAGAATACCCATAATCATCATGAAGCACGATAGCCACGCTAACTGGAGCCCCTGATTCCATTATAAACTGAAATGGAACATTCCAGTATTTTACGGCAAACTTTGTAAGTTGTCCTCCGCGAGCTGGCCCAGGAACATTTGTTCTTCCGACAAACGCAAGCGAGCGTTCAATGCAGCAGTCGAAGACATAATTGATAAAATTGGCCACAGGCAACGCTGTCACAACGCTGATATTTGAAGAATCTGCCAAGGCCAATGCCAAGTGCACGCTGTCTTCTGCAAACGAAAGTCCCCATGCGGGAGTACTGCAATTTACTTCCGAAAGAGATGAGATTGTAGCAGGACTATCCATGTAATGTGATGCATTCCAATTGGAGACGAAGCGGCAATAAAGAGACGAAAACCGAAGAGGATTAACGCAGAGTCCAGCACCTCTCAATGAGATTTCCTCTCCTCCAGTGGCTTTTCCTCCTTCAGCTCCATTGGGATAAACGTCCACTCCCGATAGCGCTTCAAAAAATTCATACGGCTTTAAATGCGAGCCTGTGTCCAAAATTACACCGTCTTGGATGACCCGAAGCTCTGCTGAAGCGGCACAATTTTCGTTGCCCCAATCGGGAGTGCGGCACTGCAGGCTCGATACTGATCTTTCAACCACAGTAGCATTTAAAACACTATCGCCAATGACGAATTGGCATGAATGATCCAATGACAAGTTCATACCTGGCACCGTGACGTTGAGCATTGTTCCTCCTATGGAGCCATAATCTGTACCTACGACATAACCCAAGACGACCGCTTCAAACTCTAACGATAACTCAATACCACCAGCATCAAACCAAAGGTCATCATCATCAATGGTAGCCAGTCGACGTCGCGTGTATCTTCGGCGCAACGTCGCATTATTCGAATCTGCACTGGAGTCGTCTTTGTATTGAACTCTTAACCTCACTTTAGTAGCTGGGAAATGATATCCCCATGCAGGTACCTCAAGCTCAAGAAGAGACGTCGAAACTGGCGCTACACTTTCAGAGTAAAGCGTGTTCCCATTCTCGTCAAATATGTAGCATCGGTAAAGCTCGCCGGATTCAAAAAGACCACTTAACTTGAGAGATTGACCACCGGCAGCATCCACTTCGGTTGTCGTATTTGTTGAATAATTCGCAATGGTGAGTACTTGTTCGTAGAGAAAAAGTGATTCTTCTTGATTAAGTGACGCTGGCTTGACAACCTGGGGCAAATTGGAATCCTTCACGATATCAAGTTGCGTCAAGCTTGCTACCTCTACCCAAACAGGTGTGACGCACGACAATTTCTTCGGGGAATCAGGATTGGCAAACGTGGAATCGACCGTAAGATTTTTGTTTTCAATCGAGGTAAATCGACAGAAGTATGACGACCGCGTATCGAAGCCATAGACGGCCAGCTTCACGACTTCACCGCCACTAACCAATCCGCCTGGACCATTTTCATTCGGGTACGACAAAACTCCACTCTGAACCTCATAAAAATCAAAGTCCCATGCCTGGCCTCGAATGTCAAACGCGGCAGGAATGACTTCATCATTGGAGGACCTTGGAGCCGTACGGAGTAATTCAATACTTGTGTTTGTGGCTCTGAAGTATGTTCCCCAACTGGGTGTAGTGCAAACCAAGATGCTCTTTGCCATTAACGGCTGCGAGATGGAGCAATTTCCGCTCAAAATATCACTGCCACTCGTGAACTGCAGATAGTAATCCGCACTCGCATCGACTCCAAATAAAGAAATATTCATCATATCGCCCCCACAAGCACCATGCTGCAGAATGCCTTTTGGTTCAACCTTGTACCACACTTCATAAAACGTATAATTGTAGCCAAGTGCTTCTACACGATCCTGAGAAGAAATCGAACTACCGCTTTCAATTATGAGCAGCAGCCGGGTCTTTGCTGCAGCGAACATAGCTCCCCAAGCTGGTGTAGTACACTGGACAGTACTTTTCCCCAAGCTTCTTGCTGGAGAGTCCATGAAGAATTTGCTTGAGTCAAGCGACGCCGTCGCGTTGTAGTCATCGGCAGGCAAGAATCGGCAGGAGTACGTGTCACCGCCGTTTAAATCATTTGCTTGAATCAACACAGTATCTCCTCCCTGTGCGCCAAAATGAGAAGTAGCATTTACAAAGACTTCAAGCAGTGTTGGAGAAGATGTTGGCGCTGGAGTTGGCAGCGAAGACGGCAAGAACGAAGGAGTAGCTGAGGGCAATGCAGTGGGTACCGGTAAAGGAGCACTGGAGGGCACCGACGAAGGTGCTGAACTTGGTCGCAAAGAAGGCACTAGCGTTGGAACGGTTGTAGGAGTTGATGTAGGCGCTATAGAGGGTAGAACTGAAGGTATATTGCTTGGCAGCAAGCTTGGAGTGGGCGTAGGAGCAGGCGTAGGCGGGTATGTGGGTATAGCGGTAGGCTGTACAGTAGGGACAAGCGTGGGGCCTCCTGTCGGCAGAAGTGAAGGAACAAAACTTGGTTGAAAGCTTGGAGTGGGCGTAGGGGAAGGCGTGGGTGGGAATGTGGGTATAGCGGTAGGCTTCATAGTAGGAACAAGCGTGGGTGTTACTGTCGGTAGAATAGTAGGAACAAGCGTGGGGGCTCCAAACGGCAAGACAGTAGGGTTAAGCGTGGGTAGTTCTGTCGGCAGAACAGTAGGAACAAGCGTGGGTGCTCCTGTCGGCAAGAAAGTAGGAACCAGCGTGGGGGCTCCAGACGGCAGAATCGTAGGGTCAAGCGTGGGCGCTTCTGTTGGCTTGAAAGTAGGAGTTAAAGTGGGTTGCAAAGTGGGAAGCGGCGTGGGCGCCAAGGATGGACCAGAAGAAGGCAAAAGGGTGGGAGGAGAGGTTGGCAAGAGAGAAGGAGGGGATGACGGATATAGTGATGGCTGATGCGAGATAGTAGGTGACAAGGTCGGTGCAGGAATGAGCGTGAAGGTATCGAATGCGGCATCGCGGTAGTCTGGATCGGTCACCTGACTTGGATTCGGCTGAGCATTGGAAAAGCGTAAATATCGTGTATTCATAGGGGTCTCTACGGTGGCGTTTAGCCAGCCATCCAATGTTGAATTCTGCACCTCCGCTGTCCACATGCGTAAGATCACCCACGAGGAGTTGTCTAATGAGCTCTGGAAAGATACATTCTGAATACCTGGGCCCAGCAGAAAGTATGCGAAGCTGACACCCCAAATTGGTATTTCGCCGATGTCTAAGTCTATCACTGCTGTAGTGCCCGCGCCCATGTTATTGCCTTTCATTTCGCTGTACATGTAAGAGCCGCTGCCTCCATCAGGGAAAGTTGGGCCCGTTGTTCCATTTTTGTTAGTTTTGGTGGTGCCTTGCCTAGTTTGCCAGCAATCTTTGTCATAGTTGTAAAATTCACACAGTGTACCCGCGTCGAAGTTGCAATCATAGGCTGTGACGAGCTTGCGCTCAGTCTGCTTTGGAAAAGCTGCATCCGCGTAGGCTGATGCAGGCACAAACTGAACTTTATTGACAAGGGCACTAACCAGGCACAGCCACACCGTTACGAGCGCCCTCATACGAAGTCAACTTTAGCACATCTGTTCCTCATGGTGAAATTCAATGAAACTATTGGCCCAAACCCAGAATTGTCTTAGACTTAGCAGACTCTACACAGAACACTTTTGGCCTAGCTAGTAACTACAAGTAGTAGCCGTAAGTAGAGTCTATCCGTTTACAATCAACACGCGATCCACGGGAGCTGTATGTGTATCTAATTAGTAAATGTTCGTTTTTGCGCCTTCCCCGGGGGGAGGACTGGTATTAGTGACTACACAGGGAAGGGTGCCATTTTGGCGGCATCATGTGAGTCGCTCCGCTCCCGAACAGAAACATCTCGTCATGCCCCAATATAACCAAGGGTATATGCACATTCACATCAGGAGTGGAATATCGAGACGTCGGAACGTCGGTATGTACTTGCAAGCTTACAAGGGTACCCTTGGTACTTATTAGGTCGGTACATCAAACAGATGAAACATCATCAACATCTTCTGCGTTCCTTCCCTACATTCCGATTCCTGATCTGACTGCCAGACTTGTTACTAAACTACCTGTGCAGCTCGCGATTCGACGGACGACGGTGTGCCAAGTGCCGAGTGCAGAATCCATCGTGAGTACGAAGGTTCCACCTGTTTCAGAACTCAGCCTTCAAACCGCTTTTCGGTAGCTTCGACTCGTTTGCATGGATGTCACAAAGTGGCTCATTCCTTCTTCAAGCAAGGACGTTGATGGTGAAAACGTTGAATGGACAGCACTTCGTTCAGCAGACCAGCAGAGAATTGCGGCTCAACAACAAGGTGCACCTTTGCGCCAATTTTGTCAAATAGCTACTGGCTTTTGTTTGATACCTAGCGCTAATGCAATGCCCATGTTCTAGGTACCGTTGGTGTGCGTGGAGGGCGGTGGCAGTTAGACCTTAGTCTTGGGTTAATGACTCCCCGGTACTGGCCTGGCGAGCCCTTGCCCGCACGACAATGCACGTGGTGCTATGAGCGATCTCAAAAGTGGATTCCTCTGCCAGTGGAAGACGATGCACTCGTTGAAAAAGAGTACCTGAAATTTGAAGCGTCGCGCGTTAAGACGTCATCTATGTCAGCTTCTACGTCGGATTCTGCGGCCAGCAATAGCGACAGCCGTATGAGCGCGCCCTATTCCTTTGAAACAGCAACGTACTCGATTACGTTTTCGCACAATGAAGGTTCTGAGATCGCAGTCAGTGCTAAGATTAAAGGAAGCATTGGAAGTTTCTTCAGACGACCCGAAGCTCTCTCGCGGGGATGGGATGGACCCTCGGAAGAAGATGACGCCAACGACGAAAAGCCAGCCAAGCATTTAGTTCTCGTGGTACACGGCATTGGGGAGTCACTGTTCTCGAAAGGAAACACGAAGTTGCCGCCCTTCAAGGAATCTATTTCACGGACCCGTTCTATTGGCCTGGACTTGAATGCTGACAAAGACTATAAGACAGAGTTTATTCCCGTCGAGTGGTTCCACCGAGTTCAGGAAAAGAAAGACGAGCTGGCACAATCAACCCTTCCTAGCATTCCAATGATACGCCAAGTTGCTAATGAAGCTTT
>Ga0307982_1002457_pt1 | contig 14950 bp, 11 predicted proteins | sample OrgLakmetagen989_FD_201847 | JGI IMG/M metagenome (GOLD analysis project Ga0307982, IMG submission 201847) | Saline water microbial communities from Organic Lake, Antarctica - #989 | ecosystem: Environmental > Aquatic > Non-marine Saline and Alkaline > Saline | place: Antarctica: Organic Lake...
GAAACGAAACATTTATGTCGGGCTCTTTTGCTGGTTTCTTGTTCACTCGGGTGCACCCAGGAAACAATCCCTGAAAAGTCCGTGTTTCGTTTCTTCCAATTTTTCGTGTTTCAACTTCTTCCCTAGTCAGAAGTCAGGAGTCGGAACAGTCGGAAAACAAGGCTAGTTAAGTTAGGAGCATGATGCGCTGGTTTGGCGGCGGTGCCGCAGAATCCTCAGCTGCAGCCGTGAAATATTCCATGCAGGAATTCGCGGCTGTGCAAGTGCAAGCTTTAGAGAGCGAAGCAGACCCTCCTGGGCCAGCTGTTCCTTTAGGAGACCTGTGGAAAGACCGAGGTGCAGTTGTGATGGTCGTTCGACGACCAGGATGACTTTTGTGCCGGGAGCAAGCTGCTGAGCTCTCCCGGCTTATGGCGCAAGCAAAGCACACGTCACGCCTCATAGCAGTGTGCAGTGGAGCTGCGGACTCCGACGGCTTCAAGGCTGGGTTTCCAGGTGGAGAGACGTTTCTCGACAGTACTTCCACGCTAAAGACCCTTCTTGGTGGTGGACAAATTCGTAAAGCAGGGCTCTTTGGAGACTTGCTAGCGTCGTCAACCTTTTGGAGTGGCTACAAGCGTGCCAAAGCTAACCATCCGGAACTAGGTGCAGGGTCTTCAACCGCTGATGGCTTTGACCTTGGAGGGGTGTTTGTGGTGTCCCCAACGTCAGAACTGCTCTTTGTGCACCTAGAAAAACTTGGAGAAGTTGCTGACGAGGAGAAGCTTGAAGCAGCATTAACTAGTATCGATGCACCAAGCAGTAGTGGCGAAGCTACCAAGTAAAGGGCGTGACGTATTTCGCTCCACTTTTTTTCGCTGCGGTGAATGAAGTTTTGAAAAAGCAACTTAGGCATCGTTCTGTCGGTGGGGAATCTGGATTTGGCGGCTACAGGTCCTGGTAATTAGCTTGGCATGCTGGCTCGTAATGACGTACCCCTTCGATGACAATCATCATCGGGCGGCGTGCAGACAAAGAGCACTTGCGCGAGTGGAACGAAGCTACAGTAGCCACCAATCATAGTCTCATCAATTTCTCGCCTATCCATTTCTTACTTGACGACGGACATCCTCATTTACTAAGAGAACAAGTACATCAAAACCAGCTAGGGGCTAAGCATTTCGCTATATAAGAGCAGCAGACCCTGGATCCACATATTTCATTGTCCAACTCCTAGCAAAATCATTGAAGCCTCGATAGTTGATTGTTGATGAAAAGCGGAGCGGAGAGCGGAGAGATAGGAAGAACGCAACGCCGATTCCAGAGCTGAGGTGAACGGTGCACGTATCACGCAACAAACCCGTCTTAAGCGGATTTCTGAACGCCCAAGGAGCCAGGAACCTTTAAGGCGCGATGTCGGGTGCATGGAGAATCAAAAATGGAAATAGAAATACCAAAGCCGGAAATACCAAAAATACGAAATAAACTAAAGTCTTAAATCCATTTACAGTTACAGTTACATCAACACGGACATTAACAAGAACAGCCCATTTCCTTTCAATCACGCCAGCGACGGCAGAAGTTTTACAATCTTTTTGTATGCATCATAAGCCCCATCCATGGAGTATATCCCCACCGCACTTACTCTCACGTTTTTACCGAGGGCTTTCCCCAACTTCTTCTTGGAGAGCGCAAAGAGCACGGTGCATTCTTCGGAAGCTCGGCCCAAGCTGATGATTTCGTTCACCGTGTCGTCCAACCCCCCCGCGAAGTTGCCTTCGTCGATGTTGGGCGCCACCACGACGCACTTCACTTGCCCGAGCTTGATGCCTCGCTTCACTTCTCGTAAGCCAAACACCAGCCGGCGCCGCTGCTTCGCTTTTGTTGGGTCGCGGAGCCGCACCCGCTCTTGGAACTGGAAGAGTTTCTCTACCAGCTCAAAGCACAGGGCGTCGAGCTCAGGGTCCAGCCGCTGCTGAGTGACGTATTCCCGCACGGTTTGCGCGTTGGGAACTTTGGGCACGGCTTTGGTGGGGGCGTACTTGACTGGAATCTTCTTTCCGTTGCGCGTTAACACCACAGCGACCTCTTCTGTAGCACCATCTGCTTCTCCTTCTTTGCCAGAAACACCTCCAGCAGATCCTCCTGTACTTCCTGTCTCTACACTACTGTCTCCAGGGGCTGCTCCAGGAGTGCCAGAAACTGTTGCTGCTCCTCCAGCAGAAGTTCCACCACTTGCAGTGCCAGGCACAAAAACAGCAGCAGTCGCACGCGGCTTGGGCGGCGGCGGTGGAGGTAAGTCAATGGGCGGCGCAGCATCTGCAATCACTGCCCTCAGGTGCTGGCCCGCCAGCACAGCGCCGTCAAGACGCTCGCACGCGTAAGCAGCCAAGACCGAAGATCGAAGCGCAATTGCGACAGGAAAACCCTCTACGGTCGGCAATACAATACCATTACAGCTGTTCTTGTCGCTGCTATTACTGTTGGTGGCAGTGGCAGCGGCGTCCGAGTTGCTGCCAACGTCTGCCTCGGCTTTTACTTCGTCTAATTCTGCTAACTCCACTAAATTCCCCACGCGCGATTTCACCACGACTTTTCCCAATTTTGCCAAGCATACCTTGGCGTGCACCTCCAGAGTCGCAATTGACAAAGGCTTTCCCGTGTTACTGTTACTGCTGTCATCGTCAGCACCACTTGACTCCGTCACTTCACCGCTGCCCGATGCAGCTGGTTCTAGCAAGGCTTTGGCTTCTTGTTTTAAAGCCATGACACGTTTCAACGCTACGTCACAGTCTTGCCCAGTTTTTTTCGCAGGGCCAATGACTTCTTTCTGCAGTTTGTTTGCTTCGGCCACTAAAGCTTGCTGTTTGGTGACACTCGCACGCCACGCTGCATCTGAAGCTAAGGCCTTATCTACCCAAGCCCCCGGTTGATCTCGCTTCGCAAGCAAAGCTCTGAAGCGCTCAGGGTCGCCCCCTTTCTCTGCTCGCAACCATAAAATGTCGACATTCACCGCTGCAGGGGCTTCTGCAGGGGCTTCTGCAGGGGCTGCTTCCACCGATGTTGAGGGTAGTGGCGGCGGCGTTGGAGTCCATGAGGTACCCAAGAGCTTGGAGGCAAGTGCCGAAGGAGCGAGAGCCGCTGCCAAGGCATGCTCAGGTCCCGCCGCAGACGGTGGCAACGCGCCCCCTACCAAGAGGCGAACGTTGTCCAGCACTTCTTCGGCTTCTTCCGGGTCTTCTAGTTCGGACGCCGCGCACAAGTGGTACAGCAGCACCACGCAACCTGTAGGTACTGCCACTTTCGAGGCTGCCTTATCAGCAGTCGTCTTCTTGTTGGCTGAAGTACCAGGAGCTGCACCGACTCCGCTGGCCTCACCACTGCCGCTATCGCGGTCGTCGTGGCGATAGTCCTCAGGATCAAGCTCATCTCCGGCGCGCGTTTTCGCATCCACAATACCAAGTGCTGACGCTATCAGCGATCGCCCGTTGACAACAGCTCCATCGAGGGCAGTAGCAGCGGCGTGAGCAGTCAACTGGGCCTCACTCGCTGAACGATCTCTACTGCTTTCATGACTGCTAACAGCACTGCCACTGCCAGAAAAAGCAAGTCGGCAGGGTACCGACCCAGCAGGCCGAGCACGCCGATAACGACGAGTGCTTATTACGGGACCTTCTGCACCACTTTCCGTTGTTCCATCGCCACTATTACTGCTACTGCTGCTACCACTAGCACTATCATTATTGCTGTCGCTGATAACGTCGAGTGCACCTTCGTCGTAGACTCCTGGCAACGCTCGAGCTGGGAATGACACGTGCTGCAGTGCTCTTGCCACCATCGGTGAGCAGCGATTTTGCACGAGTTGCTTGACGGACTCTAGCATATCGTGGTGCTCTGCATCACCTTCCACCTAGATGATAAGCCCACATCAAAAGAGTTGAAAGCACCACAAGCTCACAACAAGGCAGTACACATGCAAATCTGTAATTGATTTCTCGCTCTAGCACAGAAGGAACGGAACTTAAAAAATCATTGTTGTAAGACGGTAATTCCTCCCAATACTCCATAGAAAGTATACGCTCTGGTAAATCACCTCATCGAGCGACTGCACGAGCTCCAAAAGCCAAACTACGCCTGGACCGTCGCCATTGCTGCTGCTAGCGATACTGTTGTCGCTGGAGATTATGGTGCTTGTAGGAGCGCTACTGCTACCATTGCTGCCACTATTAGGGGTAATGGAGGTTTCATTCTGCCCACTCTCGTTGCTACTGCACTCATCGCCCTTCTCGCTCTGACCTGAAGCTTGAGGCCAGGGCACCACTTCTGTTTGCAACGGTGCTCCTCCGACTACCAGTAAGCGCAGCGTTGCCGCAGCAGCTTCCGCCGTAGCACCCGAATTGAACCCAAGCGCAGCGTCGCCAGGTTCAGCATTGGTGGCTCGTGCCAAGGATAACGCTTCGTCGTCGTCGTCGCCGTCTCTGTGACACCCTTCTCCGTGTCCTTCGGCAGAGCCATTACTACGGCTGCTGTGGGTCGGGAGAATAGCAACAAGGAAGCCGGGGAGCCGCCTCGCCAGGTTATCGAGGTTCTCGAGCAGCTCTTCACGCTCGTCAGGGTCCGTCACTGCATCTTCGTCGGCAAATTGGCGCACGACGAGCGCAGCTCTGCCTTCACCAAACCCTTCTTTAAGGACAAGATTGCCTGCTTGAACCTCTTCTGCTGCTGTCGAACTGGCGCCCTTATCGCTGCTGGCGCTGCTGCTGTCTGAATTGCCGCTATTGGCAAGACCAACGTCTTCGTCGCTAGTCGCAACCACTGCCCATTCCGCGTGAGCACTTCGCCCTCCTACGAGAGTACCAGCCAGGGCCTCCGCACAGCCTTGCGCTGCACTCACGCTGCGGCCGAAGCGCAAAGTGACCACAACCATCGCATCGGGCGACACTTCAGCGCGTGATGAAGCTGCACCATCAGCATCGGCTGTGATGACGTCAGCAGTTTTGTGGGGTGAGTCTTCTGACTGCCTCGGCACCTGCACGTCGGTTAACTGAGACTGAAAGCGCAACGGCACAATCAGTTGCGCGAGGTTTTCGAGAAGCTCCGCATACTCGTCTTCATCCGCCACGTCAGCTACGCACACGATGCCACGCAGCTTGACCAAAGCTTCAAATCCAGGACTGCACAATGAGATGTCGGTGCCATTCTCATTTTCTTTGCTGCTGCCATTGTCTCCAACACCACGAATGTCTTTGGGACCAGCACCTGAGCCTGTCAGCCCCGCAGCTCCTGAAGCGCTATCAGCAGTGCCACCACCCGCTGAAGTGTCTTTGGCGTCCAGAATAGGCGGGTGGGTGGCTTCCCAACGGCTCACTCGCTCGAGCAAGATGCGCTTTTTGAGGGACGACAGCTTCTTTTTCTTGGTCTTTTCCACCGGTTTGAAGGCCTTGTCTTCTTCGCCCCCTTCCACCTTCGCCGACGATGGCAGATCTCCTCCTTCAGATGCTTCATTTTTCTTGTCTTTGCCATCCTTTGGTGGCAAAGATATTGCACCTCGGATCAGCATTTCAGGAAGCGCAGGGAAACTACCAGACTTGCCCTTTTTGCCAACAGTTGAGAGCTCAGACGCGCCTTTACTACTTTTGCTGCTGCCGCTGCTGCCGCCTTTGTCTGCAACCGCAGCTGTTTTTTTGCTCGCGTTTTTCCCAGCTGATGCTTTGGTAAAAAGAACGTCAGCGACTGTCATGCCCTTGGAAGGTTTCGGTTTTTTACTAGCGGCTACTGCTACTGGTGCTGCTAGAGCTGCAGCTGCTGACGACGCAACTTTTCCTGCAGAAGTTGATTTCGCACTGGCAGCACTGGCAGCGGTAGGATGAGCAGCAGGGGTAGCGGCAGCTTTGCGAACCAATGAAGGTGGTCCGCCACCACCTCCTGCTGCTGCTGCTGATGCTGATGTTTTGGATTGACTTCCTCCGGGCAACCCAGGCCATGCTTTCTCAGGCAAATCGCTGCGGCTCTGAGGCTCAAACGAGCCAAAAGTAATGGTGGGCTCCGTCTTGGAAGCCTCAGTAGCTGCAGCGTTGCTTCCACGCTTCAGCATCTGTACTGGCCCATTGTTGGTGCTAGTGCTCTTTCCATTGCTGGCTGTACTGTAGCCCACTGATCCTCCCGATGCCGCGGCACGAGCACCGGCCGTGGGATTGGCACTAAGTCTACTAATAGGCGTTAGAGCTGCGGGCTTTGCTGATGCACTTCCAAGCGCAGGTCCAAAGCTGGCGGGTGTCACGGGTGCTGTCACGTTCCAGCTCTTTGCTACGGGCGCTGGTGGTGGCGGAGGAGGTGCTTTCACAGGATTTTGTAGCCGGCCCGAGGGAGCGCTGCGAAGAGCTGAGGCAGGAGCCAAAGATGGCGCAAGCGGTGCAGCGTTACTACTTAGCAAATCTTGCCCCAGCGCTGGGAAATCCGTGGGCGGCAGCGCTTTGGTTGAAGTTTCAACAGGAGGTGCTGTCCAGGTGTGGCGCTTCGCAACAATCACCGGCCGAGGAGGGGGTGCTTGAGGCGGGGCGTCTAGACGAAGAGATGCTTGGCTCGAAGACTTCTTAAGCGATTCAGCGCGGCGACCTTTCGATGGCGAGGCATTCGTTGGGCGCCGACTCGCAGAGGCCACTTGTTTAGACGTCAACGTTGCGTCAGCCGTCTTCGAAGGCGCATGGTCTCGCTGAGGCCGAGCTGAGAGCAGCGCCTTTGGGCCCAGCATCGACTGCCGCCAATTTCCGGAGTTGTCTGCATTCTCAGCAACTAGTCTGGAGTTGTGCGCTTGTGAGGCTTCAGCTGGGCGTGCTACAACCCTATCAGCAGGTGCCAAGGACGGCTGCGAGAGCGGCTGCGAAGCTCGCCAAGACGGTCCCTCCACGTCAATTTCGTCTTCATCAAACCATGCATCGCGACGCTGCATACGAAATTAGCTTGATATAGCTTCTATTCACGTACAGACACTATTGCAGTAGCTCTAAACTTGCTTTGCTTCTACTGACGACGGTGCTACTTCAGGCTAATATGAAAGCAACACGCGACGTCAAGTAGAAGCGAGCTTTCTTGTAGCTTGTTTCCTAATATATTTTGAGTTGGAAATATAAATTATTGAGTTCCACACACAATGCCACGTGCCCTTGACTTCGGGATCTTCTGAGCTTCTACAGTTCAAGCTAACTGTAGTAGAGGCGAGGCAGAGCAGCCCATGAGAAGCCTCGTGCTTTACCTCACCGTGCTGGTTAATGTTGCGAATTCATTCCAACCAAGCTCATTCCAGACTACTATCAGGCGCCAACCATTACGGGTATGGCCTACAAAGGCTACCAACGTTAGAAGCAGACAAACAACTCGTCCCTCTTGCGTATCAAGACCATCTAAACAGCCACTGCCTCAGGCAGGGACAATACTTCACGCAAAAAAGAGCCTTACAGAAGACAATGACGCCATAGAGCGCTCAGCTGCCCAAGTCTGGAACAAAGCACTCAGCACCAAATCAAATGACTCAAGGTTCTCTGCTGATGTAATCGGAGCAGTTACCTTTCTAACTCTAGGCCTTTTCAGTGGTCTTTTCGGTGGCGGCAGTGGTGTTCCAGCTGCGATGGCGCTAGAGCCTGCCGATGTGGCTCCCACTGATGCAGGAGCCATACTAGGTGCGCTGGTGTCGCAGTCCGCTGAGCAAGCTCAGGCGCTTTGGAGCCAAAACACGCAACCGGAAGTAATTGCCCAACGAATGGCAGAAGCCGACGCCTTGTGGCTGAAATCAAGCCAACTGGCAGCTGAGGCCTCTGTGCAGGCGAAAGAGCTGAGCACAGCCACACTTTTGGCGATACAGGCAGCGATGGTCGCGGCGGAGCCTGTCGTTAAAGTCGCTGTGAGCGAAGCGATCTCGTTTGCAGACAGCGCGCTGATAACCCTATCGAGGCTAGTGGACATCGTAGTAAAACTGGTGAAGGATGTTTACCCACTCGTGGACGATGCACTGAAAAGTGTGAGCCTCCGAAGCACCAGCAGCGAGAGCGCTCTCGTGTTTGCTGCAGTGGCCACGCTGTTCGGCCTCGTCATCAAAAGCTTTGCGGAGCAAGCGCCATCGGCTGCGAGCATTGAGCGGCTGGAAGCAGAGCTCGCCGAGAAGAAAAAGCGCCGGCAGCGAGCCGAGGACGCCAAACAAGAGGCCAAGCGCGCAGTAAAGGAGCGCAAGGAAGCAGAAAAGCAAGTCGTGGAGCGCGCAGCGAAGCAGCAGGAAGCCATCGCGGCCAGCATCCGCGCCAAGGAGGAAGCGGCCCAGAAAGCACGCCGAGAAGTGTCTTTGCAGCGCAGCACTGCCAGCAGCCAAGGTAGTACTGCGCAGAAGGAAGCAGCTTCAACGGTAGTGGTGGCTCAGGCAGCGGTGGCGACTGCGGCTGCAGCCGCTGCTCCATCAGCAGACGAAGCACCACAAAAACAAGCACCAGCAGCAACAACAGCACCACAAGGGTCAGCTGTGAAGTCAGAAACAAGTGATGCAGCTGTAGCAGTAGGAGCTCAAGTTGCATCGGTAGAAGTCACTGCAACTGAAGCAGTCGCCGCGGCTCAAAGGATCGTTGAGGAGGCAGCAGCGGCACAAGAAGCGGCCGATGAAAAAGCAGCGGCGGAAAAGGAGGCTATGGCTGAAAAAGAAAATGAAGTTGAGAAGGCAGCAAAGGCAAAGGAAATTGATACTGTAAAGGCTGCGGCGGAAAAGGAGGTTACGAAAGCAGCAAGTGAAACTATTTCATCCGGGTCAAGTCCTGCTGCTGACACAACACCACAGGCAGCTGCCGAAGATTTTGTACCGTCTCCAGAGAAGGCTGTACCCGTGTCCACAGAACCTTCGAAGTCTACGGAAGCACCATCAATGAAGTCAGAGGCCCCGAGAAGGAAGATACAGCTGTCTGGCAGTGAGGCTGCTGTGTTGGGTGCAGTGGCTGGCGCTGCTATCCTCGGGCCCGTAGGATTGCCCGTGGGGTTAGTGGTTGGGAGTGCAGGCGCCCTGTGGAATGCGGTACAAAAAGTGGGCAGCAAAGACCAGAACCTAGAGCCATTCGACGAGGACACACCGCCGCCTCCACCGCCTGGGCCGCCGCCACCATAGATTCATTGAAACAAGAGAGGATATTGGGTGTTATTGCGGGTTTGGTAAATCGACGAATCGTTGTTGATCTTTGGGTCTTCACTGTTTGGCTGTAAAATACAAAATGTATAAACGAGCTCTTCATCTTCACGATTCACGACCAACCTCCTACGAGCCAGCTCCGTGAAGCCAGTTACAAGGCTTCCTGGTTTTCTTTGCGTTAGGGCACACCTTTTTTGCACTGGCCGATTTCCATTGTCGCAGAACCCAGCTCCCTTGTAGTTTACTTATAGAAAAAGCTTGAGAGAATCTAGAGCCGAGAGCCAACAGCCAACGGCAGCGACGTAGCGACTTAAACACTGCACCTGTACACTGTTTCCTGTTTGCCAACGGAACTCAAGGCATCGGCAAATTTTAGTCCTGCTACTGCTCAACCATTTTTTTAAGAGAGGGGTACGTAAAACTGCGCAATTTTTGCCTTTTTTTGTGATTGGGGTCAAAAATCAACTTCGTGGCAAAAAATGCTAGCTTACTTCTGAGTGCGTAGTTCGAAAGACGAAAGAGCTCGACAAACCAAGTAAGCCCATGCTTTTCTTTTCTCAAAACGTTACGATCTTCCTGAGATATGAGCTGACGAAGCTACTGGAATCACACTGTGATCGCTAGCTAGATCTAGCGCCTAGCGCGGTGTGGCGCAACCTTCATCGGCTTGTAGCTTCGCCAAAAGACGTTACGAGCTACGGGCGTGACCAGCGCGACGAGCTCTTTCGATCAAGCGGCTTTTCCTCGAAGCATCTATCCTTTTCGAAAATTTCGACTTTTAAACGCGAGCTAAGCTAAGCTAGCGACAACAGTGTGGTTCTACGAGCTTTGTCGGCTCATATCTCACGAACAACGGCGCGCTCTCTTCAATGCAGAAACAGACGCAGAAACGACTTAAGTCCGGTTTAAAAATTATTTCATGAACAGTTTCCACCTTAGAAGGGGGTGGAAGTATTATGCTTCTTGCCCTCTACAAACTATCTTCTTTACGATTTTGAGATAGGCCCCGAAGGGCCGGAATTAGAAGACTAACAGGTAGAGAAGAAAAGCAAAGCAGCGCAAACTAGACCTAAGGAGCTAATCAGGCGCACATGCCCGAGTCTGACTTGCGCGCAACGCACGCGCGTACACTTCTGCCCGCAGCACTGGCTTCTGTGTCATCTGGGTTTGTATTAGTTCGAGTTCGAGTACACCGAAACGTCTAGAAAAAAGGAAAGCGCGGGCTTCGGTCAAATGAGGAGTTCTTTCAGGGAAAGCAGTTGAGATCTTGAGATGCCCATTAGATTTTTTGCCACGAAGTCGATTTTTTGCCCTTACCCCCCAAAAAAAGTTCACTTTAAGGTACCCCCTCTCTTAAATTCTTTTATTCGTTAGAAGTGCATCCAGAAAGAGATTTTTGAGGAAAGTGCTGGCTACGTTTATGGTCTATCCACAAGTCAAAATTAGTGCATGGCGAGAAACGGAAAGCACTTGTCGTACTGTTCGGGAAGGCAGTCCACTGGCGATTTCTTCGATGGGCTCTAAAACAGGCACACGAGAACACAAATGGGTGAGATATAAAAGATTAATGTTTGCATCTCATGGTCTGTTTTAGCAAGCATGCGTACCTGCGGCTCGCTGTCGTGAGCTGAGACGATTTTGGTAAATGCAGCTGAGCTGTCTTCAGGCTTTGCCTCAACCATCGGCGATGACGAGTGCTCGTTCACAATGGTCGCCATTTTCTCAACTGGGCTCTGGTTTTCTGGGCCAGCCACAGGAACTTGAACTGCTTCAGGAGTCTCAGCCATTTGATTAGGCTGTTTCGTTTATCGAGAACAAAAAAACAAATGGCATGACATTAAGGCACGAACAAACTCATTCTCAAAAGCGACAAAATTCTTCACACTCATCACTTTAGAAAGAGGAAATTCTGGTGATGTGGATGCACTCGGAGTAGAAGTTCTACACATTCCTCAGGCGCGTCGCGGTAATAACGGGAGGCGTCAGTACAAATTTTACCTCCTTCTCGAGCTCGGCCTGTACGGCAGCGATCTCAGCTTCAAATGAGTCGACAGGTTGGCCCTTGCCCTTCGATCTCGAGCTTGACCTTGACAAAGATCGAGACAGAGACCTGGATAAAGAACGTCCCAGGCGGCCCACGCTCTTGGCAGCACCTTTTTTATTCGCGAACGAAGAACAAATGTTACGAAACATGAAGAATATATATCAAAGCGTCAAGGTTCGTGCCTCTATGGTGGAGGACAATTCAGAGGATGCAAGGACCTAACATTTGGGACCAGATCAGTCACTTACGGAGCAGATTAAACAATAGCAGAAATTGTGGGCACGCATGAACTCACCGACAAGCTTGGAGGGAGCCATGGTTTCTCGCTGATAACAACTTTTAATGAAAGTAAAAAGATTCTGGACGAATCGCGCGATGACAGCGCGTCATTCAAACGTTCGACTAAAATTACCCAATCCTTCTTGAAGTCGACCTCAGAATTTTCCCGCACCATGTCACACACAGTGAGTGCGGACTATTTAGACGCTAACTACTGGCGTGTGAACTGTGGATAGTGGACCACCGAGGACAAATGAGTCAACGGAGCCCAATTGGACCAAGCGCTCAAGTCCTGCGACGCTAAGCTAGTTTGCAAGGATACAAGCTACAATGGGAATCTACTAGTACTTAGAATGTACTATTGTACAATCTGCAAAGCCTTGGTGCTCTTTGCTACTGCTAGATAATTGCATTGAAACTCCCAGTTTTACTGCCTCAAGTTAGACCTCCAAGAGAGCATAGGTACCACATCGAATGATAAAATTAATTAGGGAGGGCATTTTGACGACGCTACTGCTGTAATCAATCAGCGCTGCATAATGACCTATCCACTTCCCATCAGCCTCATCATCTCTGCAGATGACCTTGGCGTTTCTAAAGCCCGCAACCAAGGTATGGCATCATACAAACAAATTGTTGAATTGATCAATAGTTATATATTTGCAAGCGTTCTAGCTTTCTTTTACTTTACCTTCTGAATCTAGGCATTTTGGCCGCGGTGAAGGCTGGCGGAGTGACTGCAGTAGGGCTGATGGTCAACGGCCCCGCAGCTGCGCATGGCGTGATACTTCTCAGAGATTACGGTTGCCTCGATCTAGTTGGCCTACATTTGAACCTTACTGAAGGCTGCCCTGTTGCAACGCCCGAGCTAGTGCCGTCTCTTCTGCGTGCGACGAGTGGCTGTAGGGATAGCAGCATCACTGGTGGCGACAAAACCATCCATGTGAATGGCATTAGCAGTGCGTCTAGAAAATCCGGCTGGGAGCTTCTACCTGGTCCACTGTTTCTGGGGAAGGTGGAATTCACTGAGGCTTGTCGCTTGGGCACGATCGTAGAATCCCACGTGCAGCATGAGGCGCGCGCTCAGGTATAAAATGCTACGGCCACATACTTGCATATACCGAGTGGCCCCTTTCGTGTCCTTCGCACCCTTCCATGTCGATGAAGATACTGAGCTCTACCTTGCCAATGTTTACTTCTCAAATTCGTTTTCTGGACGTCGATGCTTTCCGTTTCTCTAGTTGGAGCTTTTCTGCACGCTGGTAGGGCGCCTACCCAAGAACTTCGACGGCCACCAGCACTGCCACATTATGCCGGGGATGCCTGCAGCCCTCGCGCCCTTGCTAGCTGAAGCAGGCGTGCGTGCGGTGCGCATTCCCGAAGAGCGCGGTTACCTGCCTGCTCACCCATGTATTTTTGAGCAGCCTAGCCACGCCCATGCGACAACAGGCAATGCCGACGTTGCGATGCCACCACCCTGTCCACCTCTGCTGCCATTCCCGATGCCCCAGTCGCCACTGTCTTCGGCAGCTCTTGGAACAGAGGAAACGAAGACTCAAACAGTGCTGTGCTCTTCATGTTCCACTGCTCAGGTGCTTTCACCACCTGCGCGTGCTCTATACAGTGCTCACGGCTTCTCGAGCTCGTGTGCCTTCGTTGGGTGCAGCTTGTGCGGTCTCGAACAGAGCTACTCGGCGAGTGACTTGCTAGCTGCCATCGACACTCAAATTGGTATCATATGTGCCGCCACGACTGCTGCCAAGGGAGCTGTGGTACCAACGAATGCTTTGGTCCTTAACGGCAGTAGTGATAGCAGTGACGCAGATGAAGTTCCTTCAATGAACAATTATGAAGGTTCCCATTCTCGCTCAAGATCAAAAATCGGTAGTTTTCCTGCGAAGGCACCCAAAACAGTTGCTGGCCGTGCTGTATCATTACCTAAGATTGACGAGAGCGCGATGCCCGAGGCTTCACAGCTTGTCATTGAGTTCATGTGCCATCCAGGCTGGCCCGATGCCCCCGAATATGATCAAGGCTCGCCATGTTGGGACGCTTTCAGTGCATCTGGAGCCCGCGCACACGAAGTGGAAGTGCTCAGCGATCCCGCTTTCCATGAGGGACTGGCTAACCGTGGCGTTCAATTGTTGTCACATCAAGCGAGTGGCCTATTGAACTCAATGCCGCGGCGTGGCGACCCATAAGTAAAAAGTGGCACGTGCGATTAATTGCACTAGTCCATTGCAATAGCTGAAAGGAAGAGAATTGCCTTCTTAACTTTCTTATGCCCTTTGTGTTCAGGAAAGAGTTTGAATTCGGCCTATAATGAAACATGAGGCAATGCAGCACCGCCCTCAAAATACGCCAAAACCTCAAAAGTTGATAGAGAAGACACAAGACACCACAGCACTCGCACTCGAGCTGCGAACAGTATTACAAACGACAAAGGACAATTTTTTTAATCGATAACCAATGCTAAAGACTGGTATATCTGAATAGAAAACAGGGGTAAATCAGCATGCGACCTGCCTTAATCATATTCCAACTTTAGCCCGATGGCCCATTTGCCAAGAAATGAACGCGGGCGGGGCTTCTGATTTTCCTCGCTCTTTTGACACAGGCCCCGAGGGGCCGGAAACAGAAGGCCAACAGGCAGAAGAACAAAGCTCGGGCATGTGCGTCTGATTAGCTTCCTAGGTTCAATTTGCGCTGCTATGCTTTTCTTCTCTACCTGTTAGCCTTCTAATTCCGGCCCTTCGGGGCCTGACTCAAAAAGAACAAAGCAAAGCAGCGTAAACTAGGAAAAGAGCCAACACCGAAGGATGTGTTAATCGGACAGTGTACACTAGGAAAAGAGCCAACACCAAAGGAAGTGTTAATCGGATACACATGCCCAATTGGCCATGAAAGTGATGACAGCGGTCCGAAGTGGCACTTGCTCTTTTCTTGGGCTAGAATCGTGCTTAGTGCTTGACGCACCTACGTGGATGCGCTGGTGTAACGTCCATAATATACAGAATCATTTCCTCATGTGTGGCATTTACGGAGACACTAATCTGGCAGCCCGCATGAGACAGCGCACTGCCCTTGGCTTTGCTATTGGCTGCCATCCGCTGTGCTGCATGTGTGTATGTGTGTATCTACAGATAACCAGATAAGTAATTATGTCTGCTGGGATAAGTTGAATTACAGCCCAATATCCCCCCGTAACAACGGGATCAGAATATCAGAATCCCGGCAGTTGAAGAAATTAGCGAATCAAAGTCGTCGCAATTCTTCTGCAGCATCCAAGTTGCCTTTCCACAAAGCAGCTTGCAGTCAAGTACGCACTCGCCAATCTCTTGATGGGGAGCGCCTGATTGATTCCTACAAGCTTTTGCCAGAAATCTAGGGCCAACGCCAGCCAAAGATATACACGCGGTGCGCATGCAATTATCGCGGCTGAAAGCATATTTTTATCATGCGGGAACCATGCGCGCATATTTCTGCGACGC
>Ga0307982_1002459_pt1 | contig 14944 bp, 14 predicted proteins | sample OrgLakmetagen989_FD_201847 | JGI IMG/M metagenome (GOLD analysis project Ga0307982, IMG submission 201847) | Saline water microbial communities from Organic Lake, Antarctica - #989 | ecosystem: Environmental > Aquatic > Non-marine Saline and Alkaline > Saline | place: Antarctica: Organic Lake...
CTGGAGCAAATTTGCTAGCGCGAAAGCAGCACATGTACTTTTTTTGGTGCCTCTGTGACTACTGTGTGCTTGTTTTTCTTTGTTATTGGGAGAGTATTAACTAGACTAGACTCCACCGAGCTGGCAGCGGCAGCAGATACATTTGCGAGTGATTCCAAGGGATTCTGTTGCTGCCGACTTCGGTCAGCCTTGAAGATGCAGTGCTGCTTGTGGTTGACCTTCCAATGAGCCCGCTGGCAATCTTTGCAACAGTAGAATACTAGGCCACATCGAGCGCAGGTCGAAAGTTTGGGAGCACTCCCAATCCCTTCGCCTGCTGAGCAGTTGCTGCAAAGCCTGCCATTAGGGTTGGAGTTCTTCTTGACTTCCTTCTCAGTAGGCATTATAAAAATGTACGTAAAGCTCACAATGATGATGCCACAAACTGCACTGATATATCCCTTGTCCTCTGACAGGCTACCAAATGCCACCTGGTGTGTCTGGCCCGCAAGTCTCACAGAATTGGCTACAGTAGCACGTTTACTGTATCACCAAGGGTATCTAATAAGCTTGTATCACTCACAGTCTCACCCTTGGACGGGCATTGTTGCGCACGAGGAAGTGCGAGCAGGTCCCCTGTCCCCTGGTGCGAGAGGCACGGGAGGTCTTGGTTTTTTGGTTGTCGTGTCGTCGTGTTGTCGTTCGATGAAAGTTGAAAGAGGGCACGAGATCTTTCAGCTCCGGTCGTCTTGCACTCCTCATCACTCGTAAACCTACTGTATGTCCCAGGTGCCTTCGGTTCGTCACCTGGGACGTAGTACTAGGTTTACGAATGATGAGGAGTGGCTGTCTTGCCCCGAATGACGGGGAGTGCGTCTTGCCCAGCAGTGTAGGGAGGGCATGAGTACCACAGTACTCACTCGTCACGCCGCGCCATGTCGAGACCGCCATGAATTCCCCCGACCCCGTTCCTCTTGATGCCTGTCAATGATTGTGATTGCTTCATGCAAAAGGGAGCTCAGGCCAATCTAACCTGCGACCTGTACCGTCGTTCTGAAGGCCACACTTCTCTGCTGCTATTGCTATACGGAACGGGAGCGGTTCTTTGTATGCAATACCTTTTTAAATATTCACTAGAAGGCTAGGCAAGAGGGCGGGATTGCCAAGGCTAGGGCCAACCAAGCAACCGGCAGATGCCCCTCGAATAGTTGCGAACTCAATATTTATATGAATGGTTCAAGTTATTTCTTCTTGATGCAATTGGAGAACGCGCTCGAAAGTAAGGGCATTTCCAAGGAGTTCGATGAGGGGTTCGCCATTGCGAAGGGCGGGTCAAAGTGGAGACAGCAGGCTCACTCCAATCCCAAACCTCCTGATGCCTGATGCCTAATGGCTGAAGGACACCACGAGAGTAAACGATTACAATTGCTTTATGTAAAAGTTCGCTCTGCCCAATCAAACTTGTTCTGAAGATCTCACTTTTCTGTTACTACATGTCACAGGGGTGTTTCTTTGTATTTGTATTTGGGGAGTATTAACTGGACTAAACTTGATGCACGAATTGACTTGCGTGTATCGTATGCGCGTAAACTTCTGCCCACAGCACCGAGCACCGGCTTCTGTATCACATGGGTTTGTATTAGTTCGACTTCACGCAAATTGATGAATTAATCGTTGGATGTAGACGTAAATTAGTAAGTAGATGGCGCCCGCCCTGTTGGCGACGCATCGCATGCGGGTACACTTCTTCCCGCAGCATTAGCTCCTGTGTCATTTGGATTTGTATTAACTGGAGTTCTGTTGTTCTGTTGGTGACTAAATCCAGTTATCCCCTTGCCGGGAGAGGGAGAGGTCTAAGACTTAAACGCCTAACGCATCCACGGCACGGAGTGTTGGAGTTTAAAGACTGGCTTTTGACACAGGCCCCGAGGAGCCGGGATTAGATATTAGAAGGCTAACAGGCAGACAGAGAATTCGAAGCCGCTTATAGTAGTGAGGCACTTTCATTCATTCATTTGCTTGGGTTGCGTGCCTGGTCCCTTCATTTCCCTAGCCGGCTCCCCCTACTGCCACCTGTCTTCAGCCCTCCTCGTCCTCCAGCAGTGCTCGAGTCGGGAAGAGAAGGAGGCACGGCGCCCGCAGCGGCCTGCCACGTTTCGCGGCGTTTTGCTCCTCCAGGCACCTTGGCCGAGGGCCCCCCGCCGGCTCGGAGCTTCGAGGCCAACGCGCCACTGAACGGGTCTTCTCGCTCTTGCAAAGTCGTCGTGCCCTGTTTCACCGGCACTGCGGGGTTCTTGGCGCTATGATGGGCACTCGAACTGGTGGCGGCTGCCGCGGCGAAACCAACTCGACCCGGGCTCGTGGTTCTGGCAGCACCATTGCTCTTCACCTGATTTTGTTTGATGCTGCTGCTACCACTGCTGCTCCCAGGCACTCCTTTTGTTCCTGGCCCGTCATTTTGTAGATTGTTTTGCAGCAAAAAACTCCGCCGGAGCACATCCCGCGCTTCGGCCTGCTGGTTCAACGCCAAAGCATTCGATGCATCTGCCTTGGCCCTAGCCCGAGCCGGAGCACCTGCTTCTGTGTCCATCCAAGCATCTGCCCCTTCCTTGTCATTATTCGGCGAACCTCCGTCTGAAGGATTGGGTTCGAAACCGTAGGCCTGAGCGTAAGCCGCGGTCATAGCTGGGGACCCTTGGGACGGCAAAGGCTGAGACTGCAACAATCTTGGTGGCGGCTGTGCAAACTGCTCTGGCGAGGAAGAAGAAGAAGGAGTAGGTGCTCGGCGGTTGTTGGTGTCTAGCGTTGTAAAAGCACCTCCTCCAGCTGTGGCTGCTGCGGATGCGGCCGCACCCACACTCCCCGCATGAGTGCCTGCACCACCATCACCACCGACACCCCCTGAGGGCGAAGAATGTGCAAACGCTCCGCTGGAAGGAGGCAGCTCTGGCAACGTGGACTTCGCTCTACCTTTGCTCGTGGCAACACTCCTTTTCGTACTGCTGCGCTGTGGCGCGGAGCCCGACACCATAAACTCACGGTTAAACTCCGAAGCCTCGTCAGCAGCTGCTTCTCCTCCGAGGCCGGCTGCACTGCTGCCAACCTCTTCGGGACCATTTCGGTCGTTGTTGTCTTCTGCTAGTGCCCACTGCGGCGTATGCGGTGGCAGCCTACCAGCAGCAGCACCACCGCTGCTACCTCCTCTAGAAGCCGTGTTTGTCGCTGTCAGTTTCGCGGTACGCTCTTCGCTGGCTCGCAGCTGTTGTTGCAAGCTCGAGGCTTTCCGCTTCTGTTGTTGCAGCGCCGACGTCAACTGGGCCAACAACGTGTCCTTTTCCTGCGCGGCCAGCGCAAACGCAGCCAGTTGGGCGGCCGCGGCAGAAGCGGCAGCTCTCGCTTCACAAGCTTCCTTTTCTGCCGCAGCGGCAGCAGCGGCAGCAGCAGCTGCTTGTTGTTGCGCAGCTCGCTGCTGTTGCTGTTGCTGGTGTAGCCGCTGCTGCTGACGTTCTCGCGCGGAGTCATCGTCGCCTCCATCTTCTCCTCCTCCTTCTTCAACGGACGAACGAGCGGTGGATTGGTCGCTGCTCGCCAAATCCGCTTCGTAGTCCTGGTTTGCGGCAGAAAAGTAAGCTTCTCTCTGCTGTTGTTGCTGGTCGCTTGTCGTCGCAGAAGGCTGCCAGCTTGTGCTGTTGGGAGATTGAGGTGAATCGATTCCACCTTCTCCATTCGTCCCTGCTCCTGGTTCCAGGCGAAGCGACGACGGTGGCGTGCGAGGGGTGACTTGCGCTTTGATCACGGGAGACAGTTTAGGCAAATGGCCTTGTTCTTGACGGCTTCTGCTGCTCCTGGGGTCGTTGGCCTGAGTGCTGTTGTATTTGTGTTTGCGCGAAGCACCTTCGTGCGCATTTGGATCACGGGGCGAAAGAGACGGAGCCACTGAATAGACCTGATGAAGGTTGGACGAGAAAGAGGCAGTTGGGATAACGCAAGACGAGGCAGGAGAGATGAGAATAGCAGCGACCCGAATTGGCACAAATTGAGACTCAAGCCTACTTTGTTTGCACTCGTACTTCAACATAGTGCATCGTTTCTCATTTCTCATCACATTACCGAGCCGTTCTCATCCTCGCCGCCATCAAGAGCATCATCAACCCTGCCGGCAGCGCCTGTTGTCGTGCTCGCCTTTGGTGTTGTTCTTGTTGCAACAGCAGCAGCAGCTGGTTGATGATTATGTTGTTCTTGTTGTTGTTGCGCAGCCCATCGCTGCCGTACCATTTCCTCTGCCTCTGCTCGCGCCGCTGCTTCGGCTGTGCCCTGATCCACCCCCATGACCATGCCGCCGCCTCCTTTTCCTAATCCTGTGGGCATGCTGTTGTGCTTACTAGTAGTAGCCTGCTGGTCCTCACCGCCTCCTCCTCGCTTGCCACTTGCAGGGCCGTTCGTGTCCCCAAACCCAAATTCCGTGGGCACTAGCGCGGCTTTCTCGGTTGGCTCCGTCGTACTCAAGTGGTTGTTGTGGTTGTTGCCACTGTTAGAGACACCGTCCAAGCTTTGATTCGCTGAAGTCGACGGTGACGACAAATTCAGCAGCGCGGGTGAACCTCCTCGTGATGCCGTCCCTTTCTTCTTTCGTTTCGAGTTTTTGCTTCCGCTTTTCTTACCCCCCCCTGTACCGGTGACTTTCTTCTTCTCCGGAGACAAACTCCTTGCACCACCATCGCCATTCAAGCTTGCCTCGAGCAACAAGTTTCGTTTCACGACACCTTTCAAGATCTGTTCGTTTTTGGCCGCCGCTGCGAGTGCAGTCTTGTGCTTTTCTTTCAAAGAGGCATGGTCTGCGGTCAACTGTAATGGGCAAAAGAAAGCAAAGAGTCAAATATGACTGTAAGCATGTGGAAATATATACAGATTCAGGTAGTAAAAATAAATGTCAAAAAGGCAAGCGTATCGGAAACAGAAACTTGTGGTAGAAGAAGAAGAAAAAAAAACAGACCATCCTCAGAAACCACACGTATACGTCGTAACGCGAGTGCTGTTATCAGCACACACGCGCACACACATGCACGAGCACACACGCGCAAGCTTACCGATTTCAAATGATTGTTGGAGACGTTCAATTGGCCTTTGAGTAAGGGCACTGTTTCGGTCCTGAACTCGTTTAGCGCTTTGTCTTGAGTGGCAACTTTTGCTTCCATTTCGTCCAACGCGCGCCGCAGAGCACACACCTTGCATTTATAAAAGAAGAAGACATGAATGAAACATGGTGAGACAAATAAGATAATAATTTGATGAAGGCGTTCACAAAATATCAACTTTCAATCCACATTCGGACGCATACAATAACTAGTGAAGTATTATATCATTCAAGGGAAAACGAGAAAAAAAAATATCCTCTTCTGACCATTCCTTTCAGCAAGTTCATTTCTTTGACGGCCGTCACTCCCGTGCTGTTGTTGGTGTTGGGGCGCAAGCCACTGCGCCCTTCGCCGAACCCAGGCGCAAAGATGGCTTTCATGGAGAGGTTACCAATGCTCGCGACGCTGTCGCTGAGCTCGCTGCTCAGAGGCTGAAAACGGGCACCACGGCTGCTGCCGCTGATTCCGAAGTCACTGCCGCTGCTGTCGAGGCGGTGACGGTCGCCGCCGCCGCTGTCGTACTCGTCTTCTGCGCTCAGAGAACGGTCCGAGCGCATCCGGCGAGAGCGCGCGGTGCCACCACCACCATGCTTCTTTCTCGATCCCCCCATAGAGGGCGATTTCGAGTGGCCGCTGCTTCCTCCTTTGGCTTTCTTGCGGGACGACAAAGAAGGAGCGGGCGATGGACTCTTGCCAGAGTCTCGACTGCCCGACCGGCCTTTACTACTACTACTACCGCCGCCGCCGCCTTTTTTCCCGCCTTTCTTTTTCTTGTCGCCGTGTCTGCCGCTGCCAGTGTCGTTCTTACTGTTTTCGTCGTCGTAATCGTCGTCGTCGACGTTGCCTCGGCTGCGGCCTCTACTGCCGCCGCCTCTCTGCCCACTCCCTTTCTTGCCATTACTGCTGTTGCTGTTGCCATTGCCGTCCTTGTAGTAAGCAGCAATTGCAGGCAGCCGTTCTCGGGACCTGTTTCAACATTCGTTTGTTTGTTTGTTTGTTTGTTTGTTTGTTTGTTGCGCATGCATTTTTGACGTGAGAAGAAAATATCATGAAGAAGAACACGCACGAAAGACTTTGACGGTAGACTCGTCGTCACATGTGCTGAGACAAAAGAAAAGGAAAAACTTTCACGGTCAAAATTGCACTCATGGGTATTACTGAAAGCACATGTGTGTGCGCGCAAGCGCGGACGCGCGCAAGCGCGAATGCGTTCACAACAAAACAAAAAAGGCATTACCGGCCGCGGTCGTGGGCATTTTCTGCCATTTGTCTCCGGTGGCTTTCTTGCTTCACAATTTTCGAAGCAGCCCCCAGTGCCCCTACTAGAGATTGCTTGCTCAAATTGCCTCGAGCTACCCCTACTTCGAGCAGAGTCACGAACATAGACTCGTCCAGAAACGACCACGACATATCCGGATGCACCTTAAAATGGTGTGTGTGTGTATGTCAAGACAAAAGGCAGCGCAGAGGCACATCGGTGGCATGCCATTGAGATAACTGTACAGATACTAGTCAAGATTTCAAAACGGATAATTATGCCATTGGAGTTCTAAAGAACTTGAGCTAGCTATAGAGCATGGCACATGACTTCCGTAGTGTTGTGTGGCTGTGTCAACAGTTTACCTCAAACTTCCCTGTAGTGGGGTCCGCCCAAGGGGGTTCGTAGACCTTCAGCCGGGTCCGCAAGCGCTGCACTTCAGCCTGGGCTTGCTCTACCTGGAAACGAACGAATATAGCATGAAAGAATATACGCGGACAAAACAGAGCATGGGTGAAACGCTTCGTACTGAAACAGTATCATTTGCTGTCTGCGAGTTGGCATTCGTTATGCTGGTTGATGGTAATTCAAAAGAGATGCTAGACTTGGAAATGCTAGTGCCATAGCATAACTATCAACCACTACCCAAAACAACTCTCTGCCTCCCCAACAAAACATTTCAACCATACCAATCAACCCAATCAACCTACGAACCCAGACCTGGTAGTCGCGCAGCTCTACGACTTTCTTCAACGCTTGGTGCTCGTCCGCTAGCGGCGCCCACTCCGCGGCCAGCCGAGCTTTCTCGATTGCCAACGCTTCTTGCGCCTTGTGCGATTCAATCGCCTTGTGCTCCGCCAGCAAGACTCGGTCCAGGGCGTACCTGTGTGGTCGTTGGTACAAACACAGAAAGGCAAAAGGCGGAAAAGCGACCTAAATAATTTGCGCACTCATGCGGTTATGCCGAATGTAAGAAGAAGAAAAAGACTACTACGAAGAAGGCCTGGCTTGTCCAAAAATAGGCCAGTCGTTGACTATGCAACATCTTCACGCTCACTTGTCTCGCAGTTCAGTGTCTTTGGCCCGTCGCATGTCGGCTAGCCTCGACCCCAAGAAGTCCCGCGCGTCTAAGAAACGCTTGCTCATGCGCCCTTGGTGGCCTTCTAGCTCCGCATCGAATTTCGCGCAGGTGACCTGGTGAGTCATCACATCACAACGGCAGCAGAAATGCACATGTGTGCATGCGAGCGGTAGGGGCGATGAGACTGCAGCACTACAGTTTCATGCGACCACCACGAATGCTAGAATTAAGGGAAAGTTTGCCAAGTCGAAGATTTACAACCATTTTATATACATTTTGGGCACAGCACATTGGTTTACCTCTGCCATAGTTGCGTGCGCAGTGGTGGCGGCCTGACTGTGCTTCGTGCGCGCGGTCGCAAGGGCATTGAGAGTCGCGTCGCGCAAACGTTCGCAGCGACTACGGAGAGCGCCCCCATTCTCCGCATTGACGGTCACCGTCTGCAGCAAATAGTCCTGGACTTCGTCGAGAAGTTCACTCTGTGCACAAACAGTAGGCACAAGGATGACAATGAGCGCGCAAAGAACAGGCAAGGCCAGCAAAAAGGAGAAGTTTAGAGAGCAAACCACTTTATAAACCCAGCAAAAATGTCGCGATTCGACGACACATAGGATTGTAGCAAAAAATGCTCCACGTTGCCTGGTCAAGGGATTGATAATGTTTATCCTTTGCTAAGCGCGCTGCGGCCTAAGTCTTTCCGTTCCCCTCCTCGTCAAGCATGATCACATGAGCCTTGAATGTCACCTGGAGCTGCGTCAATTGTTCATGCAAAGCAGCATCTGCTGCAGCCTGCTGCTGAGAAAATTGCTCAGCTTCCGCTAGCAAAGTTGCGCGCAGGGACGCGACAGCAGAGTCCACATAAGACGTGTAACCCGGAAACTTCACGGCCTCTGGCGCGGCGTTTTCGTCGGCCAGCTCGGACGCTTCCGAGAGGCCGCGAGGAGCGTCGGTATCGTCAACAGGAGCAGGCAGGCTCGGGGCGCCATATTGACTGCAAATATCGTTACCTGCTTCAAGCAGATTACCACAGCTGCCACACGCCTGAGGAGGAGGCGGAGCGTTGTCGTTGCTTACACTACTTTCATCGGATATTGAGCTTCCTAAAGGCAGCATAACAACAACTGCGGGCACTTCTAAGATTACTATAACTACGCGATACTCTCAGAAGAGAGTGTAATGTAGCTAATTCTTTGCATAATTCAAATCCCTCAATGCTGACAAAATGCGTTTCATGCCCTCGATGAATGCTATGAGTGAACAACGCCGACCGTCTGTGGCTTGCGAACGAACTTTCTTGCGAAGCGGAAGCGGAAACGGAAAGGAGGTTGTTCGGATGTTCGGGTGCCCTAATATCTTACGAGAACAAGAAAGAACAGATTCGTCGGTTGTCGGTGTATATTACAGTAGTAAAAATGCACAAAAACTCGCAAAAACTACATATGTTTTAGGTTCTTGCCAAGAAAGAACAGCATCTCTGAACGAAAGAAGTCCTGGAAGCACGACACACAGCACAGCTGACTGACATGATGGATGATCTTGCCTTCGGCTGATATCGATTATCCACGTTGTTGTGCACCAACGAAAAACAGCGACAAAAGAGATTAGAGGATAGGCAAAGCTTGCTCACTTCACTACAATGGCGGCAATATATAGCGGGTGGCTTCAGAAGCGAGGCCACGTGCGAAAGAACTGGGCTGAAAGATACTTCGTCCTCGAAATAGGAGCGAATGGGCCCCAGCTCCTGTATTACAAGAAACAGGGCGATCTTCAAGCCAAGGGCGCTATCCCGCTCAGAAATGCATCTTTCCAAATGGGAAGCCCGGAGCCCGGAAGTTCGGCCGAATTGAGCTCAACCTGGCTTTACTTTGATGTGCAGGCAGGCACGAAAACTAACTATCCTATGCGGTAAGGAAACTAAACATGTTTTTGTGCACAACAGCAATAGAGAAAAAACTCGCATGAAAGCGATGCACGTCTCGCAGGTGCAAAGTTGCGGCTGAGCGTGAACTTTGGGCGAGTCATTTGAGGGCAGTCATGAAAGGCGAACCTCCACAGACAGGTGTAGCAGCTTCATCCGCACAGACGGCTGAATCATCCGAAAATCTCGGGGAGGCCCAAGTAACCAGCGGTGGAACACCAAGCGACGGAGAAACACCCAGCGCTACAAGTGCGTATCCTTTCGACGTCCTTTGTCGAGACTGGAAGACTTACGAAGAGTTATCGCTGTCCATCTTCAAGCTGAAAGAAGGTCTGGCCTCGAAACAGGATTTGGTATCTCAGTTGCGTCAACGCTTTGTGCGTTATGCGGACCTTCTCGCGGACTGCAACGTGGAAGAGTATCCTCTGAGACCTCAGCAGCGCCTACTGGCTGCTTCTAGGCACCAAGGAGATACCATCCAAAGTCGGCTTAAGGAAGCCATATCTCAAGGAACACTTCCCCACCCTGGAGATCCTTTCGGTCAATTTTCGTGCAACTCCCACTTTTTGAGCGTCCGACAACTGACCACGAAGGAACAACTTGCAACGGAAGAGGGAATTTCACAATTTCAGATTGCATTCAATGCAATGTCTGCAGACAAGTGGGGCAATTTGGTAGCCCTGCACCCAACCGACTTTGTCAACATTGAGCTTTCGGAGGACCAAGTCGCGGCTGCCGAACATTTCCGTGCGCACCGAGAGGTTCAGCGGAAAGCGCTTCAAGAAATTGAAGCCTCTATGTTCAAAATTGACCCATTTTGGAAGTACCGTTCGTTTGCTTACGGGCCTGCATTTTTGCACGCGAAACTTCTGTGCCATTTCAATGCTGATCAATTTCAAGTTTGGGTGGACGGCCAAGCAGCACAAGACCCCGAACTGCACAACCTTCTTCAGTTACACAAACTTCGTTTTCTTCGCGACGCACTGTCTCCGAGCGAGCAAGCTCAAGTTTGGCCTCGCATGATTGACTTTTCAGAACGGGAGGATCTGTCTAAACTGAGTTCCAAAGTCGATCAAGGTGAGGCTTTGGAGCCTTCCTCGACACGAATCGTCGTTGAAAGCGACGGGGGGAAAGCAAATGCTCAAGCCGTGGCCAATGCCAAGGCTTTGCAGCAGAAATTCGCTGAAAAGCTCGCAGTTGGAGTCCTGCAGGAATCGTTGGGGGATTTGGTGAAGCTAATTTTCGACGTTTTCTGTGCTGGGCTCGAAAGGACTCAGCCTGGGTCTACGCCCTGGTGTTTAGAAAACAAGTTTCTCATTTTGACTCGTTCATTGAATGGAAAAGGCGACCAACAGCGCTTGACAAGCGCCGTGCAATTTCTTCACATGAACAATTTTGCTGCAGCCAAGAAAGAACTTGTGGAGTGGCAGAAGTCGTGCCACTTGACCGAAGCTGAACCAGAGGACGTCTTTTCGTCCTGGCGCCAAGATGTCAGTTTTGTCCTTGCCAAGTTCAGCCTGGAGTCTATGCTCGCTCAGCAATGCCAGCAACTGGCGTCTCAACTGATAGCCATCGACGAAGCTGTTGTAAACGAACTCGCTGCAATCGACCCCGTTAATTCGTTTCTAGAGCTGGCAGCCCTCGCAGCATGCGGCTTGCACGACCCAGCTACTGCAAAGAAAGGGCATGATCATATTCTCAAGCAAGCTCAAGCGCAAATGGCAGCTGCTGGCCAGACTGCAAGCAAAGCGCAGGTCGAAGAAATGATCATTCAGTCGAAAGCACGGCAGCTAGAAACGAATCGAGAGGCTTTGATGCAACAAGCTGCTCAGATTGAGTCCCTTGCGCGTGCGTATGAAGCATCAGCAGCAGTAGCTGCAGCCGTAGCAGGTCCAGAGGGGCCTACTGCTGCCCGTGCGGCGACCACAGAATCTCATTCTACAGCAGAAGAAAGTCAACAAAACAATCAACGTCAGTCTGGCCCGAATGTATTTAACATGTTTGCCAACAATGGCAACTTCCTTGTGGCTGTGCTCATGGCCCGTTTGATCATCGAAGCTATCACGGAGCCAATCCATGCTTACCTGAATCGAATTGACCCTGATGCGGCCAAATTTCTGTTGGAGCACCGTTTGCAAATAGCATGCATCTCTCCTGCGTCTGAAGCAATTGAAGGTCTGAAACAACTTGCGAACGAAAAGCCTTCTTCAGAGACTCCAGCTCTCGTCTTGAAGATAAGTCAAGGCCTACTCGACGCATCCGTTTCTGCTGAAAAAGAATTCGCTTTGGTTGACGAAAGTACGGCAGCCGTGCTGGGCAAGCACATGCGTGACCCAGTTTTTGTTCTTCTGCACGACAGCCTGGTCCAAATCGGCGCTCAAATGCATGCTCAAGCTCATTCTATGCTCTCGCAAGGAGCTCCACAAGACCCCAGCGGCACGCTCGAGCAAATTGCTACCCTTCTCAATTCAGCCCAGGGTAAGAATGATTTCATAACTTTTCCTCTCTCAGCGGAAGAGCGTGCAGCAGCTCGAGGGATTCTTGAGCAGCAAGGAGCATTTGCTCAAGTCTTGGCTCAGGCGGATTTATCGAAAAAAGGAACACGCGAATATGTTGAGAGCGTCACTAAGGACATTGCGCCTTTCTATTCGACGTTAGCCGCTTCTGGGGGAAAAGCTGATAGGCGAAAAGCAGTTGAGCCAACAGATGTCTTTGAGCCTGTTCGAGCGGGTGCCTTCTTCGCAGCCAATGTCGCTGACGAAGCCATACTTGGTGCCTACTCCCAGTTTATGGTGTTTCGCAGGACAGCCAGGGCAGACCCGACGGTCTTGCCGAAAGTTGTCAGTGCCTGCAAGGCCAATGCGCCGTTCAACACAATTGGCAAACTCATTTCAAGCAACACGGAAGCCTTCGTTTCTGGCCATTGGTTTCCTGAGGAAATGAACTTTGCCTACGTCAAAGCTACCGAGACTAAGATCATGACATGGCACGAAGAAGAGGTTGCAGTGTCGGGAGCCAGTCCTTTCCGAAGTTGGGCCACTGAGGTTACCTTCCTTCTTGCCAAAAGAGCCATATTTGAAAGACCAGCTCCTGAAACATTCGGTGAGATGCAGCAGCAACTGGTTAGCTGGGGCCGCCCAGACATCGCTGAAGGCATTGGGAAGTATGCAAATGAGTTGCTTCAAATCAATGGAGGAAGGCTGAGCCCTATCGAATTGGCACGCCTTGATTTCATGGACGAAACCAAGGAGGCCACCAACTCATTGCGTCGCCGAGTCATGGGTCTTTCAGGCGGAAGCGACGAGAGTCGCGCATTTGACGACCTTCGTACTTCGGCCGCGAGTGCTGGCAGTGGTGTGTCTGGCATTGAAACGCTGATGGTTCTTGCGTCTATTGTTGATGGTGGGAGCAGCACTGGACCCCAAGCAAGCGCCATTCAAAATCGGTTTGCGCGGCGAGACCCTGCATCTGCAGATCTTGTCGTTCAATTTGGCAATGCCATGTTTGAGCGTGGCGAGCAGCTCCTTCGGCACGAAGAAAACCGGCTCAAGTACGGAGCAACCGCTGGGCTTCTCCGTGCGTGCATGCCACCTGCTGAGCAAGGGCAATACGGAACGCTCGTGTCAACGTCGTCTGCTTCCTTGCCAACGTCAACGTGCGTGATTCCCCCTTTAGACGTTGAGGTATTTCCTCCAGCTGTTCGCAAGCGCTGCCGAGCCCAAATTCAGCACCTGCAATCCGCGCTTCAGTTTTGCATTTCTCGCGACCAATCGTTGAAGGACATTCCAAAGTCCCGGAAAAAGTCCGTGTTCGAAGCACATTATTTGGGAGGCCACACTGGCGCGTCCACGCAATTTTTGCTGTGGAAACTTGAATTTATTGCACTGAAAACGGCGGACGACTGCCAACAGGTGATCAACGGCGAGCAGAAAGCTTTAGGCCAGCTTATCTTCGCCAACACTGCAGCCTTCCGAGCTGAGCCTTTTTTTAGCGATGAGCTGAACAGCTTGAAAGAACTTTTGCGTAAAGCAGAGACTGCTTTGGGCACTGAAGACTCCAATCAAAACTATCATGACGTCGGTGATGGCGCCTCGCCAGCATCTCTTCAAATGAAACACGCTGGGAGTTCGAAGTCCCAGTCCGTCTTCGCCGAATGTTGGAATGACCCGTCTTTCTGCCACGAAGTGGTCGTGGCGCAGCAACTTTGCGATCAGGACGGCAGCGACAGCGACGAGTCACCAAAGTCCAAAATGATGAAACGGTTTCGTTTAAAACCCGAGCTAGCCAAGTACCGTGCGCTGGTCGAAGCTCACTTCGAAGCATTCATCAGAGAACCCTTACCGGTGGCTGCCCAGATGAAGGGTTGGCAACAGTACTTGCAATTGAAGTTTCAGGCGGATTACGCGGCGGCCAGCATCGACGACAAACCAGAATTGGCTCAGGCAATTGCGTCAAAAGACGTGCAGCGGGTGCTCCACGTCCTCGACCACAATCGCCATCTTCCTCGGGACGTCTTGTTCGCAACCTACGGGCCGGTGGCCAACCAATCCGTGCTTTTAGATGCCCTTCGAGTTGGCCCTTTCAAGTTGGTGGAAGCGGTCCTTCATCATGGGTATCCCGTGGCAACACAACGCGTGGGAAATTCTGAAAGCGGTGCATCGTGGCCCCTGCTGCACTATTTGCTGATTGCGTGGGCAGAGCATCTCCGCAACGCGAATCACGACATTTCGGCCTTGCAGCAACGTTTCTCGGACGTCCTTCCGCTCTTGGCTGAGAACGGCGCTGATTTTCGTGCGGTGGCCAATGGATTTACACCCCTGTACATTGCGGGCACGAGTTCCGTTGAGATGGCCGTGCAAGGGATTCTCTCCGTGTTAGAGCAACGAGGATTACCGTGCAGCGACGAGATCAATCGCGCCGTTGGGGACGAATCCGCACCCACCAGCGTTTTTCAGGCAGTGGCCAATGGGTCGGATCCATCAACGCTGCGACTGCTTCACGCGCGCGGCGGCGATTTAGAAGCTCCTCGGGTCACCTTGAACTCTCAAAAGGACATGGTTCAGTCGATTCCACCGCTGCACTTGGCTTTAGCGCAGACGACGCAAACCCAAGACTTGGCCATGGTGGAAGCTCTTTTAAAACTTGGGGCGTCCGCCAACAGTTGCGCCTTGGGGCCGTGGCTGCAGAGCGAGCTCATCAAGAAACTAGGCCGCATGCACGCGGTGGGAAGTGACTTGGCCGACGAATTGTCGTTGACGCTGATGCGAACGAGCTGCTTGATGGCCTCCGCGACCCTGAGTCCTTCTGTGGTGGAATTGCTGCTAGCACATGGCGCATCGCCTACTTTTGTGGACCCTACTTCAGGCTTCACTGCACTGCACCAGGTAGTTCGGGAGAAAGTTATTAGACTCGAACTTCATTAGAAGCGACCATTTAGAAAAAAAAATAAGTGCTAGAATTTTCTTCCCTCAAGACCATTTTGAGAGGCATTCTCTTTGAAGTTCTGTGGCGCTCCTTTTTATCGTGTAAACACATAATTTCTAATCATGCTCTGAGAGAGTCGTCTAATCCCA
>Ga0307982_1002460_pt1 | contig 14941 bp, 14 predicted proteins | sample OrgLakmetagen989_FD_201847 | JGI IMG/M metagenome (GOLD analysis project Ga0307982, IMG submission 201847) | Saline water microbial communities from Organic Lake, Antarctica - #989 | ecosystem: Environmental > Aquatic > Non-marine Saline and Alkaline > Saline | place: Antarctica: Organic Lake...
CACCCCATCAGCGCACTGGCTGCCATCTATGTGCACACAGGTAAAGGCAGAGGCGGGGCGGAAGGAAAAGTTTGGCGGCGATTAGAGAAGAAACGAGCCATCTTCGGCGGTAACAACATTGAAATGAAGCACACGCAAGCGACATGAGAGTGAACAATGTAAAAAAAAAAAAAAAAAAAAAGGCAGAAAATAAGACCAGGAAAAATAGGAAATGGCCGCAGGTTGTCTCTACACTTCGTACATACAAGTAGCGTGTCTCAATCGCGTGGAAGCTTCTAGAGTTCTTCTCACCTGAGCTTTGAGAAGGTCGCGTCGAAAAGGCACACTTGCTTCGAGGTCTCTGACCCGCACCAACAGTGACAACAACCTCGCCCAGGAGCTCCATCGTTTCTTCCTCCGAGTCAGAAATGCCGTATTCTTGTCGTTATGGTGCTCATCCTCAAAGCTACGAGTGTAGCCCCAAGAGTACGCAGTGTGGCCGGATGGAATTTGGCGAGGGAAACGAGAAGTTCTCCTGTTTGCATTGCTACTGCTGTTCATCTCGCTGATAGCGTCGCCAATGCTGCTGCTGATCCTGCTAGGGCAGACATGCTGGCATGAAGCTGCATCACCAGTCCAGGAAAAAGGCGTGTGGCCTCTCGGACAAGCAGCAAGCGCTTGAGCTCTGAGACCGTCGCCATTCCTGCTATGACAACTGCTGCTACTACCACTGCTAGTACTACAACTGCTACTGCTGCTCTCCTGGAAGCCTGTGCCTGAGTGAGGAAGCAATCCGCTCGCAATGGCTTCGTTCAATCGACATGGTTCCAATCCGACGCTGACGTAACACTCATGATTGTGACTCATGCTCCTATTGCTGCTAGATCTGCTATGAACATTGCTTCTCGGATCCGTGCAATGGCGATGCCATAGGGCTGCAACGTCTGCTGCGTGCGAGCGTGCACGCGCGTCGATACCTTCCACGCCCAAAAACACCCCACTATCGCGCTTTCCGGTATTTTGATCGTCGATGCCACGGCTGTTGCCACTGCTGTCGCTGCCATCCTTATTACTGCTAATATGTATATTGCCTGAACATCCGGGGCCTTCATACAAAGAGTCGCCATGGCGACGATATTGCCCCTGCAGCATTTTTAAAGTGTCAAACAGCTCTTCGGCTTCCTCATCAGTATCGCAGCCGTCGTCAGTAGCACCAGAAACGTCTTCAGCAGCGCCAGCATAGGAAGCAGCATCGAAGGCTAGCCCTTCCGCGCTCAAATCGACGCTCAAAAGTGCTTTATCCACAGCCGCCTACGAAGGTGAAATATACTGAAAACTCAATAGAGAAACCGAGCCTAAACAGTAAGAAGGTTGATAATGATCCTAAGTATGCAAAACGTTAGATATATCTTTAGCTAGGATTATGGTTTGATAAAATAGAGTATACCTTAGCTCGTGAGCAACCATTGAGCGTAGCACGAAGCAACAGCTGGCATTTCTTGGTACTAGAAGAGGAGCCTTCAGTTGTCTCATCAGGCAGTGCCTCCACGCAGTGCTCCCTTATGGCTACAGCCAAGTGTTGAAAGCCGCGGACGATACCATCTAGGCTAGCTAGATTCATTAGCGCAGCTGTAGATGCACGAGTACCTGGCGGCATTGCAGCTGCTTGACAACAATAAAGTGCTATTCTTGCGTGAGTATAAAACCTAAATGCTTTGGGAGTTCATGGGACTAGAATGAGACACGAGACTTGCACGTAACTTGAGCTGGGGTTGGGACAGACATGCATTGTTTTGGGCTGTTTCAAAAATCGCATCGTGTTGTGTCTATAAAAGATGAATCTCCCCTCTGTTTTGAAACTATCCTCAACCCCCCCCCACCCTGCCTGGCGCTTTTTAAATCTAAGCTTAATATTATAATAAGTTATCAGCTTGTCCCTCAATATTATAATAAGTTATTAGCTTTTCCAAGTCCAGCGATAAGAAAGAAGAACCCGATCTACGGCAGCTACCTAGCTTTCAGAGATGAGGGCACAAAGGGCCCCCGAAATGCGCAGTGGCAAATATGCGCCTTGTCGAGTTCGAGTTCGAGTGCTCATTTTTGTTGCTGAGTGCGCCAGAGTGCACTATGTGAGCAAGGAAACCCCGACATTGGGATATAGCCAACCGGCGCGGAACGTCGCCGCCCCCTCCATATTCGACTGGCCAGTCGGAGTTCTCCAGCTCTTCCATCGCAGCCGGACCTCGATATTATCAGCGAATCGCATCTCGTGAATCAAGTAACCGCCATCAAGCAAGCTCCACACCAACACCGCACAACGACCGCCGGCATCTAAAAAATTCACCCCTTGGATGTACAGAAGATTTATCGAAGTGGCAGGCACCTGGCGACTGTTTTCTTTTCCTCTTTATCTATTCCCTGTCCTGTTGATCGCTGCTTACTTAAACATATCGATATCGCAATACAAATCGAATCGGAGAACAGTGTTTTTATAGGGCAAGTACTAGGAGGCCATTCAGCCAGCGCTAGAGGCAGTCGAATTGGCGAAGCTCTTAACGAATATATCATCATGGTCAGGACGCCGGCTAGAGCTTGACCACGCGCGGTTTGGGTCCGTGGAAAAGTTGTACTGCACGAAATCTTCCGCGTACCACTTGAGCACTAACTTCGTGCTCGCGTCGTCAAACCAGGAAATGTCTGATATCAACCGGTTCTCCGTCATCTTGCCAGTTTCTGAGGCGCCTGCAGCCATCAAGAAAGAGGCCCCGCCGCCAACATTAGTAGGAAGCCCTTTGCCTGCCGCGGCCCCACAGCTCGAAATGCAATGGAACTTGGGATGGTCGAGAGGCAGTTTCGTATACCCCAAGCGCCGAAGTATCGCTCTTAAGTCGTCATTGAGGTGCTCGAGGCGACCATACAAGTCCATAACCCCAGAAGACCCCATCAATTCAGAAATTGGCTTCACCGGTGGCCACCCGTGTGCTGAGAGCCACGCACGAAACTTCGGGACGTCAGAAGCGGCGTCGGGATGAGATACATCAATAATCCCGTAGTAAGCTGCATCGCTCAGAACCCGCTTGTAAGGGCTTGACAGGAATGTAAATGCTGCATAAGTTTGAGCATGTATCAAAGACCGGTGCCCATGATGGTGCACACAGCCCTGTGAAAAGAACCCGTGCTCGTCTAGGAATCGAACCACTGAACCCGTGCCCGTGTGCTCTGGCATGATGTATTGCCAACGCATGCCGAGCGGTGACACCCCAGAGCACGGCGGTATTCTTAATTTGACTGCTGTACCATTATTCTCCTCACGGCAGTGAGGCAAGTCCTGAAACTTGGCGTAGCCCCGGGGGCATGTCCAATCAATGGAATTGTTCATTGAGCGGCACAGCCGGGTGGATGGGTTATAGGTTCCCTCTTCACGAAAGTAAGGAGGGCATGTAAATTTATTGGTGGCTACGCAAAAAGGCGGCATCAGCAATTTTGTAAATTCTTTTGGGCAAACCCAGCGGCCAGAACCATCACTTGCTCTGCATATATGGATCGTCGAAGTTCGTTCCTCGTGGAAAAGTAATGGACAGTTCCAAGGAATAGTCGAAAGTCCCCCAGTCGATAGCGATAATCTATACAAGACGAGGAGTATTTTACCCAGTGCCGTCATACAAAAATCGCTTTCTCCTTTTGCGCTTATCGTGTACCAAGCAGTGCGTGCTAGCCAGGTCTCGACAGGCCGCAAATGCGTGTGATACAAGTGCTCCAATGTAAGTAAATACACCCTAATGAGTAGCTGGGCCTCGAAAAAAAAAGCCAGCGAGACTACTATGAAAATATCCACCAAAGTAGCTTACTTGCCCAAAAGTAGCAAGAATAATGCTTGCTATTCAGGAGGGTTGCTGGTTGAAGTCGGATTAATCGCAGATTGTAAACACAGCTAAACTACTAAGTCTCGATCATTAATTTCCAATTGAAACCTAACGTTCTTAGTGAGGATGCTTCATTTATCTCGAAAGCGTGGGCAGTAGATCGGGCATTTGTAGTGGCACAAAAAAATATCGGCCATTTTTTACGACGACGAGGAGAATACGTTTCTTGATGACCTAAATACGTCAATGAATGAAAATATATTGCCCGCGCATTGCGCCTCGAACCTCGAACTCGCGCAAGTCATAATCATGCATACAAGACGTTTAGAGGACAGGGAAATCCGGACATCCGCCCCTCTCTGAAGTGGAAAATTTGTTTTTGAAATAGCCTATAATATAATCGAACTCGAACTAATACAAACCCAAAAATGACACAGAAGCCAATGCTGCGGGCAGAAGTGTACGCGCAAAATCGTAAATAGGAGGTGTTTAGAGGCGAGGAAATTTGGACCCCCCCCCCGCTCTCTCTAAAGTGGAAACTGTTCATGAAATAAATTTTGGGCAAGCCTTAAGTCCCTTCTGCGTCTGCTTCTGCGTTGAAGAGGGCGCGCCGTTGCTCCGTCTCTTGGGCGCGCCGAGCCAAAAACCTCCGCTTCTCCTCAGGCGCGTCGCACCGGGGTGGCCTTAGCTGCGCTTTGCCAATATTAAAAGGCACTTCCGTGACGAGCTTCAGCCAGCCAGCGCGGTCCTGCGCCAGGGTTGCCAATCCGAAAAGGTGATAATAAACATTGGAGACCGGATTGTGTTTAGAGTTTAGCAGAGGGCAGGAGCCTTCTGCGCACTATCCTCGTTACGGTCTTGACTTGCGCGCAACGCACGCGCGTACACTTCTGCCCGCAGCAATGGCCCCTGTGTCCCCTGGGTTTGTATTGCGCAGTTCGAGTCCGAGGGACCGGGTTAATGTCGATAGTTTCTTAGCAGGAAGTACAAATTCCATGGCGCGCATCAGAATTCGTATGTACGCAGCGGCAGTGTACCTTTTAAATAATGTACGTTACACTACAAAGCAGGCGACTAACTCTCCTACCCTGCGTTGAACCAAGGCGATGAAACTGGGCTTCGATTGTTTATCGTCCGGTTCCTATCCTTGACACCGAGTTCAGTCAGCTGCAAAGAGGAAGCTAAGAACATTGACGAGAAGTTTATTAGTGCTAAGTCTACTTGGTGCGCTTGATGCCTTCAACGCCTCCGTCGAACAAATGCGATGGGAGTTCAGCGCTGGAGATGTCGTTCCGCACGCCGCCCGAGTAGTCTAATCCTTGTTGAGGCAAGTCGTGGCCTTGGTCACTGAAGACAGACCGCAAACCTAAGGTTCAACACGCACGCACACACACACACGCATACACATATTGGTCAGTCATGAAGATGAGCACTTGAGTCTAATACATTGAAGGAAATAATTATTATATATGTAAGCGCGCACTTCCCAACCGAGAGCAGGGGAGAACACGAAAGACGGGGCTAGAGGTCATGTAAACTCGTTACCTGATTGGTCGCCCCACGCGACACGCTTTTCGCGCCGCATCGCCACATCGCGCGCCCACATTCGGTCTAATCGATATCCCGAGGAGGACAATGAGGGTGACGAAGGTTGCACTTCATACCCGACGCTGCTCTTTGAGGGAAGGGCGCCACTGTTGGAGGTTGTACCGCTGCCATTACCACGGGCATTGCTGCTATGAATGCCACAAATGCCGTCGACAACACCATCCTTAGCGCCACCGCCAGTGCCTCCACCGATGGTATTCACGGCGGCAGCAGCCTTGTGCCGATCAGACGCAGCAGCAAAACCAGCTCCAGATGCATGCTCTAATTCGGCAGCAGTAGCGAGCTTGGCCTATTGAAGTGAAACAATGTACGTAGAAAGGATCATGTGTGTGCGCGAGATACGGGAAGAAATAATGTTGGCACCGAGATTACGGAGATGATTAGGCAAAGGTAATGTTAAAATGGTGTGTAACTGAGCAAAAGAAAAAAACTGATGAGTCATGCAAGCAAGAAGAACGAAATTTACATATCTAAACTATTTACATGTGCAGCAAAGCTCCTAGTATCTCCCCGAAACAAACCTCAAGGTGATGCCGCTCGGAGAGGCGGACAGAATGTACAAGAGGGTCGTACTTGTCCTCAATAACAGGCGCAATTTTCTGCTCGATGGAAAAGAGACACGTGCAGAAAAAAAATCGTGTGTACATTAGTATAAGGTTTCTTGTTGCTTCGCAGGGGCAGATACGCCATAACCTATTTTCGAGGGTTGCGGATGTTTATTCAAGAAGTTGCATACTTGCAGTTACGTACCGCAATCAGTAGTAGTGTTCTGTACAAAGAATACATGTGCAGAGTCACTCACCTTTGCGTAAGCTTCGTGCAACAGGTGCGCTTCAAATTTGGCTTGCCACTCTACGTTCGATTGTCCCTGTAAGAGATCCATCGTGGCGGCCATTTCCACCTCGCCTGGCTCTTGGCTGTTGAAATCTGATTCGCTTCGCAAGGAATCCGCCCACACACTCTGCATGAGAACAATAATGAGGTGAAAAAGGGGAGAAAAGGTAGGGTAAAGAGGAGAGCAACATTCCAAGTATAAAATGAATAACAATTGAGACACTTGACAAGAATTTCCATACTTTGGATCTAGCTTGTCGATTCTTGGCAACGTTGCGGCGCCGCAATGCTTCAGTAGCGCTCAATATCTACAGAGATAGCAAAAAGGAACACGAAGAAGTAACTCTGTTGTCAATTAGCATATTTGACCCGTAATCACTGATAGAGAAAAATTGCAATTGAAAAAAAAAAGCACACACACTCGTACACAATTTCAACCTACTGTCTCACAAACGTTTCTGTCTTTTACCGCCTGTGGCGTTGGTTTCGGTTTGGATAAAAGCAACCGCCGCGCTAGAGCAAATCGCTCGTCGACGACCCAGAAAGGAGTATGGGCGTTGACAGCTGTGCTCGGCGCTCCTTTTGAATGTGCAAATATGAGAATGAGGAAAAAAAAGCCACACATTGGAATGAGACAAACAAAGGCTTAAGATCAAAGTTCGGGGCTTTACTTTTAAGAACAGTCAGAAAGGAGGCTCTCTAAGAGGAGATGCGTGTACCTGGAAGTGACTGTGTATGGTGCTTCACACCAAGGCATTTGCGGCGATGCTGAAGGCTCCAATCCACTAACCGGCAAGTTTCGTCGCAGTACCATTCCACCTAACATGTAGGATGCAAAGGATTGTTGTAGGGATAACATGCAATGTCAAGTGCTTACACTTCGAAATTCCATTCCAGATATGCTACTTGACCTAAAGTTCTATTTGAACATGCGCACTTTTTCTACACATCACCTCGCATCGAGGGCACGGCCGATAAGAACCGCCGTCATTGACGTCATCGTCATCAGCATTGCTATCGTCGCTGCTGTCGGCACCTCTCTGGTGCCAGGCAAACGCATCTTCTTTGCTGCCGCTGGCATAATCGTCGATTTCGGTGTCATTTAAGTTTAACCCACGCCTTCTTCCGCCAAGAAGACTGCGCTGGCCGCAGGCTGCACACAAGACGCACCTACACAAGAAGGTGTTATAATTGATAAATTATGTCATCGAACACTTTTTGAAAAAAGTGAAAAACTACAGAAAGAAAGCTAAAGACGGCACAAGACGCTAAGAAATTGGCTTTAAACTAAGGAACGAACTATCGGAACAATGCAAAAAAAGTAGAGGCGTACCCACCCAAGTCCTTTCGGCACGCGCGGGCAGCCATTGCGCATGCCACTTCGCTGATCTACTGCTCCAGCTGCCTTGCATGCTGGTACTGCTGTTGTTAAGTGACTTTTGTGCCCATAGAGCATGGACACTGCATTAGCCGCTGGTCCATGGTCTTCTGGTTCAACAAAGGACACGGCACTTTCCCCAGCGATCGAGGCAGTGGCAGTTCTTGCCGCAGTTGTGGTCAGACCAGAGGCCGAAGCGTTGGTGCGGTAGCCCGTCCACGGCATGAATATCGGGTGCGCTTGTTGCTGCACCAAAGGCACTCGGCAATTGCGGTTGCTGTTGCTGTCCTTACTGGTCAACTCATGCTCATGGCGATACTGGTGATATTGTGCCCCCTGCCCCTGGTACACTTCATGGAGCCTCGCTTTGATGCGCTCGTTTTCTTTGGCAATGGACCAATTCGTGTTGGCGCGCCGCTGTGCTGCAGCGGCTCGAGCATTGGTTGAAGCAAGGTTGCGCTTTGACGACGCTGCCGGCCTTGTCTTGGCCTGAATCGTAGCGTGTAATGTGTTGCAGGTTGCGGTTGGTTTACTCACGGGACCATACGCTGCATGAGCGCCAACGGCGTCAATGCCAACGATGCGAGGTGGCGGCACCAGCCCTATGGAATGCTCTTTGCCTTCTATCTTCGTAAAAATCCAACAATTTGTACGCTCACTACCTTCGTTGCCCGGTGGATGCAAAAAGTCTTGCAGCGATTGCGTGGCTTGAGGAGGAGATTGCAGCTGCGCAGCACTTGGTCTACACGGCGACGACGATGACGACGAAGTTGGCAAAGTTGATGATAAGTGCATACGCGATTCTAGGTGCTGGGTAGCAGGCTGAGAGGTAGCAGCAATGGTAGCTCGAGCAGGAGCTGCTGTAGTTGCTGCAGCCACACTGGTGGAATCTTCAATGGTTCCAGCATAACGTGCCTCGCGCAGCGCTTTGCTTTTGCTCTGACGCATGCGAGATAGCTCACTCGCACTAGGACCCTTGACCTCCTTGACAATGGAAGATCTAATAACAGATGAAGCACTGCTGGTGGTGGTGATGGAGTGAAGACTGCTATTTGGGTCTGATTGGCTCTTCTTCTTGGCGCGCGCAAAGGTGGCGGTGGTACTTGTGGCTGCGAGAAAGTGCTTGGCTTTACGTCGCCGATGCTCGCTCAGAACCTGGGCTGAGGGGCCCCTGCTTCCTCCTCCACCGCCGAACACCATCTGACTGCCATGGTGTTTTGTGGAGGGCGCATGCTTTGCATTTTGCACCACTTCATCTCTGCCATGGCCGTTGTCATTATCGCTGTTTTTATCGTGCTTTATACCACTACCAATCTTGGCTTCAAGGGACCCTCTCGATGGGGGCACCTCCTCCTCCCGCAGTCGCTGTTTCTCAACCACATCATTGTCATCTTCATCCCCGGGTCGTGGAGCGGTCACAGCTGCTGCAGTTGCTTTGAGAGACGAGAATTCTTCCGTCTTACCAACTTCGTCACCACAGCACACGTCAGCAGCGTTGTCGCTGCTTTCTCCTCCACCTGTTGCTGCCAATTGCGTTGCAACAGCGAACGCTGCTAGTGGAATTGCTACAGAGTCTCCAGAAGCAACGAACTGGTTCGCTCCAGCAGCCTCCATCTCAAGTGATTCAGACGGCTGATGTTCCAATTTCTTGCCTACTGTTACTACTGTATTACTAACGGCAGTAACTAGTGAACGTGATGGAAGCGATACTACAGTTTGAGCGCCCACCCTATCTTCTTTGCTTTCTTCCCATTCGTCATCGTCAGCCAACTTGCGCTGCTGTTCAAAGCTTATTCGAGCTGCGTCGTCAACGTCGGCCTCAAGAGGCTGAATTTGTGGGACTGACGTGGCGACTGAACTCCCATTGCCTGCCGTTGTTGCCATCGTATTGGCTTGTTCGTCCTCTGTTAAATCGACTTTGGCTTTCTCCCCAGCATCTGCTGCTGCTTCGTCTCCACGCTCTGCTTTGTCCGCCTCCTTCTCTTTCATCCCCGCTTCCTCTCTGTTTGCGCTATCTGTCGAAGTCTCCTTCGATAACACAGCTTCACGAGCGCTTAAAAGTTCAACTACCTCAGAATGCCCCTGAAAAAAAAAAATTGAACGAGCAGATTTAAGGAAGCAATCAGCGGTCTACAATAAAAAGCAAGAGAATAAGAGACAGATTATCATTTCTTTACTTTTGCGCTGGCCAAATCACGAGGCGTAGCACCAGCACCAGTCTTAGTTCGAATGAAAGGGTTGGCTCCGTGCGACAACAAGAGGTTCACAATGGCTGCATGGCCCGCCGACGCTTTGAAAAGAAAGAAATAAGGAAAACATGCGCAAAGTGAATAAAAGCTTTCAAGTAAAGAGAATATATAGAACAAATGCTATCCGTGTAGCCATCAGGATTGCGTGCATGTCGAAGCAATTAATTTACCTGCCCAGTGAAGAGGAGTTGCACCGTTGTCAGCTCTTGGATCAACTCCGGTATTGCCACTGCTGCTACGATTTTCACTGCCCACTCTCGACAGATTCGACAACGCTGCTGCATCAACCTGTGCAGCAGCCGCTACTGCTGCTGCTATCGCACGAGTGGCCACCGTTACATCACCGCCCAGCGCTGCGTAGTGCAACGGGTGGCAGCCTCCAGGAAGGGAGGGCGCGACTTTTGCTGTTGCAGCTGCTGCAGCTGCTGCATAAGTACTACCATTTTCAGCATTATCTACAATCAGATCAGGATGGGGCACTTGAGAATACGTTCCATTATTACTGCTGGTAGCATTTGCCTGTTCGACATCGAACCATGGCCTGTTCTGGCTGACTGGTGAATTCGATGCCTCGGCCAACAATTCTGCAGTGTTTCCTTCTACTGCTGCCGATTGCACCTCAGAAGATTTTACAACTACTTCTTGAGGGCATGCAAGGCCGCTGCTTGTTTCGGAACTATCTTTTGCGCTGATTGTCGGCGGCAATTGAATTGACACGGGCGGCTCTAGCGCCATGGTAACACTCTCCATCGTTTTCTTCAGCTCAAGCAAAGTAGCGTCGATAGTACTTTCACACGCTATGGCGCCTTGTAAGGTAGCATCTACAGCTGCAGCATCAGAAAGGCGAGCGGCTTCTTCAAGCGCCCACACTTGAGCTGGTGACACACGTGGTGAGAGTGACGCCTCCGTCTCGTCATCATCATCTGACGAGTCGACTAGCCAATCTACGCTGTTGCTAGGATGCTCGCTGTGAGACATCATAGGCTCAATTCTTTCCTGTTCAATCCAGCTATGCTCATGAGTGTTGTAGCTAGTCTCTGTAAAAGCGCATTGTAACTCCTGTTGTTAGCAGCTTAACCGTTACGCATACGCAAACGTGATGGCATTTGTTATAGCTCGAGGTCTGCTAGTTCTAGTCCATCTTTCTTTTGGGCTTCTTGTGAGATGTGTTTCCACTGTATTATACTAGAGCAATTTCAGCACCTCTCGCGCTCTCGCTACTTCTTGTTCCATGCAAGCAAACCGCAACCGCTCGTAATAAGAAAGGAGGAAAGCACAAAAGCACGCATCACCAGGCGAGGCTAAACAGAGAAGCGATAGCCTTGCCAACAGAAGTAGCTTTAGATTTAAATTAATACGATGGCGGATGAAGGCGGAAAGAAAAGAAAAAGTCGCAAGGTGCGGCAGTTAGAATCATTGAAGGATGAGTCTTGCTACTAGTATAACAAGGACCCTAGCTAGCTATTAGCTAACCTCATTGCAGACTTCTCTCGACTTCAGAGAAGACAAAAGTGAATGCATCAGCTCATACGCGATTGCATGCCATCCACATTGTAGGACCGCGCAGCGGAGGAGCGTGCTTTTAACAAATCCCTAGGCTTTAACACCGGCATCGCTGGCTTCAAGCCAGATTTGGTAACGTCAAGCTACATACACATACATAGACTTGAAGAGGAAGAGGGAAGAATAAGTCGGACTACTGCTAGGTTTACTTTCCGTAGGTTGCTGCTGAAAGGATTGTAGCGTCAAGACGAAGTAGATGAGACTCAAACAGAGAGATACACATAGAAGAGAGAGAGAGAGAGAAGTGAAACACTTCTGCTAAGCCTAAGAGAGGCGGGCATTTTCTGGAAGTTTGTTAGAGCTTGCGGTGGTTTACACCTGTGCCTTGACTTCTCTGTGCGGGTCTACGTTATGGTTGAATCTAATGATGACCTCTCACGCTTGAACAGATCGCTGATCGGCACATGGACGACCAGCGCTACGAGCGAGAGCTCGCCTTCAAAGCCCAGCAGGCACGTGTCTTTTGATGTGATTATGCGCGGCCTCATTTCGTCAGAGGCTGTATATATTTCTACCATGCTGGGACGAAAATAAGGGCTAGTCTTTATTATTCTTTTTTTTCTATTTTTTTTCGAGCTGCATTCTTCATCACATTGCTTTTTTCCTTTTATGCATTCCCTTTCGTTTGATTTTTTCTTCGATCTTCCTTTCTGGGTTGTAACTTTCTCTCTGTGTAGGCGGCTGGCAAGGAGGAAGCATTAGCTGCAGTCGAAGGAAAAGCCAGCAGCGGCTCACAGGTTTCTTGAGATAGCCATTCTCTAGTTGATTTTAGAACCACCGGATCTTTTTTTTTCGATGGTCGTGTCTGTTTCTCTGTGTGGGATTGTCTGCTGTGCTTTTGTTCCAATTCTCAATTGTTTCATCACCATTATTTTGACTTCTCCGTGATGGTCCACTTCTGCAGAACCGGTCGGCCACGTTGGACGCCCTGATTCGCCTGGAGGCAGGCTTGGAAGGCCGGACCATCGCCGACAAAATCAACGACAAAAACCGCCCCACCTGGGACGAGTACAAAAAGAAAAACGAAGAGGTAAAGCTAACTTCGTGTGCAAATGAAAAGTTTTGTGATTCGCGCATATACCCCTCCCATCCCCTCCCTCCCTTCTTTTCCCCCCTTTTTCCTTTTCTTTTTTTATATTTTCTCGCTCAACTCTATTTCTTCTTCCCAGGCATTAGACATGGAGGGCACTCAATTGAAGAAAATGGCGGCGTATCGCGCTGAATTAGACGCCGAAAGAGAAGCGATGCTCGCCAAGGTGGTGAATGGTGTTGTTGATGAAATGAATTGTAATCGAAGCGTAGATGACGTGCTATGCCTTGCTTGTGTTTGTCGGTAGCTGAATGGATTGAAATGAATGGTGTATATTGGGGCTTTTCTATCTCCTTTTCTATAAAAGCGTGTACGCTCAACTTCTAGTCATCTAGTTTGGGTCTTTAATATTCTCCTCATAAACTCGTACATTCTTGCTTTATTTCTGTCTTAATTTTTTTTTATATCTCCTCAAATAATGTCTTTTCTATAGGCCCGCGGAACAGGGAAAAAGAAGGCTGACGCTGCGATCTCCGATTCAGACGATGACAAGAGCTCCGATTCGGATAGCGATAGCGACGGCAAGCACAAGAAGAAAAAGCACAAAAAGGAAAAGAAACACAAGGTAGGCATGTGCGTGTGCGTGAGCGAGTGTACGTGAGTGTGTCACTATCATTCGTCTGTAGTTTTATTTCAAGCAATTCATCGTGATCGTCCTTTGGTCTAGAGGAACATTGCTGTTGTCTCGTTGATTTTACGCTTTCTCTCTTGAGCCACGGCTTATCTTTTTGTTGTTGCGCTCTATCAGAAACACAAGAAGGAAAAGAAGAAAGACAAGAAAGAGAAGAAGGCCAAAAAGAGCGCGAAAGACGGGCCTGGTGAAGAAGAAGACAGGGGATTCCGGTATTCCGACTTCTTCAACAAGGGGTCCGATTCAGACTCCGATTAGAAGAAAGAGCTTCATCTGCAGCTGAAGTAAAGCAGCAAAGAAGTTTTTTTTTGTGCACAACACTTAAGGGAAGGGCTTCTTGCGGACGCGGAGGGTTTTGTAGACTACTTTCGTCTAGATCTCCTAGGCGAGAACGGATTTCGACTTCAAAATTTAAATGTGGAATTTCATCAAAAATTCAAGTGCATCTCGATCTCGAAAAATACACGTGGAAGGAGGCACTCCGCACCATTGGAAACTCAGTTGCCAGTTGTAGTTCTAGGTAATTCCGTAGTTCAAGTTTGAAGTTCAATTTTTAATCCATTTATATATATAAATATTAATACATATATATATATTGGCATGATATAATATAAGTATATATTTATATGGACTAATGTTCTAAATTAGTTCTAATTAGTAATTAAAGAGTCCCCAATCCAGAGTCGAGAGTCCAATGCGAATAGCAAAAGAACTTGTTCTACTTCCACTTTCACATTTCGCCGACTGAACCCGTATTCCTACTACCCCTATCCCAATGCTGCTGCTGCGAGATGAAATTCCAATTGCCTTAGTCGCCGGCGGTGAAGGAAATCTCAGGTTTTTCTGCGCATCGCCCATGTACCTTCGCATCTCGCTCCTTCTCTTTTTTTCTTCTCTATTCCTATTGCCCGCGACCACTGCTACTACAGATATCTGTACCACCAGCATCTGCTACTACTTCTATCCATTGGCTCTGAGCTGCTACCAGCTTCCCAGCTCCTGTTGCCGCTGCGACCATGCCCAACATCACCACTTCTTCTCACCGCCGCTGCTGCTGCCGCCGCTGCTGTACTGCCATATTTAATTGTTCGCCGTCGCTAGGGCGCGCTTCTCCCAGTACAGGGGGGTGTGGCCTTCGTTGTCCTCGCTCTCGAGGTCGGCCTCGGCGCCGTTCTCCATGAGCCACGCGATCACGTCCCGGTGCAGCTTCCAGTGCGCGCTGTGCATTGGGGTCCAGCCGTAAGCGTTGGCGGTGCGGCAATCTTCGAGGGCGCCCTGGAGTAGTTATTAGGGTGAATTTTTGAAAAGATGCGAAAGGCAGAGAGGATTGAAAAAAAGAGGAAGATAGAAGAGGTTGACTTCTGAGCGGAGCATTCAACGAAGAAATCAATTGTCATACACGCGTTAACACAATAGAGAAAAAATAGTTTTCCCACACTTTTCCATGATAGGAGTCCGCCTCATTTGATTTCCCTTTTCTTTCTTTATTTCTTCTGGTACCTCGGACGCGAGCCACTTGCAGACGTCCAAATGCCCGCCGCGGCACGCGAAGTGCATCGGGGTGTTCTGCTGCTTGTTCTGGGTGCGCACGGCGTCGGCGGGGGCTTGCGCTGACATTTCACTCACCAGCCATTGTGCGACCTAGGAGGGGCGAGGAAGGAGGTGCGGAGAGGTGACAGCATCGGAATAGAAGCCATCATCGCCACCACAACAAGAAAAATAACGTACACCAATATCATCCCCCCA
>Ga0307982_1002461_pt1 | contig 14939 bp, 9 predicted proteins | sample OrgLakmetagen989_FD_201847 | JGI IMG/M metagenome (GOLD analysis project Ga0307982, IMG submission 201847) | Saline water microbial communities from Organic Lake, Antarctica - #989 | ecosystem: Environmental > Aquatic > Non-marine Saline and Alkaline > Saline | place: Antarctica: Organic Lake...
AGTAGCGCTGCACGCTGATGCCGAATTTGTTGAACGCTTCTCTCAGCGCATTTACCCCGAAGCCCTCGTCGATGTTGCTGTTGTCGTCGTAGCCTTCGGCCTCCGCTGCCTTGAAAGCCACGATTGCTTTACGCAGCGACGCGACCGCAGCCTCCACTTCCTCCACTTGCACTTCGGCTTCAGCGCGCTTCTTTTCGGCTTACCAGCCGTGTTTATTTGCAACTTTTTGACTTTTTCTAGAAACCTGCACGGGCTCTTTTTCATCGCCTCTGTCGTCGCCGTCGCTGTCGCTGTCGCCCGGCCGGCCGGCGGTTCGAGCCCGTCCCCAGCCAGACCTGAGCGAGCGCTTTCGCGACGTCTCGCACACGTTTAACCTCTTCTACAGCCGCTTCGTCGAGAAAATTCCAGTGCATTAACGCGCATAAACGCTGGCTCTATTCGCCCATGGCGGCATACTGAGGAAAGTAATAACTCCACGTATGGCACCATTATGGTATGTGTTTGTAAATAATGCCGAGTGCTCAATTCGGGGGGAGTTATAATACTCTATACTCTAGTTTGAAATTATCCATAAACACTTCATTCACAGCCAGCAGCAACCACCTATGGCGCTTTCTTAGTGTTCGTGGACTCGCACCAACGGATGTGGCTGCGCCTAGTGTCCTTTGACGTCTGGATGTTCGGTGTTTTAGTGCCGGCGTTCTTCTTCTGGCTCCCCACTGCAAACACCGAGTAAGCATAACACAGGCGCAGGGGGGAAGTTCTGTAGCTGATTGATCACGTTGTTGACCAAACTCGGATACATGTGAGTCTGAGCCTGAACACAATCGAATCTTTGTTCGACCTCGTTAAGTACGGCTTCTGGAGCGGAGAAGCAATTCCTGGTGTTCGTAGGCCTGTGACCATTCGTATTCGCACAGCCTACAGCATTGCAGCTACGTGATCCATACTACATTAGCAAGAAAGAGGACAGGCGATGCTGAGATCGGCTGGCGCCCGACGCCTGAGAAAAACATTGAGACGATGCCCTGCTGGGGCAAAAAATAGCCCGGAGAAATGCCTCGTGGACCTGGGACGTGATACACGAACGAGCACTCAGTCCCGCCGATTCGTTCGGAGGAAAGACGCCAGCTGGAGCTTGAATTGGCCTTCTGGAGCAACTTTGCTAGCGCGAAAGCAGCACATGTACTTTTTTTGGTGCCTCTGTGACTACTGTGTGCTTGTTTTTCTTTGTTATTGGGAGAGTATTAACTAGACTAGACTAGTTATCTTTGCCTTGCTGTAGATCTTACCCTCCTTTTTATTGACATCTCGTCTAAATAGCAAATCAGTAATCTTGCAACCTCTGCTGGTGTGCATCGCTTTCTTATAGTGGTTTTTACTTGCTTGCATGCATGGCGCAATATATCAGGTACCAATACGCTCCCCTCGCAGACGAGATGCCAGAAGCCCAAGCCGTGATGGGAAACGCGGCCTCGGCTATTCACGACCAGCAGCAGCGCGCTACGGCTCAGTTCAAAGCCAGCTTGAAAGCACTCGCGACTGCGACACCGTTTGCGACTTGCCCTCCGTCGTCTCCTTATCCGGATGGTGAAGTCCACAACAGCAGCAGCAGCAGTGTTGGCAACAGCAGTAGGAGTGGTGACAGTTTTGGCACCGGCAGCGGTAGAAGCAACAAGGGCGAAATTTCTTTTGGCCGATCAGATGCCCTCAGCCGAAGTGGTGGCGATGATGGCGCACTGGGGGAGATAGAATTGAGCCCAGCAGGGGGCGAAGGAGTTTTGCACGCACCTGCCAGAGCGCTGACTTTCCCGCGCACGCATGGGTTGTCGGTTGTCAGGTGTTGGGTTGAGCAGCCACGACGGCGGCGGCAGCAGCACAGACGAGGAGAGCCAAATGATAGTCTGATTATATCTAGTTCTTTGTTATTGGCCTGGACCTACTCTTGGTTGTTAATCTCTGTTAATTGCGCCTTTTGTGGTGTATTGCCGTATTCCTTTTGCGTGACACACGTAGTTATAAAAAGCCAAAAGTCTACGGACTAAGTCATTGAGTTCAATAACCAATGAAGATTAAAGAAGACTTATTCGAAATTTAGTTTCCTGAAGAATCAGACCTGGAGCTTTCCCCGCAAGGTTGTGATTTATGTCCACGCGTGATTCATGCACCAGGGCTGTAAATTTACTTTCACGCGTGATTCACGCGCAATTCACGTGCCGTGCATGTACAGTAAAAGCACGGAAATACGGCACTGGCTGTAATTTGGTGGAATCTGCCGTACTGCCGTATTAATTTGGCGCAGAATTTACTTCGTTCCTCGTAATCCTCCCCTAGCTAGATGCCCGCGGGCATGGCTTCCGCTACGGTGCTCACGGCCATTAGCCATGCGTTTGCATGTCATTATTTGAGTACTCATGCACTTATCTCGCCACTAGAGCCGCAAAATTCACTGGTAGGGGCCCTGCTTCTTGCGGGGTGGGTCTGGGCGCGCCTGCGTGGCGTAGATTTCGGCCCTTGACAGATAAATAGCGGCCTTGATGATGAAGAGCGCTTAGGAGGGTGGGTCTCCGGCCTTCCTCTGACGTCACTGTAAAATGGCTTGATTTACGTACGCTAATCACTTCAGTATCGTAGAATATTCACTTTCCGCGTGATTTACGCGTTATTCATGCGGAGATTCGAACCTAGCTTCCCCGTGCTCCATTCATACCGCTTAGCCGTGCGTATTGCTTCTGCAGACAGCGCAATTGGTTACGGGGATTGCCTATGCAAAACATTTCTTCTCTCACGGAGAGCTAACCCGCCACTCCCCGTTTTTTATCCCTCCTCTCTTCTTTTTTCTTTTCTTGGTGCAACTGCAGTCAAAACGCGCATTAGGCGCCAGTAACGTTCAGTGATTGCGAGTTTGGGTGCTCCTGGCGTCCTCCTGGACAGCCCCGCAGCTCGAACGGTAGAAGCCATGGAGCCATAATTGTTTAAAATAATTGACTGGTTGTCTCATGTCTGGTATTCCCAGACATCTGGTATTTCCTCGATCCGTTACAGAGGGTTTCTAAGCTAACAGCTCATCATGCAGGGCTGGCTGTTGACAATGGTGTCCCCTGATAACTGATGACAAACAGGCGATCTCTCTCTCTCGAGATTCTCTCATCACGCTGGAACCCTTGTTGGAACTCTGGAAGACGTGAATGTTGAAAGTCGAGTCGTATCGTTCTCGAATCTTTACAATCTTCAGAATAATGGAAGCACCTCCTGCTGTACAGTACGCTGTATGTAACATACTAACGCTCCTCCGGAGTGGCTGGCGCCAAAATTATGAGAATCAGATGAGGAAAGAAATGCTTATGTGCGCCGACGAGAGCATAAGGTCTTGGTTGCCTAAGATTAAACATTCCACGAGATCTTTCGATTATGGAGGCATTGCTAAAACACGACTTGAATCGTGGATGACTTCAGTGATTAAATTCGCATTGTCATCCTCCACAAATTCTAGAGTCATCATTATATTACATGGTCAGGTGACGAAGTGACCAACAAGTCAATCCTGCTGCCCCGTGTAATCCTATAAGGTCAGAGACATGTTTTGCCCATTTCATAACTTTCTCTCATGCCACCACATGCGCCTTTTTTTAATAGTCGCGCTATAGCACTCTCTCCCGGTTATTTATCATAATATGTTTCCAAAAGCACCATCAAAGACGCTGTCGTGTTTGGCCAATTTGTTTGATTTTCTGCTGTCAGGTCTCAGGCAATATGACATCTAGATATACCCCTTGCTACGCGTTGGCTCTTGCCTTGATACCCTTAGTAGCTTGTGCAGAGAATATTGTGCGCACTTACTACGCCGACTCTGCTTGCGAAACTCCGCAATCGGTAATTGCTGAGGTTCCAGGGTATGACGCATCCACGCCGACGTGTATTGCAGCTTCCTGCACACAATTGACCCAGTACGAGAACTTGTACTACGCAATCACGTGCTCGGAAAGCAGCATAACGGACTTGATTGGCAGCAAGGCCGGCTACGTTGACTACTCGGATTTAGCTTGTGAAACAGCTGTCGCAGCCTCCTGGGCTTCTGATGATGCATGCTATGCGGACTTCAGGAGCACCTCCTCGTACATTTCGTGTGAAACTACTGCTGTCGGTTACATTGATCACAATACATGCGCCTTGGCAGATTGTGCGAACTGCACCACAACACTGATCCCAATGACATGCACTAAGGATGTAAACGGCACGGCGATACGAGGACAGTGCGACACTACTACTTCGTCTAGCGGCACGTGCTACCACCACACCTCCACAGTCACGCGACTTGTTGCGAGTAATGGTGTCAACACCGCTGAAATACCTTTGTCAGAGCTCGAAGTGGGCCAACGTATCTTGGCACTCAGCAGCCATGGTGAGCCAACTTTCGCCAAGGTTGAAGCGCTTCCGCATGGTCCAGGTGTTGAGCCTTTCATGCACATCGTGATGGCAAGCAAGGAAGCGCACGATCTGACAGTCACCCTTCACCATACTTTTGACACTTGCGCCAGCAAGCCTTCTCCTGTCATCAAAGCTATGGACGTCAAAGCAGGCAGCTGCCTCCACACTGCTGAAGGCACAGCAATAGTACACAGCGCCAAGCGCCTCGCTTCAAAGGACGGCGATGAAACATATTCGATCAAACTCGCAGGCAATGTTGACATTGTGGCCATTGGCGGTGTGTTCACCCACGCGATGGGTCATGTGATACGCCCGAAAAGCAGCCACGTCCGCAAAACTGTCAAGTTCAAAACTATAAAAGCTTCGACGAAGAAAAAGGTTCGCACAACCCATGCGTCGAAAAAGATTACTGAAAGGATTGAAATGCCAGTGAAATTTCCCGAGCTGAGTGAGAGTGAGAGCCACGTGCACCACAAGAGTCAGAAGATTATGAATACATTAAATGCCATCCTTAATGCTGATGACACCAAGGAAATCGCCATAACTCTAACTCGATAACAACGGGTTTTTGGCTTTCGCTATAGCTCTGAATTATGATCTCCGATTAGCAATACCAAAGCACGTAGGCCAAGCCGTGCATAAACCAAATCCATGATTTATCGCAAATAAGCGCAAAATAAACAGAAGGGTACTGCTGCTCGCGTTTTACTTGGTGACTCTGGGCACTTCAAAGGCGAAAGGTGATTGGAATAGTGCCTCGGAAAGCCACGGGCCACGGGCCGATCCAAAAGTAGGATAGCATGGTGGACCGCTTGCAAGTAAATGTTTAAAACATATCTGATATCTACGGAATTTGGTGTTAAAGTTCAGGAGGTTCCAGCGAGTGGCTTCTAGCGACTTCAATTTTAGTTCTTCAGGCTTCAAACAAAAGAAGTAGAAGGACAGCTCTTCAGCTATTCTTTGAAGGAGATATGGTATAAACCGTGCCCATAACCAGTTTTCTGGATTATGGCTCATAGCACATTCCACATCGTCGGGTATGGCAAGGAGGTCAAGATCAAGGCCAGTCCTAGGATTTTTTTGACACATATACTCCAAAACCCGATTGAGACCATATGGCGCCTGCCTTTCTGCCTTTACCTTCTTGTAATCATTTCGGCTTACTCGGCCCTCAACTTAAGTCAGCGGCTTTTTAAGATCCAAGCAAGTCACCTTATTAAATAACAGAGAAGAATCGAGTGGCGTGGCCCGTACTTTTTTCGCTTTTACCAGAACTTGGCTTTCGCCCACCACGAACTCGCCGTTTTGAGCAACCCACTGTCGCTTCCCAACAAGAGGTCGTCCCTTGTTTGCCTCGCCCAGTAGCCGTGGTCTCGAGCCACGCAATGGGCGGGGCACACCAGGAGGGCACCCCAATCGGTGGCGATTTCGTAAAACAACGGCTGATCGTGGCGTTGGCTACCACCCCCCAACGGAGGCAACCGCACTCGTACCACTCGGCCGCGCACCATGGCACCGCTGGCTGAACTTGCGTTGGTCTTGCGAGGTAGCGGAGCCGCTGCTGCTACAGCAGTGGCTCCAGGAACAGCAGCAGCAGCAATCGGTGCAGTCGCGGAGGCAGCAGTGGTTCCTTCCAGTGCTGTCGTTTTTGCCTCTGCACCTGATGTTGTTGTAGGATTCCCAGTGGACTCTGACGAGTTTACTGCAGTCTTCGTCATCGTACTTGTCTTAGGCTCCGAGGATGACGCGATTGAACTGGTTGTGCTAGTGGCGCTACTAGTGGCGGTAGTACTTGCTGTAACTGCCGTTTTGGCGGTCCCTTCATAACCATTCGTTGAAGCAGCGCTACTGCTGGTACGAGTGGCAGCTGGAGTCGACGCGCTCCCGCTACCAAGAAGGTTTACAATGACGCGATGCCCTACTAAAGCAGGCACCGTCGTTAGGATCTCTTCAGGCTGCAAGTACAGCATGAGGCCGCAGGAAGGGTGGGCTACTACGCCTTTCACTCCACTCATCACCGCAGGCGCAGGGCCGCCAGTCAGCTCTCTTCCACTAGCACCAGTGGCAGAAGCAGAAGCACCAAAAGGAGATGCGATGGCCGCTTGTCGACTAGAGGGCGCTCCCGGTGCCGAATGAGGCGAGAGTGGCAATTGTTGCGATGGTTGTAATTCTCGTTTTCCGTCCGTTGCCGCATTGCCTCCTTCACTAGTTGATGTTGGAGGAACATCCCAAGACTTGGCTAGCGCAGTGGGCAAAAAAGTGGCGAGCGTGGGAGAAAACACGGCGCGCGACAAGAGAGACGCTGCTCCGGCGGGCTGCGGCGGCGGCATGACAGGCGAACCTGCACTGCCACTGCCGTCACCACCACGACCACCACCATCACTTCTGCTGCCTCCAGCCAGGGGCACGTCTACCGCAGCAGCCGCATCGAGCAAGGACTCGGTTGACGTGTCGCGCTCCAATTCGGACGCGTTGCCCCCACCTGTGTCAACGAGAGAGCCCGAAGAGGAAAACGTCCCACGTGAACTGTGCCCTTGGCTCAAACTCCCTCCTCCGCCATCGCCACCGCCGTCGCCGCCGCCGCCGCTGCCGAGGCGAGTGGAGTACAAATCAAGGCTGGAGCTAACCGAATCGTTGTTGTCGTCACGAGATAGACCGCCTTCTACGAACATGCTTCCAAATTCGCTTCCTTCCTCTCCAATGCTGCTGCTACTGCTGCTGCTGCTGCTGCTGCTACTCTCGCGGCTTAGGAACTCGTTGGAGGATCTTGGCGTTAATTCAGCCAAAGGCGCTAGACCATCACCACCTACGCCACCACTCGTTGGGCTCAAGGGCACCAAGAGCGCTCCGCTTTCTTGGTCTTCCATGTCAATGTCCACGTTGTCTTGGCCGTAATCGCTGCCCGGGCTGAAGTCCGAGGCACAGCTTAGACCCAAACCCGACGAAAAGAGCCCTGCAGACGAATTCCCAAACCCAAAGGAGTCCCCATCATCATTGTCGATAGTGTTGGTGGCGCTATCATTGTCGTTGGTCGCAGAGGCTGCGCTAGCCCCGAGTGAAAACGCCCGAGGTTTACGCTGGCGAGCGCGGCGGCCCGCAGCCCGAATGCCGTCGGGAGAGTCGAGCAAGGGGTTGCTAGAGGCCTGGTGCTGCGCTTTTCCTGCTCCTCTTTCGCCTCCTCTTTTATCTCCTGTTCCTTCGTGCGGGTCTACATACCGCCGGCTACTTCGACTACTGCTGCTGTTGCTGAGTTCGTTGCTCTTGTGCCCACTGCTGCTGCTGCTGCTGCGTGGGTTCGAACTGCTGTTATTAAAAGCACTACTTCGTGGCGAAGCCGTCGCCGAGCGCTGGTTCCGCAGCTGCTGCCGGCGCCCCTCGTGGCTGAGGCTGTTGTACCGGCGGGCGTCTTCGAGCGAGCTCCCGCTGTTGCTGCGCCGTGTTCGTGTGCCAGTAGCGGTCGTGTCACGACGGCTGCCTCCTCCTCTTTCTCCGCGCGCCTTTTGTCGTGCAGCTGCCCGAGCTAACGAAGAAGCTGGGGATTTGCCACTTCCAGCTTCGGTGTTCGTAGCCGCTGCGACTGCCGGAATGCGCACGACGACGATGCCGCTGCGCGATCGCACTTCGATCACTTCCCCACACCCAAACGCGGTGAGCACGAGAGCGCCTACACCGTTGCCACTGGCACTAGCGCTACCACTACTGCTAGTGCCGGTAGTGGTGGTGTCGTCTCTGCTCGTGCTGCTGCTTCCCGAATACAGGGCTGCGCTCAGGCTGCTGCCGAAGCTGGAAGCTACGCTTGCGGAGGATGAAGTGGCTGAAGAATAAGGAATACTGGGTTTGGTGACTGAAGCAGCAGCAGGAGGAACCACTCCTGGGCCTAAGCGAGGTGACACCTCTGCAGCTCGCAAGAAAGCACGGGCACCGGAGCGCTGTTCGGCACTTTTGCCCTTGCCACGACCTGCCCCGCATCCGTTTGTTGGCGGCAGCCCCGGTAAGGCACACGAGACAAACTTCTGTGGCCGAGGTTCTCCCCAGGGGGAAAGGCTTATTTCATACATGTTGTCAGCGGAGCGATACTCCACCACTCGCCCACCTCCGAACGCCGTGCGTACAGCAGCGCCCGGATCAAATCGAGGCTCGATTTCTGCTAGAGCTCCTCCCCCACTCTCCGTAGTGTTCGAAGAAGGTGCGCCTGCTGCTGCGTTTGCCGTCTTGCGGTCCTGCTGCTGCCCCCCGAACGGGGAATAGCCCAACAGTCCTTTGAGGTACGCCGACCCCGACCCGAGGAGCGCGGCAGGCGCACGGAGGCGGGACACTGAGGGTGGCGCTGGGGGTGCAGGAGGCGGTGGTTTGGGTGGAGGGGCTAACATGAGCACACGCACGTCTTCTTCTCGGAAGTAGCCCCGAGGCCCAGGAGCCGGAGTAGGAGCAGGAGCCGCGGGCGCAGACAGCTGGAAAAACCGGGACGGAGACGCTAAAGGCGGCGGCGGCGGCGTCAGAGGCGTTGCGCTGCTTTGAGGTGGAAGTTGCGGCGAATGTTGAGGCGATGCCGAGGGCGATCTTGAGCTAGCAGGCAGAGGTGGAGAAGGCTTGCCACTGGTACTCGTTGGAGGATTAGGTGCTACATTAGAACCTGAGGTAGTATTTGTCACGTCTAGCGAAAGGTTTTGATGAGCAAACTCTCCCTGAGTTGGTGGAGTCGACGAATTAGGTGAGAGTGACGGCAGTTCTCCGCTGGAAAATGGCGGTGCTGGCGGTGATGGCGGCGGCGGCGGCGGCGGCTGAGTGGCCCAATTGAGCGCCACTTCAACGGTGCGGTGATGCTGCCCCTTCACAGGCGGGCGCACGCTTAGCACGGTCCCGCGGCCCATGACAGTCGACACCACAGCACCAGGAGTCAAGCCACGGTGGTCGCCGGCACCCGCGAAATAACCGCGCCCGTGCCCTACGCGCCGCTTCGTGCTGCTAACGCTAGTGCTGCTCGTGCTTGTGCTAGTGCTGCTGCTGTCCGCTTTGATAGGTGCTGCGACTGCCAAGGCTTTGGTGGAAGCAACAGCTGCGGCAGATGTCGCCGATGCTGCTGCCGTGGTGGTGGCAGCTGTGGCCGCGACAGGCTTGGCAGCTGAGGGCACCGCGGTATTGGCTGTGCTCCCTGCAGCAGCTGGCGGCAGTGGCGGCTCTCCTGCTGCCGTGGCAGCTGCTGCCGCATCCGCCTTCACTTTAGCTGCAGCTGCTTCTTTCGCTGCCTTGGCTTCCGACACCTCTAGCGCTCGAGCTTCTGCGGCAGCGGCCACCGCGGCAGCTGCTAGCTTCTTGGCCTCTGCTGCCTTGTCGGCCGCTGCTTGAGTGGCCGCGTCGGCTTGAGCCGCAGCGGCAGCGGCTTGGTCCAACGACGAAGCGTGGTCCAGCTGGTCCAAAGTGGCAAACACTTTTACAGGGTGGTCCCGAGCTAAACGCCAGCTCAGCAGCTCCACCGTGTAGACTCCGTCTGAAGGGCGAAACGCGCGCACGATCCCTTCGGCTCCACTGCCGCCGAACAGTGGGGGGTACGGGCGCCGCGGTAAGGTATCCAATAGCTCTTGTGCCCCTTTCCGGCGTCGAAATATCACTCGAGTGCCCGGGGCGAAGAAGGCTTTGCTCTGCAATTTCGGCACTGAGGCGTTGGGCATGTTCAGCTCTTCTCGCAGCACCTTTTCCGCTCTTTCCAAGCTCAAGGTCAGCTTTTGGCGGTATAATTCGCGCCCTAGAGCAGCCAAATCTCGGTCCTTCTCGGACGACCATCCATACTCTTTCGCGCTGTGCCCACTAGTGCTAGTGTAGTGACCACCTCCACCGCTGCTCACATTGCCACCGCTGAAGCCACCGTGGCTCGAACCCATTGAAGACGAGGAAAAAGCAGAAGCTCCCGAAGCCTTACTTCCGCCGAGCTTGCTGGTGGTGGTGGAGGGCAACGCGTCGAGACGCTTGAAATCTGCGGCGGCGTCCTCGCACACGCGCAGAAGCCCTTTGGGCTGGATGAGGGCCACGGGCACACCATCGGCGCGGGTTACCAGGGGCTCCGGCGGTGGGAGCAGGCACAGAGGAGGAGAAGAAGAAGGTGACGAGGTCTCTTTGGTGCCACTGCCGCTGCCACTGCTGCCGCCACTGCTCTTTCGGCTGTCGCCGCGGTTGCTGCCACTGCTGCCGCTCACAATGTTGCTGTTGCGACTGCTTTCCAACTGAGCCAGCGACGCTGCTCCTTTCGCACTGGCACCGTAGCTGCTGCTGCTGCTCCTGCTCGTGTTGCCAACGCGAGCGCGTGGTGACGTGTCGTAGCGCATCGCGCGAGCCGTGGTGGCGGCGTGGATGGCGGCGTCGATGAAGGTGTCCACGAATATAATACCGTGCAACCGCCAGGTGACGGGGTTCCCAATCCCAAACGTTTGCGCGTCCGGCAAAACCCGATGAATGTACACTACCTCTACCCCTAAGGATTTCGGTTTCTTTTCCACGTATTGCGCGCCTCCACGAGCGATTCCACTCGGAGTCGAGGAGGAAGAAATTGGCGCACGAAGGAGAGGTGGGGTGCCGCGTCCTCCTTCCGAGTCGCTACTTCCTTGGCGCTTCGCTATCCCGCGCTGGCTTCCAGCAGCAGTCGACAAAGACGACGATTCCGTTGTTGCGCTGCTCGATTGTCTGTCTTTGACACCATCTTCAATATGTACACTCCTTTCTCCTTCTGCTTCAACTTCCATGCCCATCATCATTTCCCCAGCCCGGACGTCGCCTTGACCGTTGTCGCCAATGAACACGTGGCGAAATTCGGGATACAGCTGCGCGAATTCGTTGAAACTTTCGAACTGCCACAATAGCAATGTCAACATCCAGAAGCCAAATAGTGGGTGAGAAGTAGATAGGCGAGATTGCAATAAGAGGAGCAAGCAGTCATTTATGAAAAGAAGAAACAGAAAGAAGCTGCACAACTCAAAGACACACATACCCACGAACACACGCACACCTTTTTCTTCGCGAGGGGCAGAAAGTCGCCTTTTTTTACGGTAGAAAGCATGTACTCGGCGCCCGAAGCCAAATCCCCCGGCAGCAGGGTGGGAATGGTGTGCATGCGCTGAGCGGCGTTGGCGTCCGCGAAATGCTGGTACTGCCCCCGCTCCGACCAGTCCTGGTACACGTGCGGCCTCGCCGACAGGAACACCAGGTTCCCCACGTCTCGCCGCAAGAAGGACAATTCTTCTTTGGCACGGAGGCTCCTGCTGCTCCCACCTAAGTTGCCACCACTGCTGCTGCTGCTGCTGCTGCTCCAATTGCTGTCGCCGCCATAGCCGCTGCTCCCGCTGCCGCCGCTCCCTGCAGACCCACTGCCGCTGCCGTTACCCCAAGCAGACAGCGCTGCGAGGCCCCCGCTCCTATTGCCACTGCTACTGTTACTCCTTCCACTCCCACCGCCATAACTGCCACTGCTGCTGCTGCCACCGCTGTAGCCTCCTGATGAAGACGAGGCATTCATGAGAGCACCACCACTGCCCGTGGCAGCGTCATGGTGGTTGCCACCCCACGAAGAGGGGGAAGGCCCCCATTCCTCAGCATCAGTGGCCCCCAAATCCAGCTCACGGTACAGGGCCAACACCCCCGGATAAATGGCTTTGCGAGGCAGAGACTTGTCCACCCCTGCGGGAAAATGCCCTCCGCTGCACTTCAGAGTGTCGTCGATGTCACTGAGGACCTTGCGCCACGGTCGCGCTTTGAGCATGGCGCGCCCGGCACGCCCGCCAAGCTTCATGAGCGAGAGCATCACCTGTTTGAAGACCATGTAGGAAGTGAATACGCCATGCATCAGAGCGAGAATACCAAAAAACGCCAAAAAAAAACATCAAAAAAAAAAATCATAGAATTCTCACCTTAGCGTGGGTATCAATGTGCTGCAAAATATCCGCCCGTATAGCTGGGTCAGTGACGTCGCGAAACACGAGCTTGTGCAAGGAGTGGTAGTCGCCCTTGGAGTCGGCTTCCAGCTTCAAGCGAATCAACTCGCCACCGTCCTTGCCGCAAATGATCTTGCGCACGTACGTTTGGAGCCTGAAGTTGTCGCCATGATGGTGAATAAAACGCGCGCCAAAATTGTGCGAACAAATCAAAAATACATGGGGGTTGAAGAAGCCAACAAAGTACGCACTTGGGGTGCGCCGACAGTTTCAGCTGCTGCAAAGCATGCAAGAGCAGCACTCGGCTTCGCACGTTCAAGTCCGGCAAACGATCGTCGCACAGCAGTTTCAAGAGCTTGGTGCGCGCTGCGTGTGGCCACCGGTCTTTCACCTGTTGGTGGTCGTTGGTTGATTGGTTGAGACACAATTCACACACCACAGCCGCGAGTATCGTCGTGCATCCACAAAAAGAAGCACACAAGAGCTTCACATAATAAAAGGGGATACTCTCTCAGTTTTCTTCTTACCTTATAAATGGCTAAGCTGATGAAGTTTTTCGCTTCGGAATCTGCGCCGACGTCGCCATCTACACCGGGAGACGAATACGCTGCTAGCTGAAGCAACACCTGTGTGATTGCCAGCGCCAGGGTGGGAGACAAATGTCGCCACAGCACGTAAATAAAAAGAAAAGGAAGAGAGGGGATGAAGAAAGGAAACTTAATATTAGAAGGAAATGCGCAGCATTGGAGAGAGAGGGAGACAAGAAATGATACGAAGAAAAAAAATGATAGGAGCCATAGATTCGACCCAAATATAAAAACGAACCTCGTTGAGCTCGGGCGCTCGGCACTCCTTCAGCAAGTCGTGGATTTGGTTCATTTCATCGGCGCGGCTGAAAGGGCTCAGTGTGTCCCACGCGAGCCACCGGAGCGGTGCCGCCAGCGAAGACGGAGCCGACGGCAGCCAGGAACGGTCCAAATTGCGAATCGTCGACACGATCTTTGAGAGTTTTTTTTTTTTCCGATCCATTCATTTTCGTATTTGGAGTACATGCAGATAGGCAGGGCAGGATAATTGGTATAGATCATGGGGTGGTGGTGGTTTAAAGAAATACTTATGGGAGGAAGTAAGTGAAAATAGATTCCTTGTCCTGCAAATGAAAGAAACTACGAATACAAACGAATCTTTCTTTCCTAGTACTTTTTTTTATTTAAAAGCCTCCCATTTGAGTGCATCAAAAATGAGAAGCCAAGATAGGCCATATTATCACATAAACTGTTCGGCATTTATGCACGAAAACATAGACAGCGTTTAGCAGTACCTGGTTCACCACGGTTCTCACGATGGTGCGGTCTGCCAAATCGCTGTGCGTGGCGACCTTCCGGAGGGACCCCCCAATCCGAACTGCTTCCTGAAGCTTCTCCCGGTGGGCTGACCGGTTCCAAATGCAAAAGAAAAACCTGCCACAAAGAAGAGGCAGAATAGATTATATTAGGAAGCATTCAAAGCATGAAAATGCACGCCTGAATACGATCTCAAGGCCTGAATACGATCTCAAGGGGAATATGATGTTATGGCTCGAGGGTAATCGAGTATGATCGTCCTCGTTCGGGGTGTGAGAAGGAAAGCTGGAATGTGGTCAGACTCGCCCATTATGGAAAGACGAGACAAAAAATAGCAACCATACCCAGCAGCAAAGACGACGAAATACGACAAGCCAGGAAACCAAGCTCCGATGACGCCAAGGGGGGAGTCTGCTGTGAAGAGGACTGTGAACGCAAGGTACATGCCCATCATGAACGTGAAGCGGTTTTCATGCTCCTGCCAAGCGCGATCCACATTGTACGAAAGAAATGAGATGGGAGATATTGGAGAAGCTAGACAAATAATCTTGCTTTCTGAATCAAGAAACTCGTGAATGATTTTTTTTTCTAATGGCCTACGGAGCATATAGGCTATCTACGGTTCGAAAATTCAAAAAGTATGGCACTTGAATGGTTTCGAGATTGACGAAGACCCCAAAATATAGCCAATAAACCTATTGCAAAGAGCAAAAATCACCCACTGAGAGCAAAAGATGAGCACTGCTCGTTACCTGGGCCGAATGTATCCAAGTATTTTCGAATAAGAGGAAGAGAATCCAGGTGACAGTCCAAAAGAACATTTGCATCAAAAACCCAATGTAGAAAATAGCGAGGCTAAGTAGCACTACCGCCACTGCCAAGCTGTAAAGCTCTAGCTGCACTCCCGACATGCTTGTTGCAGACCCACCACCGAACGCGCTCGCGTACATAACTGTTCAACTGGGTTGTGACCACGTTAACAGGGTGGTTGATTTGAGGAAGCCCGATAGTAGGCCAAAGCTAGTGTCTCAACTTCGAGCCAAATTTCTATGAGATCAATGACAGGCCAAACGTGGTAGATTCTCAAGAAATTTTGCTACATCTGATTTAGCAGAGTCCTTCGGGACGCCCGCAATTACTGACGCCAGCCGCCAGACGCTAGTACGCCAGTGCGGTGCAAACAGCAAGAAGGAATTGAGCACGACGACGAAGCATGATGATTGAGGCAAAAAAGAAAATGCACTTTTCG
>Ga0307982_1002462_pt1 | contig 14936 bp, 15 predicted proteins | sample OrgLakmetagen989_FD_201847 | JGI IMG/M metagenome (GOLD analysis project Ga0307982, IMG submission 201847) | Saline water microbial communities from Organic Lake, Antarctica - #989 | ecosystem: Environmental > Aquatic > Non-marine Saline and Alkaline > Saline | place: Antarctica: Organic Lake...
GGGGGGGGGGGATGTAATGTAATGCATGTGAGATGAGCGTACGTACATGTGTATGAAACTTCTAATGCGAATGCCTATGGGAAATAGAAAAACTCTTGCCCATCTTTTTTCTTGATTTCTTGCGTATTACACCTGCACACTTACTCTCTTGCATTGTTTCTTTGACATTAAATACCTCCAACCATCCCCGATCTCAGATGATATCCGAAGCCACCTTGACCCGTCACGAAGACATGGCCCCCTCGGACATCAGTAGCGCCAAAAAGGCCATGGAAGATCACGATGCTGTCACTGCAGACTACAAGAAACGGTAAAGCACAATGCATACACAGGTAGATTGTGTTGGCACCATTTTAGGTTTATCTTAGAACGAAGATCCGGTGTCAATCACGCTTGTGTCTTACTCGTTTCTCTTTCTTTAATGCGTTACCTTACGCCATTTTGTTGCTTCAAGAATACGTGATCACATTGCCTTCTCGCCCCTCTTTCCTCTCTCTATCTCTCTCCCTTTCTCCCCATTTTCTTCCCCTGTGAAATGTGTCGTCTTTGCTTCCATTTCATACAAGAGTGGCACGTTTTTTCGAACAATACGAGCCGATTGCTTCAGAGAACGACGACAGCGGCGGAGATGGCACGTCGTCGTCTTCTTCTTCTTCAGAACATGATCATGAGTCAGACTTCAGGTCGAGGCACTATAAGAAATCTACGAAAGTTTTCATTAGGATTGATTAGGTTTCGAGGTCATCTCATTATCACTTTATTATGACTTACACATTGTTGCTCTCTTGTCCACCCTTACTTCTCTTTCTTTCTTTTTTTTCTAAATTAGTTACATCAAATGTGTGGAATTCGGCACGAAAGTGGTCCTCAACAACATCAAGGTTGGTCAGGCACAATTTTGTTTCATATTCATCCTGTTTCTTTTCTTTGACGTTCATGTACTCTACGTTCTTTACCTAGATTGCTTGTGTATATATGCACCTTGCCTATTAAATTGTTTTATTCTTTTCTCTCTTTCAACCACATTTTTCCTCTGTATTCCAGACCCTTTTAAATCTTACTACACCACTTGTATCGTCATCATCAATGCTATATCAGGGTTACATGCCGGGGCGGATCGCGCAGTTCCTGTGCAACACGAGCCGCTGCCACTGGGAGCGGAACCCGGCCAAGAGGCTAGTGCTGAGTCGGCACGGCCAGAGCGAGTTCAACTTACAGGGAAGAATTGGAGGGGACACCGGACTGACTGAGGTAAAGGACATGCATGGACTCAAGTTAGTAGATTGTGGTTTAAATGATGATGATGAGAGTGAGGATGATAGAAATGGTGAAGTTGGTAGTCAAGGATACGAGTGAATGTGCGATAGAGCGACAATGATGGTGTTGTAAACCTGTTTTCGCCCTCTTCCTTTTACTCCGCCCTGTTCTCCGCATTTGTTTATTCCTTCCTTCCTTGTATCATCTTTATTCAATCATATCACAAACACCACCGCCACAACACTAGGCCGGGGAAGCATACGGCGTCGCCCTGGCGAAATACGCCGAAGAGCACATTTGCACGGGACAAGACGAAAACGGCGAACCGGTGGCGATTCCAGCGAGGTTATGGACTTCGAGTCTGCAGCGCACGCAACTGACGGCGCGGCACATCAAAGGAAAAGTGAGTCCCTGTTATTTATTACCCCCCCCGGTTTCTCTTTCTTTTCCCGTGTGGACTCGTCATCATTTTATACGTGAAACGCAACGAAAAAATGGAGCGAGTGTCTTTTCGTTAGTGCACTGAGTGTGCCCCTGTTCGCACACTGAGACATCGCGCGCGCTTGTGTATTTATGTGTGCGCGTATGTCGACATGGTAGGTGATCATGCAAGATGGTTACCCCTTCAAGCAAATGAAAAAGCGGGTCTTCAAAAACCTCGATGAAATTTACGCGGGCGCTTGCGATGGCATGACGTGAGTTTTATGGTGACTTACAAGCGGCTCTTTCTTCTTTCTTCCCGTATTTTTCTTTCCTACCAGTCGACATTCGTGTAATTGTAGTTTTTAAGACCATGTCCTTCGCACTTTTCAGTCCTAGCCTCTCTTGTAGCTTTCATCGCAATATTGGTAAGCCAATCACTCTCGCCCATGCACATACATATACGCCCGTGTATTCGAACCAACACAGGTATGAAGAAATTCAGTCGCAGTTTGGGGCCGAAGCAGCGTGCCGCAAAGCCGATAAATTGAGCTACCGGTACCCGCGGGGCGAGTCTTATTTGGACGTGATTCAACGCTTAGAGCCCCTGGTGCGGTTTTGCTTTCATTTACACGCGTGTTTATGTTTTTTATGTGCGCGGTAGTGGAAAAGATTAGGAGTAGAAAGTCCCTTCATTTTCTTCACTCATTTACTTTACCCGACAAGGCAACGTGGCAACATCACCACTTTATTCCCTTTGTTTCACTTTACAACTACAGACAAACTGACTGTGTGCCGAGAGCAAGACGAAAAACAATTACCACTGCACTGACCTCTCATATGTGCTTTAACTTAGGTGCACGAGATCGAGCGCCACCGCGAGTCTTTGCTGATTGTGGGCCACCAAGGGGTGCTTCGGATGATTTTGGCCTACTTTCAAGGGGTGCCGCGGGAAGAAGCCCCCCACCTTTCGTTAGCCCTCAACCACGTAATTAAAATAAATACCACCGACACCACGCATAACCTCTTTATCTTATTTTTTTTTAGTGGCTCTGACGCACTTGCGGATACAAATCGAAATCACTGACGACTCAGTGACTATCTCACTTCATGTTCTTCTTTTTCAATGAATGGTTCATTGCCAGTCTAGTTTGTACTTCGTCTTTTTCATTCATTCTTTTTGGTTTGGATCTTCACTTCTTCTTCTTGAAACTTCTACGCACCAACACAGGTACTCACTCTTAAGCCGCGCACTTATGGTTGTGTCACTACGAAAACCAATTTGATGGCGTCAGTGCAGCTCGTAGACGATGGGCAGGAAGACATGTAGAGAAGGAGATAAAGAGAAGCAAAAAGTGAGGTTTATAATGTGGGAGAAGATGAAGATGAAGCTTAAGTGTTTGTCTCGCGTTATGTTACTTCGCTGTTCCTTTCAGACGAATGGGCTGCTGTATTTGTTGATACTTGACTGGCACTTAATCGATATAGCCTCAAAGGTGGAGATTAAGAGGAACTGCGGCGCGGCTGTGTATTGTATATATGAATGCGTGTACGGGATTGGAACTCCCTTGTTCGTAGGAAAAAAAAAAAAAAGAAAAGTATTATAATAAAGCGCCACCACCCGGAATTCCAAATGCAACAACAATTCACGCAGCACCGCAGCACTTATGCCGGTGCGATACATGTGGCAAGACATTTTAAAGGAACATGCGTGTTTCGCGGGTGCCACTCGCCATTCGTTGGAAATTATAGCTTCGCCCCGAGTGTTCTGCCCCAAAACCGACACGACTGCGCATTCGCACCTCAGATCTCAACGGATCTCTCAGAGGAGCCCAACAGCCCAACCGGCCTGCGCGTTTTATATCTACAAGGGCCTTTGATTGACGAAGCAGGACGCCATCAGCTGCTAAGCTGTTGAAGCATGGGGCTGCAGCACATCCCTGGCCGAGGCATGGCGCAAGACGTCGAGGCGATCTTCGTCCACGAACAAGACGTCAAGACGGCCGACGTGCAGCATCCACAGCGCAAGGAAGCACTCGCAACTGGCCAAAGAGAGGGGATCATGGGAAGGCCCACAGGCGCAAAGCAAACGAACGAGTGAGTCCATGCAGTCATAACAATAGAGTGATCACACGCATGTTTAAAAAAGAAGAAAAATAAGAACATGAAAAGTGTGCAGGAAAAAAGTAGCAAATATGACTAACCAAAAAGTGCAGCGGCTACAATAAGCATATTATATTTTCAAAACGTCTCCAAAGTACAAACGCTTGTTCTGAGACTCTCGCACTCTCACAAATTTGAGTCTGTCTCACCGGTTCAGAGCAACAAGGGCTGTGGCGGGAGGACCGTCGTCTAATGGCAAGCCAAAGTCACCTCCAGACTAAACGGAAAAAAAGTCAGAAAAGAAGGCGAAGAAGAGGATAAGAAAGAAGTATAGATGTCTCTTACAAACACAAGGCCATCACACAATGGTAGGGCTCACTATGCGTACGCATGTAGATATCGTATGCTTCTCTTGTATCAACCTTGAATTTGGCAATCCACGGATGAGCACTCGTGGCCTCCAGCAAGGCCTTTTCGAGTTGTGGGCGCATGGCTACAACTGCTCGAGTGCGGCTCTCAATGAGCGCCCACTCTTCGAGGCTAAGCCTAGAATTAAAAAAATACGAATCAAAAGAGTTCAAATATCAATTGAACAAAGAATACAACAGCAGTCTAAGAGCGCGCATACAATATACTAAATACTCTGATGATTGTAGGCTAGGTCTATAACAGCTAGCTAGCTAGCAAGTGGAGCACGAAGCAATATATAGCATAATTGAATACGCGAATCCTCCCAATCTTTCTTGCAGTCTAAGTATCCGCACACTCGAGCAAGCACAAACCGTTCCGATTCGTCTGTTTCACCGTCAACACGCCGCTGTTTCGCCTCACGCAGCACTGCCTCGAGGTATTCGTCGGCTTTGTTACCCGTTGGTGAACCTAGTGCGCTCGCTGCCTCGACAACCGGTTTCGAAAAGAGTGCCTTTTGGAGTACGTTGATAACTACTGGGTCAATTGGATGACGGGCTGGGCGGAATGGATCCGGCGCAGTACTTGCACTAGCTCTCAAAGCAATTGCACGCCGCAAATTCCAATTTGTGCACTCCTGCAATCGAGAACTCGCTTCTAATCCAAGAAGGCCTAGCTCAGAGGATGAGGAAGGGCTACTAGGAGACCAGCCTGCGCTACGGAGATACCATAAACTTTGATGCGGCGTAAAGCACTCGACTAGGCTAGGCGCAGTAAGCAATACTACGGCAATGTGACGCAGCATGGTCTTGTTCTCCGTCTTCTTCAACGAAGTGTAGCAGACGACTAGCAGACGACCAGACGACCAGACGACCAGTCGTCGTACGTCGTGGTGTGACCAAAGGTTACAGGGACGATATTGGAATCAGCGCTCTGCGCGCTGCCAGCTGCCAGCTGCGAGTGATTACTGGGTGGACTTCCCGCCATCAGCACTCTGAATCGGTCTGCTTGCTGCTCTGGCTTTTGCTGGGCTGTCTTATACATTAGACATTGGGGTTCACGGTTGAACGACTACGACGAAGAGGCCGCTTACGATTGTTATATAAATCTCGAGCCTGGCATTCTTTCTGGCCCAGGAGAATCCGTAGACGCCGACTGAGGGAACCCTGCTGGTTACGTATTTTACCCAGTTCTACCTCAGGCGAAGAAGGGGGGGGGGGGGGGCTCAGAGAGATGAATACGTACGGCGCAAGGCCAATGCCGAGGAAAGTTAGGAAAGGCCAAAGTGGAGACAGCAAGCCCAACCTATTCCCAAGTGCCCTAGTTATGATTATAAAATATTTGTGCATAAGATTATGTTTACTCATAGTTCCCTATTTCAAATATCTTTTGTCAAGGCCGTATCAGCTTGTTTTCGGTCATCGGCCAGGGGGGTTCGGGGTTCTCGCCTCGGTTTAATTTTAGCCAACTAGTAACCCGGGTGGCATTGTGGAAGTGGCCCACGTTACAGTTGGTTGACTAGCATACAACACGACAACACGCTAAGTATAGTGGCTAGTGAAAAGCCACACAATTCTGTTTACGTCTGGCAACGGCAGTAGGGCGGAGGGCGGAGGGTGTCTCAATTCATTCGGGGTGGGGGGCTAAGTTAAGACATCTGCCATACCACCCCCTTCAATGTGGACTTAGGCATAGAGAAAACTGAGGAAACACGCGAATTTAAAAGTGTTCACAAAAGGGCGGTTGTTGTCTTCAAAAACCGGTCGTCATTGAATGGGCATGTCTTCTGGTAGTGCCCGCATTGCCCGCAGAACCGGCAGGCATTTCCTTTGCGCTTGCTAGAGTGCAACACTGAGATGCTGCCTGAATTTTGGGCCACCGTTAAACCACTACCGTCATTCGATTCCTCGCCGTTGATGTCGGAGGCGCCACGCTTAAGGGAGTTCATAGGTGCCTAAAATGGACAGCATTTCATTTTTGAATGAGTAATATATTTTTGTTTCATATTGGAAGCGTTATAAAGTTATGCACTTTGTGTTAAACAAGACTGACCTGATTATCTTGCGTGCTGCTGCTAGTACTGCTGCTGGTACTGCTGCTGATGCTGCTGATGCTGCTACTGCTCTTGTTTGAAGAAGCGTGAGGCTTTGGTGGGTTCGCAGTGATCCACTGGGGTTGCTTGATGGTCGCATCTACCACCATCTCAAACGTTGACGGCAACAGAAGAGTGGAAACGCTGATGCCACCGTCTGTTGGCCGCAGCGCACCCGTCGGAAAAAGCACCGTGAGCTCCCCGTGGAGGGCCTGGTGATCTCGGACCGCTGCAAGCACGTGCACGCAAGGAACGGACCCAAGCGCCGACGTACCGCAGGAACACCACGTCCGACGGTTTGCCACTAGATTGGTCAAATCCACCCGGAACGTCTCGCTGGGGCAGTCGCGCATTGCAATGTTCATAACATTATGGTCGCTCTGGCTGGCCACTATACTGCCATTTGCTTGTGCAAGCCGCGCCTCAAAGACCTTTCGCAAGTCGGGCGACACCAGCAATCCCGTCTCGGTCGAGCAAAGCATTTGAAGGGCGAACAGTTTCTTGGACTCGTTGCACAACAACTCAAAGATGCAGCCGAAGGCATCGCCTGCGCGCTTCATCTGAAGGATGCACTCGATCACAGAATCGACGTCATTGCCGCCTGCATTGCCGAAAGGGTTGAACGGCAGGCGTGCAGGTGCCCACCGAGCCAGATCCACGGCGCTCACGTACAGGTGGGAGGCCAAGTTGGTGCGCTTCAGCTCGTTCATTGCCGCCGTCAATTCATGCGCTGTTTTGGCGTGGAAGCACCGATCTAAACACGTTTGCACTTCTACCTTGGCTTTCTCATCACCCGGGGCATTGCGAACCACGTTCCGGCGGAAGTGAGGGTAGCAGTAGGCACGGAAAGCTTTCGGGCCGTAGACTGCCTCGATGGCTGCGGTGGTTGCTGGACTGCAATCCGAGAAAAAGTTCACCGTTTCAAACTTCTCTGCAAACTCCAGTTTACTTTCTGTTGCCGCAAGGAACCACTCCGTGTTTGCAGCGCTTTCCGAGGCCACCAGGCCGACCGACAACAACACATGGTTGCCTGCATAGTTGCGACCCACGCACACGACCAATCGACCCAATCCTGCCGCAGCAGCAGCTGCTGCACCGGCGAGCCCTTCGCTGCTACTCAAGCTACGCAGAAAATGCAACGTGCCGTCATCTTTCCCCATTGTTGTGTACCCAAGTGTGACAACTGGTGCCAGGAGCCCACGCTCCTGCATGCGCTTCGCAGCCCCACTGACAAACATGACCCGGTCCAGGCACCGGTCTCCGTCGAGTTCAACTTTGGCAAAGTTGTCGGGGTCTACTGCGTCATAAGCTTCGGCAAATGCTGCCAAGGAGGCGTAAGCGGTGTGCACACTCTCGGCGCGCGCAGTTCTAGTCTTCGCGATGGCGCGTGCAATGGTGCTGGTCGAGGCAGAGAACCCCTTGCTCTTGATGCTGCTTCGCACCGCCTCGGCCAGGTTTCCGACCGGTTGAGAGCTTACCACGGCAGCCGCTGCAGCCTCCGCCTCGGAAGACGGCACAGTAATCATGGTGCGCATGGCCGCCGCATTGCTTTCCGGAGTGCAAGTTGTGTGCTCCAGAAACGACTCCTTGATAGTCACGCAGCCACAGTGATCCATGGTCGCACGAACGAAAAACTGACACGCTCCTGGTCTCCCGGAAGGCTTCTTCTTCCCTTTGACCGTGGAACACTGGTAAGCAATGCGATGTGCATCGTTGCTATGGTTGGCGCGGAACTTCCGCTGGAGTTCTTGCGAGAGGAACTTCAGGTTGTCCTTGAGCTCTACCTTGCTGGCAAATTGGGCACCAAGTCGAAAGCGGGCCCTCTGTGCACACACACCACAAAGAGCATTGATTTAAATGAGAAACATAGTAATCTAAAGATTCAAACATTGAGAAGCCATGACATAGCAGCAACTCTTACGATGCTAGTCGAAGAGGAGGATGAACCGCCTTCAGCGGCAAGAGCAAGCGCATTCAAACCAGAACCTTCGGCGGCAAAACCTTCGACAGCACTAGCGTCCATAGACCCTTTCAAATGCTTTTGAAAGCTTCTCAGTAAATGTTTGTAGCACTATACCTCTTTCCTCTACTGCCGCTGCGTGGAATCTGGAGCTAAGACGCTAAAACGATAAGGCTAAAAGAGGGTGTTTGTGTTGAAAGGAGGGGTTTACTAAAAGCTGGGATTTGGGACAGAGGGGGTTCTGCAATCCAATCCGTACTTTTCGAATACGGGGGTAGCCAATCCGATTATGTAACGACGCAGCAGCCGAAGCCGAGAAAGCTCGAACAACGAAGATCCGGACGTCCGAGGTCCGAGGTAGTAGGTCGAAGGACGTGCACCTATCACAAGAAGTAGCACCACCGAAAGGAATATCTCGTCACCAACGGAGTGGCACGGTTCGTGAAATGCTTTCATGATTCATTTTATATTATTTATACCATTCCCTGACTGTTGCGTGCTTGATTACCACGAGTACAATTAATGAGCTCAAAGTCATTGACCTCATGATGTACTTGTTCCTACGCAGGTACACGTCTTATTCCTAACCCACGCCTGTTCTTATACCACGTCTACTAGGTTTCAATTCTTTAATTGTACGGTTATCATAACTTGAGCAATTGGCATTTTTAAAGGCTTGCGCAAGGCTACCTGAAGAGCAGCTGCTCATTCAACATGGTCTTGAGTCCCTCGTCGGCTGTCTCGCCTGAGCGGGTTCCTTCTAATGCCAACGCACGCCTAGAAAGTTTTGGAGAGTCAGTAGTTTCACCAGGCTCCGCCATTCCGCTGAGTACTCTTTCGCCGCGTAGGAACCATTTGTCACCTCTGCCGCCTTTACGTATCCGACCTAGTCTTGAGAACCAAAGCAGTCCTCAACCTTCTTTCCCAGCAGCGCTACCAGCTCGGCCTTCTTCTGCGTCTTCTTCGCCTTCCAGCATGAGGAAAGCCCCCTTAGTAGGGGCGGCCTTGGAGCGCCGAGACTCTCGGTTGTTGGATCGACAGCAGTCGCGCGCCGTTGAAGAAGAACGCACGCGCTGTGCTCAACTCCCAGGGCGGGATGCCGTTGCAAGCATCAACAGCAACGGCGGCAGCGGCGGCAAAGGAGGTGGTGGTAGTGGCAGTGGCGGCTCGCAACAGCTGGCGTGGTCGGACATTAAGCGGCTGCACCCGTGGCGCTGGCAAATGGCTCGTCTTGGGTACCGCCTAGAAGTCTTTCTGGAGTCCGCGACGCACCGCGTTTACGCATTGATTGCGCTAGCTGCCCTGGTGCGTATCGCCCTCCTCCTTGACCTTGCAATGCGCAACACACTTCCTTCCTCTCAAACCTTTCCTGCCAGTTCGGCTTTTAAAGCACACATTTGTCAATAGTTGCGTTTAAAAGTTCGTTTGTCTTACGCTTCTCGTTCTATTCCAATGTTGGCTCTCGTGTTTCTATTCTTGAAGGTGCTCCTCGCGTCCATGGCAGCTTTCTTGGTCGTCGCATTGATGTCCGGGGAGTATTCCGCGCTCGCAGCCGACGCACGAGTAGGTGGCAACGCGGCCAAGTACGAATGGGCCGGGCGTTCCGGAACCCGGAGCTCGAGTGCGCGTACCAAGAGTGGCGCGTTTTGGTTTGGTCGTAACGACGTCACTGACGACGTGTACGAAATCGAAGACGACGAAGAGGAAGCCGACATAGACCACGCCAATACCCTCATCTACGCTGGTTGGCTGGTGTGTGCATTTGTTTTGTTTTTTTTGCATTCGTCATTCCAGTGACTGCTCTGTCACCGCTTTCTTTTTGCTTACATTTTTATTACCTTGCGACTGATCAGCCAACCCTCATGATTATCATTTTTCAATCATCTCTCCTTCCTACGCGTGTGTAGATTTGGACCTGTTTCGTAGACACCGCTCCTCATGTGCAGAAATTCGACCGTGCTCGTTTGCCGTACACGCTAGCAGTAGCCTGTTGTGTGAGCTTGCTGGGCATTTTGTTTTTCAGTGTAGTGCTGGGCTTCAGTGTGGATTTATTGGCAGCCGCGGCGAAAGGCATCACTGAAGGCGACTTCCAGGTGTGCGTGCTTGCGTGCGTGCGTGCGTGCGTGCGTGTCTTTTTTTAATGTTCAGAATCAATATTACTGGCCAGTTTTGGTGTTTCGTACCTTTTCAATACTTTTCTCATTGCGCCATCATGTTCAAAATATCTCGTTTTTTTTGTTGTTGTTGTTGTTGCGTGCATAGGTCCCTGAAAAAGGCCACTTTTTAGTGCTTGGCTACTCCACAAAAGCAGTCGCTGTAGTCACTGAACTTGCAATGGCAATGGCGTCTTCACATCCTCCTCCGTCATCGATGTTCTCGTGGAAAACCAAGGGCTGCATTGTGGTGCTGGCGGACTATCCTTCCAAACAGGAGTTTGACTACCAGGTGTGCTTCTTTCTGCGTGTGATTTCATGCTTCTCCGTTCAAATTGAAAAGTGAAAATTCTACCCGGTAAATGATAGGCATGTCTTAACGTGTTCTGCGCATACGGCTTCTGTGGTTCAGGTGAACACGCAACTCCGCAGTTTGGGCTTAGAGGACAGTGTGCGTGTAGTGTTTCGGCGCGGGAGCCCCTTGTATGCTGCGAACTTGGCCAAGGTCAGTGTCGCAGAATAGGCACATGCAATCAAACAGGACTAATTCTGTTCGGCTCACGGTTCAATGTTATGTCTTCATTGGTTGCTTCGTCTTGATTATTGAATTGGGCACTGAACGACTCTCTTCGTTTCCCCTTCCCTCTTGTTCTGAAAGGTTGCTCCGGAAGCAAGCCGTGCTATTATAGTGCTCAGCGACACGCGCGAAGACCCTGGCCGAGCAGACGCTCAAATCTTGAATGTGGTGAGTTGCAGGCATCTTTTCGTAGTTTGGCTGTTTTGCGATCTGTGGATGCCCTCATATTGACCGTGGGAGTACGTATTCCTCCAGGTTCTTGGATTGAAAGCCCTGCTTGAAGATGGCCGCGCAGCGCCAGATCGAGATCGCATGGAAGTTAAACCTCAACCGAGCAAGCAACTGTTCTTTTCGCCCTCCAAAGATCGTGGCAAGGTGCTTCGAGGGCTGAACCGAAATGCCATGAGCAGCCGTAGCTTCAGTACTGGTTTAGAAGGATTTCGCGATTTCTTGACGTCGCCTCATGACCAAGTTCCTTCTATGCAAAGCAGCAACAGCGGGCACAGTGATGGTGTTGCCAGTGGTAGTGGCAGTGGTATTGGCAGTATCAGTGAGAATGACGTTACCTCCAGTGCAAATACTTCGCCGTCTGCACGTCGCAGATGGTCGCTGACATCATCAATGTCTTCGTCTCAGATTGATGAAAATGCCACAGTCACCACCACCACTGAGCTGCCTACCGATGCTTCTCCACCGCCTTTTCAACGCAAGCTCACTCGGCGGTTATCTTTGGCAGTGCCAACTGAAGATGAAGATGTCTCTAATGACAGCTCTGCCAAGAAGGTTGGCAACAGTAACTCGCCTACGGTCGCTAACGACACTAAAAATGGAACAGGAGTTTACAACAGCCAGCGGAAATGGTACCAGGGCCACATTGTTGCCGAACTTGCCGACATCGACAGCCGCCCGCTCATTCAAGTGTGCGGTGGAAAGTCCCTTGAATTGCTGGTGGTTCACGATCTCGTTGGGCAGTTGCTCGCGAAATCAGCAGCGCACCCGTCAGCTAGTCGAGTACTGAACCCAATTTTGGGCTTTGATGGTTGCGAGTGCTATTTCAAAAGCCACTCTAGTTTATTAGGCTGCACGTTGCGAGAAGCGTCGCTACGACTTTCAGGCGCCATTCTGGTAGGCATTCGAAAGTCAGCATCGTCTACTTCAACTACTCCAGAAGCTGTGGCTGCTGGTTCCAGTATTGCAGTTGGCGCACCTGCAAAGAAAGGACTTCGGCGTAAAGGGTCCAAACTGCTTTTGCACCCTGAAGGACGTGCGCACGCTCTCAAAATGCATCACGCCAAGAAACCCAGCACGGCATCGACAACAGCTGAAGAAAAGACCGAAGCGAAACACGCCTTAGGATCCAAGCAGTCGTCGTCTAGGTCCTCTAGATCGTTTGACGGCACAACTATGGGCGCATCACTTTCTGAGGTGCCTATGCAGTACAGCGTAGAAACTTCGTCTGAGGCCTTTGCGCTGGCGGCTCACGGGTTGGTGGATACATCAAAAGTTAGCGAGAGTGGCGGAATCTTTACGAATAAAGATGAAGCTGAATACGAATGCGTTATCGAGGAAGGCGATGAATTAGTGGTAAGAAGCTTTTCACACCATTGGCGCCAGCAATGCGTATCTACTCCTTGTGTCCTCAGGATTTCTTCTATTAAATCGATTGTCTGGTTGAAAACGTGCGCGTGGCATATGTACTGTATTGCTCACGCTCGTGCCTATTGCTAACGTGTCTGATTTGTTTCATCTCGTTAGTTGATTGCTGAGGACGCAAACTCATACCAAGTCCTGTTGCGGCCTTTCTACGATCCCTCATCGTCGCTTCACTGCCGGCCTTGGCCGCCGCCGCCACCGCTGCGTGATGCTGTAAACCAAGACGCTAGCAATGCTGGTAATGAACTAGAAGCAGGAGTATTAGGGTCAGGAAAGGAAGCCGCTGCTCACACAAATGCAACCAACCGTCGTTACCGTGGCCTTACCGCCTTCGAGCATCTAGAGTATGCAGCTGTGGCCGCGAAAGCTGCGCAAGATGACGCTGCTGCCGATGCCAATGCTGCGCTGTTCCCAACTGCTCATTTGATTCCATCATTAGAGGCGCCACCAGCGTCAGCACCAGCACCAGTAGCACCTCTTCAGCTGGCCCGCAATAACAACGATGACGTTAACAGCATCACTAACAGCGGCGGTGATGGCATAGAGATGAAGTCCAGCATCGACGGCAGCGCAGATGGTTTAGTCAGCGTCAGCAGTGGCGTCACAGGCGAGACAGGTTTATCGCTTGCGCCAACGCCAACTACAGGTGCACTCCCACAGGTCTGGACAGCGCCAGAGGACGTGCCGATAAGTCCGTTGGGGTCCTCAAGATTAGCTGCAGAAACGGAACTCACCGCCGCAGAGCCAACCGAAGCGACACCAGTAGATTCAACTTCGACTCCTGTTGATGAGCAAGTGAATGCAGAATCTTCACGAGCAGCGAAAGCAGCTGCCGAGAGAGTTGCGTCTGCTGCAGCCCCTTCCATGGCCTGGCGTCTGAACGGCATGCATGTACTCGTGTGCGGATGGCGGCGCGACGTTAAAGATCTCATTCGTGAATTGGACCAGAGCCTTCCGCCGCGCTCGTCCGCGACGATCCTTTGCGACCGCAACGTCAAAGAGGTGAGCGAAATTATGTCTTTTGTGGCGATTCTGACTGTCAGAAAAAAATAGGGCAAGGGACATGTCGAGTGTTAGAGTTGTATCTTGTAGAGGCGTCACATAGACAGGGAAGCTGCGCTTCTTCTTTTTTTTCGGTATTACTTTTGGCACGCATCATGATTCATCCATTGTCTCTTGCAGGTGTCGTCCTATCTCAAGGACTATTGCTCCAAACCTACCAATGGTTTGCTCGTGCAGCATGTCTACGCCAGGCCAGACGTGCGCCACCAGCTCGAGAAAAGCGGCGCCCTTCAGTTTGCGCACGACTCTACCCACCGTAAAGTTGACGTTATCGTAGTGGTCGCCGAAGAAGACCAAGAGCGCGATTTGTTGCTCAGTGACTCCCAAGTGCTCGCGACCGTGCTGTTGATTCGGGACCTTCACGTGCAGCATTTGGTTTCCAACGGACAAGTTTCTCAGCCGCCAACACCGCAGCCAACTTATTCCTCGTCGTCGTCGTCTTCAAAGAATATTGGCCAGCTCTCTGCCACTGCTGCTGCTGCTTCCGAGAAAGGCGAGAAATCCGTGAGCGAGAAAGTGAAAGCGCAGGCGGAAGGTGAATCGTCCTTGTCGTCTCTCAGCCGAACTCAGCTCGAAAAGCTCCAAGTGGATTTGCCGATTGTCGCTGAAGTGCTCGATGTGGCAGCCAAGGCCACGATTGCGGAGTCACCCGCGCTCAATGCCTTGGCTGACTATGTTGTGGTACGCCTTTTGGTTTCTTGGCTTACATGTGCCGTAGGGTGTTTGCATTGTATTTGTTTGTATTTTCATTTTCAGACGCATTTATGACTTCAACAAACCGCATTCTTTCAGGAACATTCACAGACAGTCTTTTTACCTCAGTTTTCGCACTTCACGAGCGCGCGCGCACCTTTGTGTCTTCTTTCCATTGACATTGATAGGTGCATGACATTGCAGCGAAGCTTCTCGCTGCCGCTGCCGAACGCCGAGAGGTATTAAAAGATAGGAAATTAAGTGCCTTTTTTAATCCATGAACTCCTGCAATCGTATGAATTTGCACCGTAAATTTGTAAAGATGCCGTATATGCAACATATTCGCATGTTCTTGACACCCCTATCGTTTACTCGTACATGTGCTTCAGGTGGCGTCGATCCTCACTGAATTCATGGGCTCCGCGCCAGGCACCGTGGGATTACGAGCAATCGAAGCGTCAGCCGTGCTGTACCCCAATGAACTCGTCGCTGACCCCGTGTACGCGACAGTACCTCTCGATGGCCAATCGCCACCCTTCCCTGTACCTGCACCAGACT